>ENA-UOOK01001006-UOOK01001006.1-fermentation-metagenome-genome-assembly--contig:-NODE-1006-length-37905-cov-15.593236_pt1 | contig 37905 bp, 31 predicted proteins | sample MGYA00245777_ERZ724023 | MGnify/ENA primary metagenome ERZ724023 (study PRJEB28704, sample SAMN03018312) | fermentation metagenome | biome: anthropogenic terrestrial biome; feature: soil...
CACAGCTCCGTCCTATATTTCCCGTGTTGGCTGGGATCTCTGGCTCAAACAAAACAATGTTGAACACAGGTGCTCCAATAACTATTAAAGACGAACTACGCTTCGATATCTTTTGCCAACGGCATAACTTGTCAAGTGTTCATTATAATATGCAATTATATAAATAAGGAGGATTTCATAGATATGGGAGAGTGAGTTTTGTCATTAATTAGGCTCAATGCGTTTAGCTTTTAGCTAGCCTGAAGTAGATATCGGATGCCATGTTTGTGCGCTGGTTTCGTTTGGACTGTAGGCCCATACATTTGTCCCGTTTGCTGTGCCACCACCTGCAACATCTAATGCTGTCCCAAGTGAGGAAATAATTTTGAGTCCTTTGGAGCTCATTATAAATTTCCACTTTTGGGCAGCACTTTGATTGCTTGAATATTGCCATACGTTTGTGCCCGAAGCTGAGGATCCCCCTGCGACATCAAGAAGTTTTCCGGATCCTAGATTAGTTATGGTATAGAAGCTAGAGGGTGAAGAAGAGATCCTCCACTTTTGAGCGTGTGTATCGTTGTTACTAAAGATTTGGACGTTCCCCCCATTGGCGTGTGATCCACCGTCAACGTCAAGTCTCATATTGTTATCAACGTCAGATGCAAATTCATAAGTTCCTACACTGAGAAGGCTTTCTGTAGAAAGAGACCATTTCTGTGCAGTTGTTCCGTTGAAAGCATATGTTCCCACATGAGTGCCTGATACAGATTGGCCACCGCTTACGTCTAACACTTTCCCAGTCTGTGCGTTGACAAGGAAGGCACTTGTAGAGGAGCCGTTTGCATTCATAACAAGCCATTGGCTTGTTTGACCCATATTATTATCTGTTTGTATTGCGGCACCATTGGAATCTGTGAGGTAAAGCCCTGATTCCACATTTTGCAAGGTATAGCCTGTTGAGGCTTGGCGTACATACCAACGTTGGGCAGGCGTCTGGTTGTTGCTATACGTTTGCATTTTTGTTAAGCGGCTCAAAGACCCACCAGGTACATCGAGAACCTGGTTATTTCCTACAAGGGATGAAAGCACATAGGTACCTTCGGACAAGGTGGCATTTCTCATATTGTTAGTTGAGCTATTGTTTCCACCGCTTGTCTTGTTGAAATAGAATCGCTGGGCGCCCGAGCCGTTATATGCGTATATCTGCACGTTCGAACCATTGCTGGTTGAGCCTCCAGCTATGTCAAGCACTAAATTTGAGCCGAGCTTGCTCCACAAGGTAAGGGATCCATCACTATTTTTAATCACAACCCATTTTTGTGCAGAAGTGTTGTTGCTTGTCCATTGTTGTACGTTAGTGCCCGATCTTGCAATGCCAGCAGTCACATCGAGGGCTTTTCCCGAGCGCAAGTTGACGAGAGTTACAAAACCCTCTGCGTCAATAGTGACTTGCCACTTTTGAGCTCCTGTAGAATTTGAGCCCCAAAGTTGGATGTTTGCACCATCATTAGTTTGGCCTCCAGTGACGTCAAGTACAGCTGATGATGAATTTGCTGATGTCACAGTATAAATGCCGCTAGGAAGAACAGAGCCGTTGATATTGTCGGAGGCCTTTCTGAGCACGAGATTGTTACAGATAAACTTTTGTGCGGAGGAGCCATTGGATGACCAGATTTGGAGTCTGTTACCATTGCTTGTATTGCCAGTAGGAATGTCAAGAACCAGGTCTTTGCCAAGAGCTGAATGAAAGGTTACAGTGCCATCAGAATTTTGCACAGCAGCCCATTTCTGTGCTCGCGTATCGTTTGAGCTCCATTGGTCAACAGCTGTTCCTCGGCAAGCAGCACCTCCTACGACATCTAAGACAAGGCCGGATTTCTTGTTTATAATTGTGCAATAGCCATCATTTCCAACAAATATAGTCCATGCCTGCGCATCAGTGTCGTTTGATGAGAAGAGCTCCAGAGTCGTTCCTTCGTCTAAAGAAGCTCCGGGAATATCGAGGACTTGTTTGGTGTTAGTTGATGCGGCAATTTCGTAAATTCCAGGAGCGAGGGTCGAGTCGGAAGCCGATGAGGCAAAAGAGTCTGCGGCGTTGTATCCGTAAGATAGGCAGGTTGTGAGTTCTGAACTATAGCGCTTTTCCCAGCCTTCCCAGTATTTTGACTGGGAAGGATAACGAGTCGATACATTATTTATTACAAAATTACAGAGTGTGGTTACGAAAGTTTGATCGTCCATGCTGTTGTCGACGCCCGAGTTTTTGAGGAACCAATTCCAGCCGTAGTAGTAGCCATCTTCAATATAGGAATAGCCTCCTCCTCCGCCAAATAGGTTGCACATGCCCCAGCAAAGGCCCTTTACGTAGTCGGAACGGGAATCTATGTCTATTCCCATTGCCATGAGGCTGCGTCTGGCTCCTGTAGAGCCGTCATAATAATTTTTGTATGCCCAAGCATTTTGCAACTCAGAAAACTCAGTAGGGTTTGCATTGTATGCTGTATGCCAAGCCGTGTTCAGATCATTGCCAAGCGTTGTAAACGAGCCGTTTTCAAAGGTAGCGCCGCTTACATCCCATCCGTATTTATCTCCTATTACGGCAAGGCAAGAGTAGGTGCTCGTGTTGTAATAGTAGACATTTTTTAGAAAGTCTCCTAAACCATAGCGATTGTCAAATTGAAAATATCCCATGGCATGGTACTCGTCACCATAAGACAAGCCCTTGTTGTAGTTTTGCCCACTTTCATACTTACCGAAATAGAGCATCTCTGGCGATAATGTCATCGGACTAATGCTTGAGCTTTGCTTAGACAAAAATAAACTTGAGCGAACAAAAAGTGTTGAAGATAGGCTTTCTGGCATGCCTTCGTTGTAAAAGTCTGCCTTGTCAATCTGTGTGCCATAGAGATCCGTGATGGTGTCAGCGCGTGCGATAGAGGTGAAGCCGAATAGCTGTAAAAGCAAAAGAGCGGCTATGGTGCCAGATACAACAGACATGATAGTAAAATGAGAATTCCTGCGAATAACGGAGCTAGAACGATTCAAGGTGTGTTCCTCCGGAAGAGCAATTTATTCTTTTTAGCGTACTAGGTACTGTACATATATGAGCATGCGAAAGGCTGTTTTGTAGAAAAACTATTAACCTTAACAGTTTTAAAAACTCTAAGCTTTGTTTTTTTGACTTTTTTCGTATGACTTATAAACCGATATCTCCCACTCCCGTCTGTTCCCCTTAACCACTGTGTCCAAGATAAGTCCACAGACAAGACAGAGCGCAGCCAAGCCGCAGAAGGCTACTGCGAGAAGAGCTGTGGGAAGGCGAGGCACGAGGTGCGTTGCATTAAATTCAATGATTATTGGTATTCCTAATACAAGTCCAATGATAAGAAATATCAAAGCTAGGATGGAAAAGAAACCAAGAGGTTTGTAGTCTTTGAAAAGCGAAAAAATCATTCCTAGTACTTTGAATCCGTCTGAAACGGTGTTGAGCTTGGATACAGAGCCAACAGGCCGATCTCGATAGGTGATAGGGATCTGTGTTATGCGCCAGCGTTTGTCGATTGCATGGATCGAAAGCTCTGTTTCAATTTCAAAGCCGGGCGAGAGTATAGGAAAAGTTTTTGCAAAGACACGGTTGAACGACCGATAGCCGGTCATGACGTCGTTAAGCTCAACGCCATAAAGTATGCCGATCAGCCACCGTACAAGATCATTTCCGAAGCCGTGTCCTGCTCGCGTGTTTTCTTTGCCATATGTCCCGTTGGAAAGCCTGTCTCCCACTACTGTGTCGGCTTCGTTGTTCATAAGCGGCCGCAGTAGATCCATTGCTTGGTCTGCAGGATAAGTATCATCACCATCCACCATGAGGTAATAGTCAGTGTCAATATCTCGGAGCATCTGCCTTACGACATTGCCCTTGCCTTGGCGTGGCTCACACCGCACAATTGCGCCATGCTTTCGCGCGATATCTCCTGTTCCATCTGTGGAATTGTTGTCATAGACGTAAATTGAGGCTGAAGGAAGTGCTGCATGAAAGTCATCAACCACTTTGCCGACAGTCAATGCCTCGTTATAACATGGAATGAGAACAGCAACTTTAGAAGTATCTATTGGCAATTGGTCTCCCTCGTCTGTTTAATAACTAAAGACTACAAGCATATAAAACTAATTAAAAGTTAGTTATGGATTATACAAAAGCAATTGGAGTTTAGCGCGGACAAACAGTGAAAACGTTCTTTGAGGTTATTAATGCACAGCTTAATATAACGTGCCAGCTTAAACTTTTTCAATGAGGTGTGAACTCAAATTAGGGCATGATGCTATCCTATGCATGCAAGAATGGTGTTCAAAGGAAATTGGGCTTTCATGTCACAGGTTATCAAGCTGTTTGTCTCTTGTCATAAATCAGGAATTTATATCCCCCCCAATAAGTTACTTGCACCTATACAAGTTGGTACCAAATTGGCACAGAGTCGTTTGCCAATGATGATGCATGATGACGAGGGTAACAACATTTCAGAGAAGAATCGTTCTTATTGTGAACTGACAGGTCAATATTGGGCATGGAAAAACGTAGATGCTGATTTTTTTGGTTTTTTCCACTATCGGCGTTATTTTAATTTTTCTAGCGTTGAATATCCGATTCATCATGAGCCATTCATCTTTGGAGATGTCGTTTTTGACAGAAACGATGATGAGACCTTGCAGAAGATCTCATTCAGTGAAGAAGTAATGAGGGAAGTAATTGAGTCATACGATTTTATCTCTCCTACACCGATACAGACTCCTGATGGTTTAAATGCTTATGAGCAGTACCGCCTCTCATATGGACATCATATTGAAGATCTTGATATGGTTCTTAGTATAATTGAAAAAAAATATCCTGAGATATGGCCGAGTGCCCAGAAGTACATGTCGCAAAGCTCTCTCTATGTCTGCAATATGTTTATCATGAAGAGAGAACTTTTTTATAAATACTCAAGTTTTTTATTTGATGTACTCAAGCAGCATGAGGCACTCTGTGATATGTCCCATTATTCGCCAACTGGTCGTCGAGTTAGTGGATACCTAGGAGAGCGTCTTTGCGGCATTTATCTTACATATTTATATGATCGGGGTTATCGAGGCCATGATCTTCAACGTGTGTATTTTAGAAATACTGACGGTACAAGCACATGCAGTAAAACGCAAGATCACTGCATATCATCTAGCAGTAAAAAACATAATGTTCACTTTGGTCTAACCACTCGTGGCGAAGGTAAAATTTATGCTGAGGTTCTTTATGATTGTGATTTAAGAGGTAAAAAAGTAGAAGCATTTTCTAAAATAAAAGATGGTAAGCGTGTTCCTGCAAAAATAATCTGGAACAAAACAAAATGCATTCTTGTACTTGCCGTGCTGTCAGTTGGTCAGACTGCAACAGTAAATATTTTTGATGAAAATAATGAGCTACTAGGCTCTTTTTCTCGGAAATTCGCTCCAATTTATACGAAAATGAGATCAGAGGGAAACACTCTAACTCGTTTAAAGTTAGTAAAAAAAATAAGGAACTGTGACGATCAGCCTTTGCCAGATGACGTGAGGGTTTTTGTCGATCAAATTATTCCCGAAAATGATCAAGTAGATATTATTCATGGATCCGTTATCCTTCCTCCTGTTGAAAGCGATCACAAGCAAGCTTCTGATTTTTTTGAGATCGTAGCACTTGGAATGAAAGGGGAACAAGTTTCAACGGAAGATTGGATCTGCTTAGATGATAAACGAGGGCTAAGCTCTGCATATCCTAATTATTATTGTCGACATATATCGTATTCGTTAAAAATAAGGCATTCTCCTTCTTTCTTGATATGGGTGCGGCCTTCATCAAGGGATTTCCAAGATGGTTTTACCTGCATGGAATGGTTCCGAGTGCGTGATATGCGCATGACATGGAAAGTGTCTACAACTCCAGCATGTGATTCGCGTGATTATGATGATTGGTATATAAAAAATCATAGAGCTTCTCAGGCGGCCCTTGAGCTTCAGCGAAATAGAATATTTAAGCAAACGCCGCTTTTTTCGATAGTGGTCCCTTTGTATAAAACACCTCTCTCCTTTTTTAAAGAAATGGTGGAGTCTGTAGAAGCTCAAACTTATTCGCATTGGGAGCTAGTTCTCGTAAACGCATCTCCGGATGAGGAAGGTTTAGCTGAAGTAGTAAGAAAGAGCTGTACTTCGGACGTACGCATTAGAAGTATTTCTCTAGATAGAAATTTCGGCATTACTGAGAACACCAATGAAGGAATAAGGATATCGAAGGGAGATTTCATTTGTTTTCTTGATCATGATGATATCCTTGAACCAGATACGCTTTATTGGTATGCATCTGCTGTTAATGTAAACTCAGATATTGATTTGCTTTATTGCGACGAGGACAAACTCTGTGACGGTCGTTTTATTAATCCATTTTTTAAGCCTGACTGGAATCCAGACCTACTTCTTGGGATGAACTATGTTTGCCACTTCCTTGTAGTTAGAAAGTCCCTTGTTGACGAGATTGAATTACCAAGCAGTGAATGCGATGGTTCTCAAGATTACAATATGACATTTCAAATAGGCGAGAAGGCTCGCTCAATAAAACATATTCCTCGTGTCCTTTATCATTGGAGAGTGCACGAGCATTCCACAGCATTACGTGCAACTCAGAAAAATTATGCATTAGAGACTAGTCGTCATGTAATTCAGGCTCATCTCGATCGTTGTAAGATCTCTGGTAAAGTTATTGACTCTCCTATTGCTGAGCGTCGTTTTCTTGTTGCCTATGATCTTAAACAGGAGCCTTTGGTATCAATTATAATACCAAATAAGGACTCCGTATCCACTCTCAATAGATGCCTGGTTTCTATAGAAAGACATACAACATACAAAAATTACGAAATAGTAATTGTAGAAAATAATAGTAACCAAAAAATCACGAATGAATATTATGAAGAAATACAAAGGGAAGATTCTCACATTCGAGTCGTAACTCTTCTTGGAATGGAATCATTTAACTTCTCCAAAATTATTAACTATGGTGTTAATCATGCTAGAGGTAAATACATCCTTATGCTTAATAATGACACTGAGGTTATTACTCCAAATTGGATAGAGCAATTGCTTGGGCCATGTATGCGCAAAGATGTAGGTGTCACGGGTGCGAAACTTCTCTTTCCCGATGGGACCACTCAACATGCAGGCGTTACCTTTAATCATGAGGGACCTTGTCACTTAAGCTACCTTCGCCCAAGAAAAGATGGGGGTAATTTTGAAAGCACCCTGCTCGCTCGTGATGTGAGTGCTGTAACTGGAGCTTGCCTTCTCATTAGTAAACAGCTATTTGATCGGGTAGGAGGCATGGACGAGCAGCTTGCAGTAAACTACAATGACATAGATCTTTGCCTTAAGATACGTTCATTAGAACTTCAGATCGTGTTTTGTCCCACAGCAGAGCTATTCCATTTTGAATCTGTCTCAAGAGGCCATGATACGATGGGAGACAGCGCCCTTCGCTTCCGCAAAGAGAAGGGTTTGTTTATGCAGCGTTGGCCACAGGTTTATGAGGAAGGCGATCCTTGTGGGAATCCAAATCTTGCACAAGGGAATATTTATGAGATCTTAAATCCGAACCCAAAAAAAGAATTTGTAGAATAGGTCAGGATTTAACTTAATGAACTCTAATTTTTTTTACCAAGAGCCTTTTTTGAAGGTGAGAAAAAAATTTAAATCGCTTTCTGTAGGCGACATTGTTTCATCTATTATTGCGGGTATTTTAATCGGCGTATCTTATATATTAGGTAAAAATTTTTATGCTTCTTCGGGTTATATTAAATTAGCGGATACAGAACTTTGGATAAAAGGTATCCTAATAGGAATATTTTTTTCATGCATTATTTTATGCATACTAATAATTTTTAACACCTATTCAAGGCACTTTCTTTTTGTGCATAGCTTATCCAAAAAGAGGAGAATACATCTAAAAGGGATCCCATCTTTCTATCGCAGATCGTTGTGTCTACTCTTAATCCTTCTTTGTTGGGTTCCAGCATACTTAGCAGTATTTCCAGGAAATTATTCAAGTGATGCTCCTTTTCAATTACAAGCATTTCTGAATAGAGGCTATTTGGATCTCCATCAGCCAGCAGCACATACCCTTATTCTTGCAGGCTGTTTTGAAATAGGAAACCTGGTCTTTAAGTCATTTAATGTGGGTTTGGTTATCTATTGTTTGATTCAAAGCTTGTTGCTCGCATCTTCAATGGTATTTGCAGCTGACAAATTAATTGAATGGGATATACCGCCTTTGATTGTCATAATTCTGACGTTGATTATGGTTTTTAATCCAGTTGTCCAGTCATATGCATTTGTTACTACAAAAGATTCTTTTTTTGCGGCTTTTTTCTTATTTACCTTAGTTTATATGGTCGAGCTGCTTCGCTGTCCTCAGGATGTACTTTCAAATAAAGGGTCGCTCGTACGTATGGCACTCTCATCTTTTGGGATGTGCCTTATGCGTAAGCAAAGCATATATATTTTGATAATAATTTCAATTATTATATTTTTTAAATTAGCGCATATATGGCGTCCTAAATTTCTTCTTCTAATACTTATGCCAATAATGGGGATATTTGTATTTAATAGTCTTATATCGTGTACATTCCGTACTGTCCCAGATTCTATTCGGGAAGCTCTTTCTGTTCCTTCTCAGCAAATTGTTCGAGTTTATATGTTGAACTATGACTCACTATCGCAGGAGCAACTTAAACAAATATCTAAATTTTACGACACAAATCAACTTGATCAAGGGCGTCTTACCTCCGCTCCTTTGAGCAATACAGGAGTTGGCAAGTTTTATGATACTGAATCAGGATTTGGTTACCTTGATACAATTGCTGATCCCGCAAAGGGGTCTTTAAAGGATAAGGCTTTTCAAAGTGATCCCCTAGGATATTTTTCCATGTGGATTTTAGTTGCCCATGGGAATGAAAATATGTATATAGAGGCGTTTCTATGGGGGAGCATAGGCTATTTGTATCCTTCTTCTGAAGTAGCTAATAATTGGTCTGGAATTTCCCCATGGAATCCACTTGCCATTACCCTTACTTCTGGCGGGTCTGAAAATCAAATAAGCAACTATAACCAATCAAGTCTTTTTCCTGCTTACTGCGAATGGCTCTATGATGGCACTTGGAATATTTTTCCAGAAAACTTTATATTGATGTTTTGGGTTAGTTTAGCTTTGCCATTTTATGTGTTAGTTGTCGTGTTTTGTCTGCTTGTGCATACACGCCAAAAGCCTTTGTTAATTCCATGGCTGTTTGTTTTTATGTATTGGCTTTCGTTGTCACTAGGACCGGTGGTGTGCGTTAGATATGTGGCCCCATTTTTTTATTGCATTCCCTTTCTCATGAGTTTGCCCTTTCTTTCAAAAACAAAAAAATAGAGTAAATTGATCTTACAAATTGATCTTATAGACACTTGATTTGGTAGAGTGTCCAGCCATCAGTCGACGATATCGGGATAAAGTTAGTAGCTTCTGTTGAGAGCACAGTCATATCACGGGAAGACAAAAAATATGTGGCACCTATTTTTGATAGGTCATCTACTTGTAAATGCACAATGATGTAATCACCTTGTTTTTCCTCAAACCAAGTTTGCCCCCTTGTTTGTAGTTGAATCTCTATATATGCATATCGATTGTAAACTTCGTTAAAGCTCCCGTTGGGATCTATTGCTGACCAGCGTGCAAGGTCAGGGTACGTATTTACAGACGTAATTGAAGGTATTCCAGACGCAATGAGAGCTTGCCCTACAAAGGGGTTATCTGCTACAACGATGTCCTCTTGACTTAGAGAATCCTTAGCCATTTGCATTACGGACGCATTTGTAAGTGCGGACGCACCATGTTGAAGAGGGTTAACACATAGTCCTGTAATAATTACAAAAAATACTATTGAAAGAAAATATGGATAGCCTTTATATACTCCGCATATGATTAAAAATATCCCAATTAGAGCGAGAAATACAACAATAGAAAGTAGGGCAAGATACATATATCTAATATGGTAGCTAGAAGTTTGGGCTGTGATAGCAGTAAAAATGAAAGAGCCAGCAGCAGCGAAAGTGAAATTTGATGTGGTTGGATATTTTCTGAACAGTTGTAAATAGTTATTTTTAACTATGTAATTTTCTTTTGTAGAGGAAAGCTTTCTTTTTTGTAAAAGGAAAAGACTCCGTATAAGCAAAAGCACATCGATATAGCTTGTACAAAGTTTTAGCCTTCCAACTGGTACTTTTGATAAGAGCGAGAGTTTAGAAAGCCAAGGGGGAAGGCCAAAGATTCCGTAAATTAGTAAACCTGCATCAATTACTAATAAAGGAATTATCAAATAGTCATGTGAAAACCTGAGTGCAAAGATAGAGAAAATAAGCCCTAGTGGGAAAAATGAGAAAAAGACTGCTTGCTCTGGAGCGTTTGGTAGAACCTTATCAGCATCCAATGGAGAAAATAAGCTAGCTCCTCCATTAAAAAGGGCAGACGCTAAACCACCGCCAGTTTCAAATCGAGCGCCAGGATAGGCAGTTTCCAGCACAGTTTTTATGGTATCTCGTGAATTGTAAATCACAATGCCAAGCAAGATTGAAACTAGAACTATAGAAAGTAAAAGTGGAGCTATAAATTTAAAAGCTACTTTTCTTGATCCAGATACGGCTGTGCTCTTGTTAGGGCGCCTCTTTAACGTTTCTTTCCAGTCCAATATGATCCATATGCCCATGGCGGCAAAGACATAAAATAGTCCAATCTGCCAAGCGGGATATAAAACGAGAGCGTACATCCCTACGAGATAGGCAAGCAGCAACCCCCACTGCCAGCGTTTCCTATATAGCGATGAGTTGAGATACTTATCAAGAACAAGAACAAGGCCTTGCCCTGATATAAAAAGTTCCGCAATTCCATTAACAGCAAACCACCATTGAATTATTGGTGCAAATGCGATAAGTGCGCTATATGACACTGCGAGCCATTGATTCTTATTGGTCATACGAAGTCCGAGCTGGTATGAGACGAGAATGAGACAGACAAGCCTTGCACTCCAAAAAAAAGCAAGACCGCGAGTATTCCCTAAAAATAGAAAGCCCCATAAAAATGGCCTAAATAATGTTGCAAGAGCCCATGAAGGCTGGGCATATAGCATGGTCGTATCAGTAGATGCCGCACGGAGTATGTTCGAGATCGCTGCGTACCCATTGGCAGACTGTGAAAAGGTAAAAGGGGTAAAAACAGCCCATTCGTCAGATCTCATACTACGAGGAATGCCTAACAAAGTGCCTTGAAAGCTACTACCGCCCAAAATATTTGACCATTGTGCTACTGAAGAGCCGCTGATTTCAAAGACTGTACAAATTCCTATTAATATGAGAGCAAGTGAGATCCTGTGGCGTAATACGAATCTTGGGATCTCGAACTTATTTTTAATTAAAATAATTATTAAAATAAAACATAAACAGAAAAATAGGCCTATGTGCCAAAAGGAAGAAAGAGTTGGTGTCCCGAATAGAATTCCTGAGGCTGACCCTTTACGTGCTAGCACAGAAGCCTCATGAAAAAGCTCGACATATATTGCTGAAACCAAAGACACCAGACAAATTGCGAGCAAATGAAAGATATGTATTGAAGGTATAGGTATCTTTCGCCTAGCTTGGCTCATGCACGCATCCCTTCACAATATTCAATAATAAAAAAGCCTTCTTAGTATATAAGGATAGAGGAGTCACAAGGTTTTTGTTTGAAGCTCACGCTATCTGTGCCAAGCCTGCAATCCTCTCAGTTTCCTTACGACTATGCGACGACTATGCGAGGATACAGTGAGATACGGTAGACGCCTCTGTGCGCGTGCTACGATACCGGGGTCATTTCGACGGCAGCTGTATGCGTTTGGGCAAAAGGCGCTACGCCTGCCTGCTTAAGAAGATTTTCTGCTGAAGGGAAGCACGGAGGATACATGGGACGCAGACGGAGAGGCCATGCTGTATTGAGGGTTATTTTGGTCGTGCTGCTTGTGTTCGTCGTAGTATGTGTGGCGGCCGGCTTCACGTTCTATCAGCAGGCCGAAGGGCTCAAAACTCAGGCGAACGACGTGATGGCCGACGTTACGACGCTCAAGCAGGAGCTCAAGTCGGGCGACATGAGCGGCGCAGCTGCGACGGCCTCTTCCATCTCCACGACAGCTGATGCCATGAGAAGCACGACTGAGGGGACACTCTGGCAGTTGGCAAGCAAGCTGCCCTACATTGGCACCGACGTGCAAAATGCGCGCACGCTCACCTCTGTGCTCGGCGACCTGTCAGACAACGTGCTGACGCCTGTTGTGAGCACAATCAATGACGCAGGAGGCCTGAACCTCTCGTCAGCCCGCTCCCTTGCCAACATGAGCGATGAACTCAATGCTTCCCTTGAGGAAGCCAAGTCCACAGTCGACGCAATGCCCGAGGGCCATGTCTCCGAGGTCAACAATGCTGTCGCACGCGCGAAGGAGACTATTGGCAGCACGAGCCTGTCCTCGGACCTTACAGGAGCCTTGTAGTCGCCAGCATCACGCATCCCTCCAAATGAATACTCTATAAGTGCCCGAGGGGCGTCCGATAGTTTGTGGATGCCTAGGTGATGGCGCTTTTTGGCTGAGCAGCTCTCCTCGCGGGTTAGAATTGTCAGTGACATTCGCTCAGAAAGGAGAATGCATGAAGTCGAAGTTCAAGCAAGCGACCGATCGTCGCGTGGCCATCTTCGTTGCGGAGGGGCTTGAGGAGATCGAGGCCCTGACGCAGGTGGATATTCTTTTTCGCGCAGGCATACCCTGTGACCTCGTGTCAATCACAGATGACCTTGAGATCAAAAGCTCACACGACGTGCGAGTGACTTGCAATTGCAGCATCACAGACCCCAAGTTCAACTTTGATGACTACGACGTGCTGTTTCTTCCCGGTGGCATCCCTGGTGCGCTTAACCTCGCCGCATGCGAGCCGCTGCTCGCTGCAGTTCGTCGCTTCGTTCAGGAGGGTTCTGGCCAGGGCACGGAGGGCAAGCAGGTGGCAGCTATCTGCGCTGCGCCGGCGATACTTGCGAAGAGGGGCCTGCTGAAGGGGCGCCGTGCCACGGCAAATCCCGGCTATCAATCAGATCTCTTCGAGTGTGGCGCGATCGTCATGGCAGACTCCGCCGTGGTGGAAGACGACAACATTGTCACGAGCCAAGGCATGGGCACAGCAATTGACATGGGGCTCTGCCTCGTGCGCCGCCTGCGCGGCGAAAATGCCGTCAAGCATGTGCGTAGCGGCATTGTCTGGCTTCACTAGCTCAAGGGTCAAAGGGACTTCTTTACGTCTTTACAGCCTTTGAGATGAGTGTGTGTAGGTGCGTGTACGTAAGTGGTAGCTTTTGTTACAGCGGATGCTATGCCGTCGCATGCCCAGCCAAGTGAGCCCGCTCGCGGGCCTTGGAGCGCTCGGCCCAGTGTCCGTACCGGTAGTAGATGAAGATGAGAATGCCTGTCAACAGCCACGTCACGGGGTAGCTCGTGAGCACGGTGTCGATGCTGTGGTGGCTCGGCACAAAGGCGAACAGCCAGAACATACGAAAGACGCAGGTGCCGAGCACGGTGAGCAGCATCGGGCGCAGGCTCTCGCCGGTGCCGCGGATGGTGCCGGATATATTGTCCATAAGCGAGTAGAGCACGTAAAACGGCGAAATGTAGGCGATCATTTGCGTTGTCATTGACGTGACGTTGGTGTCTGTGATGAAAAGTCCGGAAAGCGGCGCTGCAAGGGTGAACAGCGCGGCCGAGATGCCGCCGATGACCGCGGCTGTGAGGGCGAGGGACGTATGGAGCCCCTTACGCATACGTCTGCGGTTTCCCGCGCCGAAGTTCTGCGCGGCAAAGGTCGTGACAGAGGTACCCAGTGCGTCAGAGACAAGCCAGACGACGGAGTCGATACGGCAAGCGAGTCCCCACGCTGCAATGGCATTGCTGCCAAACGAATTGATCGAGCTTTGCAAAATGATGTTGGAAACGGAGTAAGCCGATGACTGCAGGCCGAGCGGCAGGCCACAGCGCAGCATGTCAGAGGCCAGCTTGGCGTCGATGTGGATGCGGCGTGGATAAAGGCGCCACGGTCCCTGTGCCCGGGTGAGTATCGCAACGGTTACCACCGCGCCGACGGCCAGGGAGCAGGCTGTGCTCAAGGCAGCACCGAGCACGCCGAGGCCTGCCCATACGACGAGCACCAGATCAAGCGTGACATTGACAAGGCAGGTTGCGGCCACGATGAGTGACGGCGTGCGCGTGTCGCCTACAGCGCGCTGTAGCGCCGCTCCCATGTTGAAGACGATCGAAAACACCATGGCTGCCATGTAGACGTGGACGTAGGTGAGGGATTGGGCGTAGATGTCAGCGGGCGTGCCCATGAGCGCGAGCATGGGACCCGATATGCATATGCCCAGAAGCGAGATCGCAAGGCCGCCTACAAGTGCAAGCCCCATGGCAGTATGCACGGAGGCGAAGACCTGCTTGTCATCGTTTGCGCCGAAGTACTGGCTTACGACGATCGAGCAGCCAGCGCCGACGCCGACCGAAAAGCCGACGGTGAGGTCGGTGAGAGAGGCTGTGGCTTGGATGGCGGCTAATGCCATCTTGCCGGCGAAACGTCCGACGATGAAGGTGTTCACGAGGGAATAACTTTGTTGGAAAAGCGAGCTGAGAAAGACAGGGACGCACAATTCGAGGAGCTGCCTCCAAATGGTTCCATGTGTTACATCAAGGCTACGACTTCTACGTACTGCCTGCCTCACGCGTGCTCTCCCTTCTTTTTGATATCAATACAGTAAGCTGCCGAAGAAGCATCTTAGCGGGGAAAATCCTTCGTTGCGAGGGGTTGCCTTTAGCTTTATGGAGTTAACACAATCGCTCACACGAAATCGTTGCGAAACGTAAAATCAGAACATATGTACGCATTTTTGCTCTCCCGATGCTAGAATATAGCCGTGAGGAGACATACGGCCGAGAGGGGATGGCGCGATGCGAAAAGGCAGGCAGTATCTCGCGATTGACCTGAAGTCGTTCTATGCGTCAGTCGAGTGCGTCGACCTCGGGCTGGACCCCATGACCGCCCGGCTGGTCGTCGCTGACCCTGCGCGCACCGCGTCCACGATCTGCCTCGCCGTCTCCCCGGCCATGAAGGCGCTTGGAGTCCGTAACCGCTGTCGGGTGTTCGAGATCCCGCGCGGTATCGACTATGTCATGGCTCACCCGCGCATGCAGCGCTACATCGACAGGTCCGCAGAGATCTATCGCATCTATCTTGATTGGTTTGCCAAGCAAGACATACATGTTTACTCGATTGACGAGGTCTTTGTCGACGTGACAGGCTACCTCGACCTGTACGGCTGCAGTGCGCGCGAGCTAGGTGAGCGCGTTCGTGGCGATGTCGTGAGGCGCACCGGCATACCCGCCGCCTGTGGTCTGGGCAGCAACCTCTACCTTGCCAAGGTTGCCCTCGATATCGTCGCGAAGAGGCGGGCTGACTTCTTCGGGCAGCTCGATGAGGGCAGCTACCGCGCTACGCTGTGGAACCACCGCCCGATCACGGATTTCTGGCGCGTGGGGCCCGGGATCGCGCGACGCCTCGCGCACAAGGGCATCAGGACCATGGGCGAGTTAGCGATCGCCTCGGAGGATCCGGTCCGACTCGAGGACATCTATCGGGAGTTTGGCGTCGACGCAGAGATCCTGGTCGATCATGCTTGGGGTGTGGAGCCTGTGGGCATGGCTGAGATCAAGGCCTATCGATCTCATGGACGTTCCCTTTCGAACGCGCAGGTCTTGGGCCACTCGGTTGATGCGAACAGCGGGCTTTTGCTTGCAAAGGAGATGGCGGAGCGTCTGGCGCTGCAGCTGGTAGAGTCCAGAAGTGTTGCCCGTTCATTGCTTGTGTGGGTGGGCTTTGCCCCAGAGTCAGGCAGTCGCACACCTTGCGAGCGGGGGCAGGTACGAGCGCTGGAAGGAGCTGCGTCTCCTTCAGGGCTTGCGTCGCGACGTGGGACGTTTTCACATGCTGCGGCGGCCTTTGAGGCGCCGACTAGCTCTCGGCATGTAATATTGGACACGCTCAAGCGGCTCTGGCCGTACGCTGCGGCCGTTGGCTGGCGCATCAAGCGTATAGGCATCGTGCTGGGAGACGTCGAGAGCTCCGATGCCCCAGGGCGCCAGTTGTCGTTTTTCGACGTCAGCCTGTCTGGGAGGCGCGAGTGTCGCTGCCAGCAGACAGTGGGGGCCATCAAGCGTAGATACGGCAGAAACGCCCTGATCAAGGGCATAGACCTTCTTCCTGAGGCAAACGCGCGCGAGCGTAACGAGCAGATAGGGGGCCATCGTGCATGGTAGGAATAGGCGATTCATACAAGGAGGAGGGCTGCCAGTCACAGGATGTGAGCTTTCGGCGGCATGGTGAGTCGCGCGCCGCAGGCAGCTCCAACACGCAGGAGGACGAGGAAGCAGAGCTGAAGAGAAGTCCTGCGCCCCCAGGCGGTAGAAAGCGCATGCCTTGTTCCCTGAGGGCAAAGATATTTATGCCGTTTGACCCTCTCGATGGTTTTTCCGACGCACTGGGTACAGCTGAGCGCGACCTTGAGTGCAAAGCGAGCAAGGAGGGTGAGCATGGGGGACGGACGGAAGGTCAAGCAGATGGGCGGGTCCTGTGACAGGCGACCGGGCTGGTGAAGCTGTGCCACGGTTTTGCTGCAATTAGGCAGACAAGTTGCAACACTCAGGCAGACAAGATGCAAGGATATCAAGGTGCTTTTAAATCTGACACGAAAGACGCTTGCGCTGCGGCGTGGTGATTCGTATAGTAGATAGCTGCTTTCCATGTCCTAAAGAGGACATGAGCGTGTTTTGCAGAAAGTTATGCAACGTGCCGGCTTAGCTCAGTTGGTAGAGCACCGCTCTCGTAAAGCGGGGGTCAACGGTTCAAGTCCGCTAGCCGGCTCCATTATCTTTTATGTAGGTTAAGGGCTTTGTGCTTTTGTTTTTTACTTTCTATGTGGGTTTCTCTCATGAGGGATAGAAAAAGCTTCTCATAAGAATGAGAGATATTGGGATAAGCACAGTATGTTCAATTGCTCACAAGTTATCTAATAAAAAATCTTATCAGATATAGATGTCTACTTAATGCATATAAATTAAACTTTTTCTACACCTGTTAAAGAGTCGTCACTTATCATGCACATAAACTTTCGCAAATCTAGTTTCTTATAAACTTCCCATCGTTGTTGCATAGCCCAAAGGGATAATGCTTCTTTATGACAAAGTATTACTACTGGACTTTCTTTTCCTCTAAGAAATGTTCAAGTTCACGAAGCCGGTCTACGCTCATTTTAGATGCAGGAAAATACGCCACTTTGCCACGACCGAAGCTAACGAGACAACCATTAGCATTATGGCGAACGCGTTTTATTTTATGTAAATCATAGCAGGTGGTTTCTGCACCGGGTCCCTCTATTATGATCTGCTCTGGCGTCACCACTACATGTCGACGTACATCATCCTCTGATGCACCTAAATTAGTACCCATTAGAGCCCAAGCTTGCACATTCTCCCAATTACGCGTGGCGGTCGATCCTGAAACAGCAATAATCAACGATGCAATTAACAATACCAAATTGTGTACTCCCATTGCTAGTGTCATTGCTAGTCCTAGGATTCCCACACCGACCATAACTATTGCCACGTCGGATGAATGCGGGGAACCATATAATGGTGCTGCATTCTTGGTGATATCTACATCTACGTCATATGTGATTTGGAAAAGAATCGCACCATATTTTTTCTTATCCTGTTCGATAACCCCACATGGCGCATTAATGTCAGCGGTTCTTACGGTATATCGTCTTTTGGATTTGTTTGCCTTAGACATCAATAACCTCCGGTGCTTAGTCTCAGAGTTTATTGTATGCTAGTTGGTGGAAGTGCACGTAAGACAGGGATGCCCATTCGTTGGAGGCGTCTTAGAACTTCGGGATCGTTAGCGTCAGTGATGATTGCAGTAAAATCATCTAAGGATGCAAAACGAAACATATCCTTACGATGAAGCTTTTTTTCATCTGCTAGGAGAAAACGGTATGAAGCGTTAGAGATGACCTTTTCTTTTACCATGCCGCTATCCATACCATCAGTCATTACCGAACCATCATCTAGATTCACCCCACTAGTGCCAATAAATGCTTTCGAAAAGAGCAGTGGCTCCAAAAGGCTTACAGTGGCTGATCCTACAAAGCCATTAAGTTGCATATTGAGATAGCCACCAGTACCTAGAGCGGTGATATTAGGTTTATGGGATACTTTGCGTAATACGTCGAGCATGTTAGTAGTAACGATCAGACGCTTATCGCCTGTGGCAATGATGTCAGCTAGTATGGAGTTGGTTCGTGAAACATCTAAAAAGACAGAATCGCCGTTATTAATTTCCATCCATGCGCGCCATGCGACTAATTTGCGCCCCCTGTCTTCAGAAGTTTTTTGTTTAGAGGCAGAGAGAGGGTCTTGAGTGTTTGAAGTGTCGTACGATGCAGTAAGTGTAGTGTCAGCGCCTATGAGATCAATAGGGATACTAGGATCAATGCGGTCATCATAGATAGTTTGATTGTGGCCTTCATTTTGGATGCTGTTATCTAGCGTAGAGGATTCCTCAGGATCAATCCATATTGCACCACCATATACACGAGTACACTCTCCCTTTTCGGAAAGGTGGTGCAGATCTTTACGGATGCTGTCGATACTTACTCCAAATCGTTGAGCAAGGTCTTCTGTAGATACTCTTCCGTCCTTCTCTAGAAGGGCGAGGATTTTCGCTAGGCGTTCACGCCTAAACATCCTCTGCACCTCCCATAGGTTCCAAAGACGACTGATCACATATCTTGAAAAGACTATCAGATATGACGGTGACTGCTCATAATCTACCGTTTACCCGCTAACAGGAGAGTCTCTTCACGAATTCTCTTGTAAAACAGGAAAAAACAATAATAATATGTGAATGTTACAAGAAAAAATCATAAAGAGGAAAGAACAGGAAGGGAGGGAAAAGGAAATGAACGCAATGAAACAGATGCTGAAAAAGGAGAATATCCAGATTGTAGACTCTTGTAAAAATTGGGAGGACTCAGTTCATGTTGCTGTCCAACCTCTAGTCGATGGCGGATACGTAAAGCCATGTTATATAGATGGAATCATTGAGAATGCCTACAAGTTTGGTCCGTACTTTGTGCTAGCTCCCGATCTAGCTCTGTTGCATGCGCGTCCTGAGCAAGGTGTGATCAAAAAGCAGCTTGCGGTAACTGTTCTGCGCAAGGGTGTTGAATTCAAGGCAGGAGAGCCTTGTCGTCTACTCGTTACCCTTGCAGCAGAAGATCCCGATTCGCACATAGAGGTGATGCGCATGCTGGCGACGATGTTTGCTGATCCTGCCTACATTGAACGCGTGTGTAATACGACAGGAGTAGATGAGGTCTACGACCTCTTTGTGAACCCGCCATCGAAATAGTGACTTCAGACTGTGAGTGTACGGCTGGATTTGGCGGATCTATAGATAAAAAGGAAAAAAAGGGAGGGATTATGGTAGTACTTAATTTCATCGTCAATATTCTATCTACGCCGGCCATTCTTGTCGGTCTTCTGGCTCTACTTGGTCTTGTACTCCAAGGCAAACCAGTCGAAGAAGTTACTAAAGGTACACTTAAAACAATCGTTGGCTTTTTGGTCCTATCTGCAGGTTCTGCTTTCTTGCAGTCTGATTCTCTTCTTGCTTTCGGTGAGGTTTTTAACTACGCCTTTAGCATGCAGGGTGTCGTTCCTAATAATGAGGCAGTTGTAGCTGATGCACTTCAAAAGTTTGGCTCCGACTCCGCTATTATTATGGCACTTGGAATGGTGCTGAATATTGTTATTGCTCGCTTTTCCCGCTGGCCATATATCTTTCTAACTGGTCATCATACCTTATATATGGCATGCATGCTTGCTGTCATCCTTGGTGGAGCAGGTGGTCTACAGGGCTGGCAGCTCTGGATTGCTGGTGCTTGCCTACTCGGTTTGATCATGGTGCTGTCTCCGGCGTATTGCCAAGTTACTTATAAGAAAGTTACGAGATCTGAAGGCGTTGCTCTAGGCCATTTCGGTGGTATTGGCTACTGGTTTGCTGGCCAAGTAGGTAAGATTTTTGCAAACGATCCTAAGCGTAAAAGTACTGAAGAGATCAGCTTCCCAAAGCGTCTCATCTTTTTGCGTGATACAACCGTTTCTATCGGTCTAACAATGATGATCTTTTTCGTTGTTGTTACCGGTGTCGCTGTTGGAAAAGGTCTTCTGGGTGTTTACCCTGCTGGAACAACCTTGGAACAGTTCCAAGCTTCTGAAAACTACGCCAATTTTCAGTATTTGACCACATTACTTAATATTGGCACTGAAACTCAAACTAACTGGGTAGTTTGGTGTATCACCGCTGGTCTTTCCTTTGCTGGTGGCGTGTATATCATTCTTGCTGGTGTGCGTCTAATCATTGGCGAGATAGTCCCCGCTTTCAAAGGTATTGCAGACAAGCTTGTTCCTGGTGCAAAGCCTGCTTTGGACTGCCCTGTGGCGTTTACCTTTGCCCCTAACGCTGTTATTATTGGTTTTCTAAGTTCGTTTATAGGCGGTATTGTTGGTTTGTTTGTTCTTGCGGGCTTTAACAGCTTCATTCCAGTTGCCCTTATTCTTCCTGGAGTAGTGCCTCACTTCTTCTGCGGTGCTACTGCTGGAGTATTCGGTAACGCCGAAGGAGGCGTGAAGGGCTGCGTTGTTGGTGCTTTTGCACATGGCTTATTGATTACGTTCTTGCCGGCGATTTGTATGCCTACTTTTGATGCATTGGGATATACCGGTACAACGTTTTCGGATGCAGACTTTTCTTGGATGGGCATTCTCTGGGGAAATATCGTGCATGTCGCTGGCGGTGGATTACTCGTAGCTATCTGTGTGATTGTGTATTTGCTTCCTATTATCTTTAATCTTGTTCGCCCTAAGAAGGTTGAAGCTGCTAGGTAGGGATTTATATACTAAGCCCTTTGGGCGGGACCGGTGCATTTTCGCTGGTTCCGCCTCTTGATAGATCTCGCATGTCTGACAAGATGACATACTGGTGTGCATGTGGACGAAAATGCTGAATGTAGACCATGTTCCATTAGTGAGACAGGATATGTTTCAAAAAAAGGAGCGTCATCATGGCTATCAAAAAGATTCTTTGCGCGTGTGGTTCCGGTCTCGGTTCATCGATGATTGTTCATATGAACACCGAGGAGATTCTCAAAAAAATTGGACATCCAGAGGTGGAAGTTGACCACAGTACTATTTCAGATATTAACCCTGAAGCTGCAGATCTGTTTGTAGTTGGTGGCGATCTTGCCGATTTTGTTAGTAATGTTCCTGATGAGAAAAAAATTATTCTAAAAAACATCCTTGATAAGAATGAGCTTGAGGAGAAGCTTAAAGCACATCTCGGTTAGAGTAAATCAGTTGATTGCCACGCCGAGTTCTAGTTGGCGTGGCAAGCGCTCTAAAACATATTCTGGAGGTAGCAGTGAAAGATCAGGAATACAAGGACGTAACACTGCTTGCTGCAAAAATTCGTCGTGATGTGCTTGCACTCTTACAACATCGTGGTTACGGCCATATCGGTGGTTCTCTCTCACTAGTAGAAACCTATGCTGTTTTATATGCCAGACAGCTCCGCCATGACGCAAGTGATCCAAAATGGGAAGGGCGCGATCGCATTGTTCTTTCAAAGGGGCATGCAGGTCCAGTTATGTATTCAACTCTGGCAGAAGAGGGTTACTTTCCCAAGGAATGGCTTATGACTATGAATGATGGTGGTACACACCTACCATCTCACACAGATAGGCTTAAGACTCCAGGAGTAGACATGACTACTGGGTCACTTGGACAAGGTACTTCAACTGCTGCAGGTATTGCTTATGCATTACGTCAAAAAGGCTCCAACAACTATGTCTACCTTATTGTGGGTGATGGTGAACTTAATGAGGGACAATGCTGGGAAGCTTTTCAATTTATAGCCTCAAAGGGGCTCTCCAACTGCATTGTACTTGTTGATAATAACAAGAAACAGCTGGATGGAACCTGCGAAGAGGTTATGAAGCCATTTGATATAGAACAAAAAATGCGTTCTTTTGGCTTTTATACACAAAAGGTAAATGGGCAAAACGTCCGTGCAATCGATGATGCTATTAATTGCGCGAAGGACCACAAATCGTCAGCTAATTGCATTGTACTAGACACTGTGAAGGGTGCAGGAGTGCCGTACTTTGAAAATGCATATATGAATCACTCTATGAAGTGGAATAACGACGAGATAAATAAGGCAACCGACGAAGCTATTGCTTACCTCGACAACTTTATAGGGAGGAGCGAAGCTTGATGTATACGGTGAACAAAAACTGGAGTAGGGCAGGCAACGCTTATCGAGATGTCTTTGTAAACACATTGCTTGCAATGATGGACGAGAACAAGCGCATAATGATGCTGGAGGCAGATCTAGGTGGTGCATCTGGTACGCTTAAGATTCGTGACACCAAGCCAGATCGTTTCGTGGAGTGTGGTATTAGCGAAGCTGATATGATGGGTGTAGCTGCAGGTATGAGTTCTGAGGGAATTATTCCTTTTACACATACTTTCGGACCATTTGCTACAAGACGTGCTTTTGATCAAGTCTACATGTCTGGAGCCTATGCCCGCAATACTATTAATATCTGGGGTTCTGATCCTGGCTTTACCGCGGGTGCAAATGGTGGCACTCACACTACGTGGGAAGACGTTGCTCTTATGCGCACAATTCCTGGTGCGATAGTATGCGATGCTGCCGACTCTGTCCAATTTGCATGGATTCTACGTGAATTTGCTAAACATGATGGCATTCACTATGTGCGTGCAGGTCGCAAAAACTCTTGGTCTGTGTACGCAGAGGGGTCTACCTTCGAATTCGGTAGGGGTAACATTGTTCGCAGTGGTAGCGATGTACTTGTGGTAACTGCTGGTCAACTGGTGAAAGACGCTCTTGATACGGCTGCTTCGTTTGAGAAAGACGGTATATCGGTAGAAGTTATTGATATGTTCTGCATCAAGCCACTCGATGTAGAACTATTACTATCTGAGATTTCCGGTAAGAAAGCGGTTGTTACTTTCGAGAATCATGGTGTAATTGGTGGTCTCGGATCTGCGGTTGCTGAAACTATCGCAGAGGCTGGTATCTCTGTACCTTTCAAACGCCATGGAGTAGTAGAGCGTTTTGGTCAAGTAGGTACTCCTGATTGGTTACAAGCGGAGTTTCATCTTACAGCTACGGATCTTGAGAAGACCATCAGAAGTCTTTTGACTTTGCAGTAGCACTGGCAGAGATAGTGTGTCTTGGCGTCCTATGTGAAAGGAGAAGCTCATGCAGCTTAACAAATATATGGACCATACACTACTTAAGCCAAACGCAACTCGCACTCAGATTCAGCGTTTGTGTGATGAAGCGCGAGAGCAGGGTTTCGCAACTGTGTCTGTTAACTCATGCTGGACAAAGTTTTGTGCCAAGCGATTGATCGATTCAGGAGTGGGAGTTACCACATGCATAGGGTTTCCATTGGGTGCATGTTCTACGGCCGCAAAAGTGGCTGAGGCAAATCAGGCTGTGGAAGATGGTACTAGTGAAATAGATATGGTGCTTAATGTGGGAATGCTTCTCTCTGGTGAGCGTGGTTATTGTGTACAAGACATACATTCGGTGGTGAAAGCAGCACAAGGGTGTCCTGTAAAGGTAATCCTTGAGTGTTGCTTACTCACTGATGAACAGAAGGTAGATGCCTGCAAAATTGCCGTAGAAGCGGGTGCCTCTTTTGTGAAAACTTCAACGGGTTTCTCTATTGGAGGAGCTACCATACATGATGTTCGTCTCATGCGTAGCGTAGTGGGCGATAAGTGTAAAATAAAAGCCGCAGGAGGTATACATACTAAAGAAGAGGCCTTAGCTATGATTGAGGCCGGTGCAGATCGTATCGGAGCGAGTGCATCTGTTGCCATTTGTTCATAATAAGATTTCTTGCATTCTGTTTTTACTTTTTCGAAATAGAGATATGTCCTTTTTCAGCCGTCTGAGCACCCTGCAGACTGCACTCCTTTCTCAGCGGCGCGTACGAGCAGAGGATTCGAGAAGCGACCTTGAGGGTTCTTACATCGGCGTAGCATCTCCACGTTCAACCGATAGCACCAATCAAGGAAGCGATGATCTTCTAGGCTCAGCCTGAGATCTGCCAAGTCGAGGAAGTAGTACTGGATGACGCCCTTGGCGGCGTTATAAAGGCCGTGTGACGCATTAAGAGATGACAACGGAAAACGTCTCCCTGGTAACCTTCGGGTCTTTTTGCAGTTAACGAATCCGCAGAAAGAGCCGTTCCTCTATGTCTATTGACTTGTCTACACAGGATATGCCATCCGAAAAGACATATAAGCAGATGCCTTTGCGATGACCGGGTGCTAGGGATGCGGAAGCTGTAGAGCGGGCGTCAATGTCGATGCGGCAAAAGTGCAGCCTTCGGGGCCCTTTGGTATCACCACAGCGTATTGTCTTGCCAGTGGAGCTCATCAAGTGCTTCCTTATCTGCATGCCCTGGAAACAACGCTGGTTGACTATATCGCTGTTCTAAAATCCTTAAGCCTACCTTGTCTTTTGTGAACTTCATGCGTCGGTGGGCTCAGGCGAGTACCATGTCTTGGTTAGTCAAGGGTCCCAATGGCCTAGTTGTTGAAAAAAGGAACCCACAGAGAGGGCAGGCAAGCTAGGCGCCTGTCTTTGTTGGCTTTGGCGTAACTAAGCACTATCATCGTGGCTTCATGTACTGTTTCCCGATGTTGATGAGGATTTTTTCTGTATGAGGAGATCAAAGGGAAGATCGACTGCAGCGGGAGACTCGTCTGAGCGGCTACGAGGCCGTAGAGTCGAGCTGCCAAGAAGAGCTGTAGGTCGGCATGCTGGTCGCAGCGATGCGGGACGTGAAGGCCAGGCTAACGGCAGCTTGCGCCACGAGTACCAATCCAGCGACTTTCGCCTGGATCCATGTTTGCCGTCGCAATATGCGAGTTCGTCTTTGGGCTCGTCCTCATTTAAGAATTCCGCGCGCTCTGGCCGGCCGAAAGCGAGGCGGTCTGCGTCAGATCGGCTCGGCTCTGGCCAAGACAGCACCTCTGAGTACTCTCACAGTAATGCGGCAAGGCGCTATGGATCCAAGCGACAAGGCATGAAGAAACATCATGTACTGCGGATCGTCCTCATCACGCTCGCCTCGGTCGCAGCTGCCTGCGGCGTTGCGGTCGCCGCTTACATCTGGCATATCAATAACGAGATAAGCAGTGGCGTTGATGATGACTTGCGTTCGACCCTTACAGAGACCTCTGACCAGGAGCCGTTCTACATGCTGTTGCTTGGCATTGACAAGGACGAGGAGCGCGCGGACAGCTCCGCGTACGGGCAGGACAGCAGCGCATACCGCACCGATACGATCATCCTTGCCCGTGTCGATCCAACTAACAAGAAGGTCACGCTGATATCGATTCCCCGCGACCTGATGATAGACATGGGCTCAAATGGCTACCAAAAGATCAACGCAGCCTACTCCATTGGCGGCGCCTCGTACACGACGCAGGTCGTCTCCGAGCTTGCAGGCGTGAGCATCTCCCATTACGCCGAGATCGACATGGACGGGTTCGGGGCAGTCGTCGATGAGATAGGCGGCGTCACGGTCGACCTTCCTGTCGCCGTGTCTGATCCTGACTACACCGGACTTGAGCTCGCGGCTGGTGAGCAGACGCTCGATGGGACCACCGCCGCTCTTCTTGGTCGCTGCCGCCATGGCTACGATGACTATGGCAGTGGGGGAGATTTTTATCGCGAGGCGAACCAGCGTATGCTCATCGGCGCTGTCATTGACAAGGTTATGGGGTCTGATGCCGTGACCATAGCCTCCACCATATCGACTCTTGCCGGTTATGTGACTACGGACATGAACGTCTCCGACATCACGTCGCTTGCGACGCAGTTCCAAGGCATCGATGTTGACAGCGATATCTACTCAGGCCAGTGCCCCACGACGTCCAAATATATCGACAATACCTGGTACGAGATTTGCGACACTGATGCGTGGAAAGAGATTATGGAGCGTGTTGACGCAGGCGAGGCCCCCTATGTGGACGCAAGCCAAGACGCGACAGCCGGCGTAGCGGGCTCTGTTGGTATAAGCACTAACTCTAGCAATGCAAGCTCAAGTGACGAAACGAGTACAGACGCCGTCTACACAGGCAACGTGAGCGTTTTGAATGCCTCCGGCGTGCAAGGAAAGGCCAGCAATGCGGCCAACGAACTTTCAAGTGCCGGGTTTACAGCCTCTGCCGGCAATGCCTCGTCAAAGACAGAAACAACGGCTGTTTACTACAACGGCGACGGCAAACAGAAGGCAGAAGGCGTCGCCAAGACGCTTGGGTTGAGCGTGACGCCAATCGAAAACGATGGTACATACAACACCACGGTGGATGTCATTGTGGTGCTGGGATCAGACTATTCGTCCTAAAATGCAAAAGACGGAAGCGACCGCGTATGGTATCACTTCCGTCTTTTTGTCGTTCCTGCTAGGTTGCTACTTCCCACTTCAAAGGCTCCCATCGCAGGCAAGACGATCTGTCTTAGACTTTTATGGGCTTTATAGTAGCTTTTACTTTCCGTACGCCTCATCGGTCATAACGTCTTTCAGGAGCTCTATGTACTTGTCGGGTCGCCAGTCGGTGCCGCCGACGGCGGGATTGTACTTGTAGAGCATGCGGCTGGCGAGGGCAAGATCGATCGTCGCTGTGTAGAGCGCCTCTTCGTCGGCGCCTTTTGCCGTCATTGCCGCTCCCGCATAATAGTGCGGCGACCAAGTCTTGACGCTTGGGCCCAGAATCGACGAGCCGCCCCAGAAGTAGTTGTCCTTGTCGAGGCCGCCAAGGTTGGACACGACGATGAAGATGTTCTCACGATCAATTGCGGCATGGAGGTTTTCGTCCGCATAGTGGTCTCCATGCGCGTAGCAGATAGCCGTGGGATTGAGATAGATGCGAGCGCCCTTGGCCACGTAGTAGCGCATGAGCTCAGGGAAACTGTAGGTGTCGTAGCAGATGCCGATGCCGATGGGCCCCCATGGTGTCTGAAGCAGGTAAGGCTTGTCGCCACGTGTGGCCCAATTGGGCTCAGGAGCTGGGAGGTGCAGCTTGTGGTAGCTGCTGATCTCGCCGGTAGGCGTGATTACCGCCAGGCCGTTGTAGACGGTCTTCGGATCCTTGTCGTCGCGGATGGGCATGCCGAAGATCACGTACAACCCCAGCTTCTTGGCAAGCTCTGCAACCTCTTGTGAGCTTGGGCCTGGTACCGTCTCGGCGAGCTTGTGCTGCATCTTCTCTTCGACGGGCTTGTCTGGCTCGTCGTCATAGCCGGTGAGGGACATCTCAGGGAAGAGGATGAGATCAGAGCCTTTCTTCGCTGCTGCCTCAACGTATCCTTTGATGCGGTTCAGGTTGATTGCCTTGTTTCCCCAGATTGGGCGAAACGTCACCGTCGAAACAGTGATTATGTCTTTGTACATACGCCACGCTCCTTTCCGTAGTACCCCATATAAAACTGAGATCAGCATAGGATGCAGCGGTTTCGTGGCAGTTGCGGCACAGTTAACGCGACGGTCCCCTTTTGGTTTCCAGATGCGCAACAAAGCCGCAACAAAGCGCATGTCGAGAATAGATGCGATCATGAAGGAAATACCTAAGCGACAAAATGAGGGGAAAGTCTCATGGTGTAGAATCTCGCCGCAAGGTTGATAGCCGAATACGTTTTTCCTCAGAGGAGTCCTCTCGGTGGCAAAGACGCTGAGGCTCCTTTGCTTGCTGCGTTTTATCGAAGAGGGATCGCCAAGCACCAGCCTACTTAGACTCTTTGTAGCACAGAGACGAGAATGTATTTGTTGGCTGGCAGCCAAATGTTGCCCCATTCGCTTGTCGAGTTGTCTTCCAGATAGCAGACTTGATCGATATTGAGAACAGGGGCTTTTTCATCGCACTCAAGAGCCTCAGCTCGCGTATGACCAGCGATGCGCGCGCCGTAGCGTACCTTGGCGTAGCTTATCTTTTTATGAGAAACCTGCTCGATGGCTGAAAAGAGGGTCGTCGTGCTGTAATCAAACTTGTCAAGCCCAGGACAGGTGAAAAGGTTGAGGCGGCTTTCCATGTAAAGTATTGGGCCAGAGTCAGTAGATCTCACTCTGCGTAGATAAAGGACAGGGGAATTGAGGGGGACAGCAAGCTTCTTCGAGCAGATTCTGTTGGCAGGGATGATGTCCATGCCAAGGACTTTCGTCTCGAAATCGATGTCCTGCATACGTAAGGATTCGGCAAAAGAAAGCAGGCTGCTACCAGAAAGCTGCTCGATATCCGGTTTTGCGACAAACGTGCCCTTTCCCTTTACGCGAGTCAGAAGGCCCTCATTGACGAGAAGCTGAATTCCCTTCTGAACGGTTCCACGGCTGACATCAAACATCTCCATGAATTCATGTTCAGAAGGCAACTTCGTCTCGCTGTCCCACTCCTGTGCGTAGATCTTTTCTCGTATGAGATCCGAAAGTTGCACATGCAGTGGCGTCGACGCGCTCTTATCAAGCTTGTTCATGCTAAACCTTCCGAAAATGAAGTAAAGAAGAACTGTCAGGATACCTACCTACATGTCCTGACTGTATGTCCTAAAACTGCGGAGCTTAAGAAATGATACCTACGATACCCCAAACCAACAAGGCACAGCCGGCGATTAGAAGCAAAAGTATGGTCAACCCATTGATGCCTGGTAGAGTGGAATGTAGCGCGTTGTAAAGTCCGCGTTGCCAGCTTTCTCCTTCGAGCGTGCATCCCTGTACAACAAGAACAAAGGCACGCACGGCATAGCTGATGATCGCAACTCCACATACGACTCGCAAGGTTCCCACGACAGCACTTTCCTGCATAAGGGATCGTATGTTGACGCCTAGGACAGTTGGTAAGATGTACGCTAACAAGACAATGATGCCAAGCGAGATCGCAAGGTAGACAGAGCCTTGTCTGATGCTCTTGCGGCCGTTTGTTTTCTTGGGGGGATGTTGCTTCATAAGTGCCTCCATTTAATGGTCAATCATGTATAGATAAAAATAGACAAGTTCTATTTAAGAATTGCCCTTACTTAGCTATAATTAATGACTATTAATTAGTAATCAAGTAAGAGGAGCACGTATGCATACAAAGATCGCACCGTCTCTTATGAACATGGGCCTTCTTCATGTTGCAGAAGACCTCCGTACTCTTGACCCGTATGCCGATTATTACCATGTAGATATTATTGATGGGCATTATGTCCGTAACATGTGTCTCACTCCCCATTTTATTGCCCAAATCAAGCAGGCTACGGATGTGCCGATTGAAGCCCATTTATATGTAGAGGGGGTAGATGAGCTTCTGGTGAGGGCGTGCCTTGACTCTGGAGCTGCGATTGTCACCGTGCCGTCTGACGACGCGGGCCGCTCGATACACAGGCTGTGTGACTTCGTTCATGGGAGAGGTGCAAAAATAGGCGTGTTTGTCAATCCCTACCAGTCAGTCGAGGAGATTCGTCCCTACGCAGAAGAGCTCGACAACCTTATCATTTTGTCTGTTGATCCAGGCTTTACCGGCCAGTCGTTCATTCCGTCTACGATGCAGCGCATCACTCAGGCGGCTGACTTGCGCACAGAGCTGTCCGCCCATTTTTCTATCGCCATAGATGGGGGATGTAACGCGTCAAATTTTGAAAAGCTTATTACAGCTGGCTGTGATGTCCTCAATTTAGGGAGAGGGCTTTTCGATAATGGTGCGACGCTGAGCGAAGCAGTGCAAAATACCGTCCGCCAAGTGCATGAGGCGGAGCTTCATGCTGCGCTTTCGACTCAGATTAACTACTGAGCTAAAAACGTATTCTGAAGCATTGTTGTCATATAGGCTGGATCGACCAAGTCAAGGGTAAAATACAAAATTTTGACGTATTTGAATATATAAGTAAGATCAGGATGTATTAAGTCCGTTTACCCGTTTGGATCTACCGTTCACAGTATTTGTTCAACATGTCTATGAATTTATATTCAAGTTAATACGTACATATATATAATTTTGTGGTCATGATTGAGCTCCAACAAGAATGGAGGAACTTTGGTAGGAATTGTTATTGCTTGTCATGGGAGATTAGCCGAAGGTCTCATCGATGCTCTCACACTTCTCGCTGGAGAACAAAAGTCGCTTATTGGACTTGGTTTGCTGCCGGGAAACTCTCCACTTGACTTTGGCAAAAAAGTTGAACAGGCAGTAGATGAGCTTGATGAGGGCGATGGTGTACTTGTCCTCACAGATCTGTTTGGAGGCACCCCTTCCAATTCCGCTGCGCGTCTCATAAACAGAGAAGATGTCAGGGCTTTTGCGGGCGTGAACCTCCCCATGCTCCTGTCAGTCGTCTTTGCCCGCAGCGAGATGGGGCTTGATGACCTGGCTGAGGAGGCGATGGCCTCGGCCGCGGCAGGCCTGGTCGACATCCGCAAGAGAGTTTTGGAAGCGTCCTCTGATGAGGACGAGGATTTTTAAGCGATCGATTGGAGAGAGGGGAGCTTACATGGAAACAGCGGGAATGAGCAATGTCGTACTCACGCGTGTGGATGATCGCCTTGTGCACGGCCAGGTCATGACCTCATGGCAAAAGGCTACCGGTGCGAACAAGTTCATGGTCATTGACGACGAGGTGGCCGCAAACGAGCTGACGAAGACCGTCTTGAAAGGCGTGGTGCCCAGCCAGGTCAAACTTGGGATCTTCACCGTGCAAAAGGCTGCAGACCGCCTGATCAAGGGATTCAAGCCCACCGACAAAGTCATCATCCTTGTCAAGACGCCAATCACGATTTTGCGGCTGGCACAGGCAGGTGTCAGCTTCAAGGCCCTGAACATCGGCGGCATGGGAATCACTGCCAAGCGCAAGACGTTCTATCAGAACATAGCCTGCTCTGATGAGGAGATCGAGGCCATGAAGGAGCTCATTGAGATGGGCTGCAACGTGACGATTCAAATTGTCGCTGACGATCAAAAAGTAGATGTGGCGAAACTTCTGAAATAACCATGACGGTCAACATAAAGAGAAGTAGGTGTTAATTCATGCAAATTTCCTTGCTTCAAGCGTTTCTTATCGGCGTCGTTTACTACATGGGCTTCGTTGGGACGCCTTGGTTAATTGGTTGTTTAGGCAGCCTCTCCACCATCCAAAAGCCCCTCGTTGCCGGTGTGCTCGTCGGCGTTATCCTCGGTGACCCCATCCAAGGGTGCATCATAGGCGCGGCAGTGCAGATGCCTTTCATCGCGTATATCTTTGCCGGCGGCGCACAGCCCAATGATCCTGGTCTTGCCGGCACGCTTGGTGTCGCGCTTGCCTTGGCTGCCAATCTCGACCCTGAGGCTGCCGTGGCGATATCGGTCCCTATTGCGCTTGTCGGGACCATTGTCAACGTCATCCGCATGACGCTCGACGTCAGCTTCGTGCACATGATCGACGCGGCTTGCGAGAAGGGAGACATGAAGAAGGCCGTCTTCCTTCACATCGTGCCTCCTCAGATCCTTTGCTTCGTGCTCTGCGTAGTCCCTGTGACGCTGGGCTGCTACTACGGTGTCGACGCCGTGACAGGCCTGATCAGCGTCATGCAGGGGCGCCCGCTGTATACGCTTGAGGTGATTGGCGGCATCCTTCCTGCGCTGGGCATCGCGATGAACCTGCGCACGCTCGATCGCCCCGGCACGCTTCTTTGGTTCGTATTTGGCTTCATGCTGAGCGCCTACCTCGGCCTTGGTGCGATGCCTGTGGCAATCATCGGCTTTATCATCGCATTTTTCTACGTGGCCCTTGAAATGAAGGTTGAAGACACGAAGCGTGTCGAGGCTGTCCCCGCCACAGCCGTGGCAACTTCCGCGTCAACCTCTACGGTGGCCTCTGACGACTCAGACGACGACTTCGAATAGGAAAGGGATAAACATGGCTGAAGAGATTAAACAAGAGAACCCTCAAGCCGCCGATGAGCGCCATCTCGACAAGAAGGACGTCACCAAGGCCTGGTTCAAATGGATCTGCCTTTCCAACACGAACTACAACTACGAGCGTCTCATGGCGTCCGCGCTGCTCGTTTCCTTCTCGCATGTTCCGGACAAGCTCTACCCGGGAGACAAGCAAAAGAGGGTCGAGTTCATGAAGCGCCAGATGGAGTTCTACAACACCGAGCCTCATTTCGGCTGCATCATCAACGGGCTTTCGCTGTCAATGGAGGAGGAGATGGCAAACAGCTCAGCCGTCACGCCCGAAGCCATTACCGCCGTGAAGACCGGCCTCATGGGTCCGTTTGCCGGCATTGGCGACACACTTTGGCAAGGTACGCTTACCCCCATATTGCTTGCCGTCGCCATGCCGCTTGCGAGCGAGGGCAATCTGCTCGGCCCGCTGCTCTACGTGGTGCTGATGTACGCAATCATGCTGTTCATCTCGCACTTTATGTTCTTCACGGGCTATAACCAAGGCAAAGAGGGCATCGAGAAGATGATGGCGTCAGGCTCCATCAAGCGGCTGATCGCGACCGCCTCGACGATGGGCGCCATAGTCCTCGGCTGCCTTGCGAATAGCTACGTCACCTGCACCTCATATCTCCAGATACCTGTTGGGACCGGCACGATTGACCTGCAAAGCACGCTTGACTCCATCTTGAAGGGCGGCGTGCCCCTTACGATTACGCTCATCACCTGGTGGCTGCTCAAGAAGAAAAACGTCAACTCGACCGTCGTACTTCTCATCCTTGTTGTCATAGGCGTTGTTCTTGGTGCAAGCGGCCTGTTTGGTGGGTCGGCCTCATAAAAAAGCTGCTAGCTACGATTGTCTTGTCCTTTTTGGCGAGGCGATCGCGCCGCTGCCGTCCTCAAGCCAACATCTGACGCTGACAGAAGAAAGAGAGATTAAATTCAATGAGCGAGATAGTACTCAAGCGTCCTTTTTTTGTCGTCAACCCTAAGTCATACCTTTACGGGGAAAAGCTCCACCAGCTGGCAAAGAAGACCGACGAGCTGTGCGAGAACTACGATTTCCAGTCGCTGTTTACGGCACAGCTCGTTGATTTGCCATGGGTCGTGCAAAATTGCCCGCATCTCATCCCCTGTGCCCAGTTTATGGAGAGTCTCAAGCCTGGTCGGGGCATGGGCCATGTCTTGCCTGAGGCGCTGGCAGCCGCAGGGGTGAGGGCTACGTTTCTCAATCATGCCGAGAACCCCATGACCGTGAATGAACTTGCGCGCACGATCGTTCGCGCACGGGAAGTTGGCATCTTGACTTGTGTCTGTGCCGACTCCGTCGAAGAGGCCAAAGCGATCGCTGAGCTACATCCTGACATCATGACCTGCGAGCTCAACAACCTTATTGGCACCGGTCACATAGCAGGGGCAGATTACATCCGTGCCTCCACAGAGGCCGTCAAATCCGTCTCGCCTAAGACCATGGTCCTCCAAGCTGCCGGGATATCCACCGGCCAAGACGTCTATGACGCCATCTACTACGGCGGCGATGCCACCGGCGGCACGTCTGGCATCGTGTGCGCGGACGATCCCTTCGCGAAGCTCGAGGAGATGTTCGAGGCGCTCGATCACGTCCGCTCTGCCATTGCTGTGAAGGAGGCTTAGGGATGGGCGTCTACAAAGGACAGATTCAAGTGGAGACGCAGGCAGGAAGGCCCACCTACATCGACGTAACCTCCCAGGTTGCCGACATTGTTCGCCAAAGTGGCATCAAAGAAGGCATCGTTGCCGTCATCTCTGCCCATACCACCTGCGCTGTGTTTTCTGAGGAATATGACCACGACCACACTCCTACTGGGGAGACGTTCCTGCAGGCAGACCTTGACGATGGGCTTGGCAAGATCTTCCCGGAGCAAAACGACTGGGACACCTATCGCTACCCGGGCCTTGCTCACTTCGAGGCAGTGGAGTCTTGGCCAAATGCCGCCTCTTATCTGCCGGGGGGTGACCGCCGTGCGCTTTGGAACGGAGATGCGCACCTGCGCTCGACCGTTGTCGGGGGCAATCAGACCTTCGAGGTAGGCGAAGGGAAGCTCCAAATGAACGGGCTGGCAAGCATCTTCTTTGTCGATTTCGACCGTACGCGTGAGCGGAAGCGCCGCATTCGTGTGGTCGTCGTGGGGCAATAGCTCGCCTTTGTTCGCTGTTCCTTTACTGCAAGCCTGAGCCTATGGAGGATAGATGTTAGTAAACGTGCGTGACATCTGCGCAATGGCAGAACAGAACAACATGGCGGTCGCCGCTTTCGACACGCCGAGCCTCGAGGCGACGCGTGCCGCGATCGAAGTGGCTGAGCAGACAGGGTATCCAGTGATCCTGTCTCATGCAGAAGGCCATGATCCGTTTGTGCCGCTTGACTATATGGGTCCGACGATCGTCAATCTTGCTGAGCGCTCTAGTGCCCTTCTGTGTGTGCATCTCGATCACTGCGAGCATCTCTCCTACATGCGCCGTGCGCTCGAGATGGGATTTAGTGGAGCCATGTACGATGGCTCGTTTCTTCCGTACGAGCAAAATGTCGAGAACTCCCATCGCGCAGCGGAGATGTGTGCGGCCTTTGGTGCTGGCCTCGAGTGCGAGTTGGGCTCCATGGGCTCCCGTGAGGCCGGTTCGCGTGACGAGGGCGGCACCGCTGAGGAGTCTGGTGCAATCTATACCAACCCTGACCAGGCAGAGGAATTCGTTGAAAAGACGGGCCTCGACATTCTGGCTTGCTCATTTGGCACCGTGCACGGCCTTTACAAGGGCGAGCCGCATCTCAATTTCGATGTGTTGAAGAAGATTCGCAAGAAAACAGGCGTGCCGCTTGTCATGCACGGCGGCTCAGGCGTCTCGGACGATGACTATCGCAAGGCGATAAACGCGGGCATACGTAAGATCAACTATTACACCTATGGCGTCAAATATGCTGCTGAGGCTGTTCGCAAGCTCATAGCCGATGCTGAGGCCAAAGACGCACATGCGGTGCTGTACTGGCACGATATGACACCGGTTGCTTATGAGAGTTTTCGTAAGACGTTTGAGGACGTTGTGAAGGTGTTTGCCAATGGGGCGGCGCCGCTTATGTAGGGGAAGGAAAGCCCACCCAGCCCTAAATTAGAGAGCGACTAGGCCTAGCACAGGCAGAGCGGATAAAGAATCGCCGTGTGGCATCGTAGCTGACGTCATGCGGCGATCATCGTTTGCCTACTTTGTTGTCTCAAGCGCAAGCCGAGACAGAACTGCCCGCACACGGGCTAGGTCCCTGAGGGGGACATACTCGTTTGGCTTGTGGGCCACCTCGAGGCTACCGGGGCCGTAAGACATGCAGTTCTTGTTTCCGCAGACTCCCGCTATCACGGCAGAGTCGGTGTAGCCGGTGAATACGGCGATCCCGGCCGGCTTGCCGGTGACATCCTTTGTCACCGCACGTAGAGCCGAGAGCAAAGGGGAGCTGGGATTGGTCGGGATGGCAGGGCGGTCGCCGGTCACGACATAGCTGCCCTTGCTGCCGGGGATTGCGGACTCGGCGACGCCTATGGCCTTCTCTACGAGCCTGCGGGCCCAAGCCGTCGTCGCAGGCGGGGCGAGGCGCATGTCAATCCATACCTTGCAGGTGTCAGGGACGACGTAGGGGCTGTAGCCTCCCTGTATTTGGCCGAAGGTGACCGTTGACGGGCCAAGGTCTCCTGCGACGGCGTCGCTGGGCTTCTTCTCGCCGCTGGCTTGGACGAAGTCTCTGTGTATGCAGCAAATGGCCTCAGCCGTGGCAGCGATTGCGTCGCTGCCCTTCCACGGGGTGCTCGCATGAGCAGTAAGGCCCTGCATGGTGAGCTCGAACCAGGTGCGACCCTTATGCGCATTGCGTATGAGGCCGTCAGTGGGCTCGTTGTCGAGGACCCATCCCTTCGCGTTGAACCAGCCGGCCTTGATGGCTGCCTCGACGCCGCGCATAACGTCCTCCTCGTCGGAGGTGCATACGAGGGAGAGGCTGTGCTGCGGGTGCCGGCCGGATTGGCGCGTAGCTTCGAGTGCGTCAGAGAAGGCAAGCAGCGCGCAGGTAAGCCCGCCCTTCATGTCGCATGAGCCGCGTCCCCAGAGCTTCCCGTCACGGATGATGGCCCCAAGGGGCGGCGTGTCATTCGACCAGCCCTTTCCAAGCTGCACTGTGTCCATGTGGCACAGCAGCGTGAGGTCTGCCGGCCTCGGGCTGCTTGGGTCGTCTTCGTCGGACAGGATTGTCGCACGGAGGCATTTCCTGTTGGGGAGCGCCTCAAGCTCTTGGAGGCTTGCGAGGGGCGCGCCATGGACGCCCGTTGCCCTTTGGATGCGCGGGCTGAGCCAAGACTTCACATATGCCGCGATTTCCGTTTCATAGGCGCCAGGGTCTGAGCTGTCAATGCGGACGAGGTCTGTGAGGAGCATCTCTGCCTCGAGGTCACGTGATGGCATGTTGGAGCCGTTCGAGGCGAGGACGCCTCTGTTTGGCGGCGCGTCTGTTTCATCTTGGCTTTGCGGAATTTTGTCATGCATGCTGTACTTGCCCCCATAGTGCGTGGTTCTTGTAATGCCAGTTGAGCTAGTAGACAAGATACGCCACTTGGTGAAGAAAAAAATTAATTTGTACTAAAAAATATATAGAACAACAGCCGACAAACCAACTGGAGCAACATGCGCGCACAACATGCAAAAGACAATAGAAGGAAGTCGAAATGGCACAAAGTGGCTAGTCGCCTTGGCTGTGTGCCTTCGCTTCGTCCAGGTAGTTGTAAAGCGTGTATTTAGAGATACCAAAGTAATTGCAGATCTTCTGGCCTGACTTGGTCACTAGGAAGGCGCCTGAGTCATTAAGGAAGCCGATTGCCTTGACTTTATCCTCTTTTGTCATCAGTGCGACTGGCTTACCCACAATGCGGACACTTTGCTCAATCAGTTCCTCAAGAAGGTCTGTTACGTTGTGCGGTATTGTCTCAGGAGTGTTGGTGGGTGAGTCCTCCAAGGCAGTGAAGTCCTTCAGTGTGTTTTGCAGTGCCAAAAACAATGTGGTGTCGTAGTTGATAGCGAAGATGGCAGATGGCTCGCCCTTCTCGTCGCGAAAAAAGATAGTGCTGGACTTGAGTATCTTGCCATCTTCGGTCTTGGTGAGATAGGCAAGCTTATCATGCAGCTTCTTTGGGTCGCTGCGCAGTGCCTTCAGGACTACGTTCGAAGGACCATCTCCCACCTTGCGGCCGGAGACATGCCCATTCTCAATGGCGACTATCGTGCTTTCAGGGTCTTTTGCGCGAAGGTCATGTACGACAACCTCGCAATTGCTGCCAAACTGCACAGCAACACCTCGAGCGAGACGCCTGAGAAAGTCAATCTCCTGCTCGTGCATTTTGTGTCCTTACGTGGGTTAGGTTTTGTTAGAACTATCGTAGCAGTTTATATGTTTACTGTCTGCAAAGCTGGTTTAAGTCTTATTTCAATGCTTAGTTTTAAAAAGCAGGCAATGAAACTAGGCTAGACTGCTTCAAAAGCTACACCGTTTGCATTTTAAATTGACCGTATACCGATAGCTGATCGCTCTTTTTTCAACTATGAGACTGAGAGGCTAAACTAAAAATTAGTGAGAAATACTAACTTTCTGTTATTTACA
>ENA-UOOK01001007-UOOK01001007.1-fermentation-metagenome-genome-assembly--contig:-NODE-1007-length-37896-cov-6.811342_pt1 | contig 37896 bp, 32 predicted proteins | sample MGYA00245777_ERZ724023 | MGnify/ENA primary metagenome ERZ724023 (study PRJEB28704, sample SAMN03018312) | fermentation metagenome | biome: anthropogenic terrestrial biome; feature: soil; material...
CTTTTGATATTGCCATGGCAGCTGCAGTTGTAGGACCGCCTACAGTGGCATTTGCGGCAAGCATGGCTTCTTCAAGTGTAATATTGGTTACTTTGGAACCTATTAAACAGAACAGCAGGTTTACTGCTGCAATAATTATGCAGAATACAAACAATAACGGACTGTTCACTATTATCTCCATCACAGAAGCCGGTATACCGATTACTACGAAGAAAATATAAATCAAAAACGTTCCAATTTCCTGCCCGCCTGCCAAATTATCGAAGAAATTAGGAAATAATGCTACCAGCGCAACAGTTATAATTGTTATAAGGAAGTACTGGTTACTAAAGATTATTTTTATCATATCAAAGAAAAAATTACCTTCAGGAATCACTCCGCCCATAAAACCACCTATTACACTACTCACACATGCAATACCAAAAGCAATCGCAACTGTAAGTGCTATATCTTTAAGAGACATTTCTTTTCTTGACCAGTATGCACCAGCCTTGTTTTCTGCTTCGTCATTGGTTACAACATTGTTGTCTAAATTGGGATAAGACAGCTTAAAGTGTTTTCTAAAAAATTTAGAAGACGGTATATACATGTAGACAAAAAAGAATGCCCCCATAACCAGATTATCTGCTACTATCGTAGAATTCACAAGATATTCAGAAGGTTTAAAAACCGCTGTCATAGCAACAAAGTTTACTCCTCCGCCAATATAGCTGGCAGTCATTGTACCGCCTATTTTCCCGAGCTCCGGAATAGCCCCTTTTAGTAGGAAAGTTGCCACAAATGCTCCCACACTTGTACCGATTGCTGCAAATACGAAGGCTTTAAGCATTTTTCCACTTTCCCTCCAGATTTTTCTGATATCTGCTTTGAAGAGAAGCATTGGTATCGCCAGCGGAACCACATAGCCCCATACTGCATCATAAACAGCAGCTTCAGTTGGTATTATTCTTAAATTTGACATACCCAAACCGAAAAGAAGTGCTATTATCGCACCGGAAACCTTTGCACCCCAGCTGTATTTTTGTTCAAGCACAATGCTTATGGCCGCAGAACCAATAATCAAGGCCCAAAGAACCCATGTGTTGTCTGCACTAATTAAAGTATTCATATTATTCCTCCATTTCAATGTAGATTAAAACGTTCAATATATTGAACTTATTTAAAGTATAACGCTTTTTTTTTATACATACTTATTATTATCAATATACAAATTATTATACGCAGTAACCTATAAAACCGGATTTTACGAATGTTCCTCCTGCCGGTAAGACCATTGAACAATAAAAAGATCAGTATCAAATAATATTGATACTGATCTTTTTTAACCATCCTTAAAAACTTGGCGGAACCATTGCCCATATTGATAAAGACAATTCATCTCCCATATTAATATATCTGTGCGGAATAGTACTGTCAAGATACAGACTATCCCCTTCATTAAGGTCGTAAATATTATCTCCGGACAACACTCTTAGTGTTCCTTTCAGGACTACTCCGCACTCTTCGCCCTCATGGCTTATAAGTTCTTCAAAGTTAGATTGTCCCGGTTCGATTTCTATCCAGAGCATTTCAATTTGTTTTTTCAAATCAGGACTTAAAAGTTCATAAACCCTGTTTGCTTTTTTCATCATGATTTTCTTTCGTTCATCTTTTCGAACAACCTGATTAAAATCATCATATTCATCAAAAAAATAATTCATTGTAACATTCAGAGCTTTAGAAATTTTCCACAGGGAAGCAACTGATGGTCCAGTAATATCTCTTTCAATCTGGCTTATCAAGCCTTTACTTAAGCCCGTCTTTTCAGAAAGCTGTTCTATGTTGATTTTTTGTTTTAATCTTAATGACCTTATTTTATTTCCAAGTTCCATGTAAATTCCTCGATTGGTTTTATTTATTTAAAAAGAATTGACTAATGTTGAAATAAATAATAATTTGTTTATTTGTATATTATATAACAAAACAAATTATTATTCAATACTTTCCCACCTTTTTCTACGGTGGGGATGTCAAAAAATGTTAATATTGTGTTTGCGTATTTAAAAAATGTTGACAAATGTACTATATTTATGTATAGTTTTACGTATGATAAACAATAATAAAGTAAATTGAAGCGATGAAAAGAAGAGTAGTTTTTAAAATCACGACAGAGAGAACCGGGGAAGGTGTGAGCCGGAGACTGATTTAAAATGAACATGGCCTTGGAGTTTTATGTCCGAGCGTTTGTTAGGGCATGACGTTTAGTGTACGTTACAATACATGGTCTACTATGACCTGCCAAGGCACATATTGTGAAATATGTGCAAACAAGAGTGGTAACGCGAAATTCGTCTCTTTGCAAGTGCAAGGGGGCTTTTTTAATTTCTAACCTTGTCTTTCACACCGTCAGGAAGCAAATACATTGGTGAACGGGGTTGTACTATAACGTATTTCAATTTTAAAGATTATAAGGAGGAAAATATGAATAAAGGCAAATTTTATTTATCAACGGCAATTGCATATACATCGGGCAAACCTCATATAGGAAATACATATGAAATAATTCTTGCCGACAGTATTGCAAGATTTAAAAGATTAAACGGATATGACGTTTATTTTCAAACAGGTACAGATGAGCACGGAGAAAAAATTCAGATTAAAGCCAGGGAAGCCGGAAAAGAGCCTCAGCAGTTTGTTGATGAAATGGCAGGCGAAATCAAGCAAATTTGGGATTTGATGAATACAAGCTATGATAGATTTATAAGGACTACCAATCCGGCTCATGTAAAAAGTGTGCAGAAAATATTCAAAAAACTTTATGATCAGGGTGACATATATAAAGGTTATTATGAGGGATGGTACTGTACCCCTGACGAATCATTTTTTACGGAATCTCAGCTTGTGGACGGAAAATGCCCGGACTGTGGAAGGGAAGTTCACATGGCAAAAGAAGAGGCATATTTCTTCAGAATTAGCAAATATGCCGATAGACTGATGAAATATATAGAAGATCACCCTGAGTTTATTCAGCCTGAGTCCCGCAAGAATGAAATGGTAAATAATTTTATTAAACCGGGTTTACAGGATTTATGTGTTTCAAGGACGTCCTTTGACTGGGGTATTCCTGTAACTTTTGATAAAGGCCACGTTGTTTATGTTTGGATTGATGCGTTAAGTAATTATATTACTTTTATCGGTTATGATGCTGATGGTAATCATGGTGAATTATACAAAAAATACTGGCCTGCGGATGTTCAAATAATAGGAAAAGATATTTTAAGATTCCATACGATTTATTGGCCCATTCTTCTGATGGCATTGGGAGAAGAGCTTCCGAAACAGATTTTTGGGCATCCATGGTTATTGGTTAACGAGGGTAAGATGAGCAAGTCAAAAGGTAATGTAATATATCCTGATGACTTGGTATCTATTTTCGGGGTGGATGCGGTAAGGTACTATTTACTTCATGAAATACCCTTTGAAAGTGATGGAACATTGACATATGAATTACTGATAGAAAGAATTAATTCTGATCTGGCTAACATACTTGGTAACTTGGTTAACAGAACGATAACTATGTCAAATAAGTATTTTGGCGGTGAAATTCTTTCTCCGTCGGAACGTGAGCCTATAGATGATGAACTTATTAAACTTGCTCTTGAAACACCCCAGAGAGTTGAGAAAAAAATGGATAAATTAAGGGTTGCGGACGCAATAGATGAAATATTTGTGCTTCTAAGAAGAAGCAACAAGTATATTGACGAAACTCAGCCGTGGATTTTAGGAAAGGACGAAAATAAGAGAGCAAGGCTGGGAACTGTTTTGTATAACCTGCTTGAATCAATAAGGATATCCGGGGTATTGCTTGAGCCGTATATGCCTGATACCTCGAAGAAAATACTGAAGCAATTGAATACAAACAAAAAAGACTGGGAATCACTGCAAAACTTTAATGGAATGGTGCCTGGAGAAAAGGTGGGGACGCCTGAAATATTGTTTGCGAGAATTGACCCTAAGGAAATCAAAGAAATTAACAAAACCAAAAATGTGAAGACTGGTGCCGAGGTAAAGACTGACCCGGAAAAAGAGAATACTAAGGAAGAAATTAGTGAATATATAACGATTGATGATTTTGACAAAATAGATTTAAGGGTTGCAGAAATCGTCAAAGCTGAAAAACACCCTAATGCTGACAAACTTCTTATATTACATCTGAAAGTTGGAGACGAAACAAGACAGGTTGTTTCGGGGATTGCAAAATATTATGCTCCGGAAAATTTGACAGGTAAGAAAGTTATACTGGTTTATAATTTAAAACCTATTAAATTAAGGGGAATTGAATCTCATGGAATGTTGTTGGCTGCACAAAAAGGAAAAAATTTAACATTAATTTCTACTTTAGACGATATAGCAGGGGGAGCAAAAATATCATAAGTTGTTTATAGTAGGAAGTTCATGCGTCTATAAGTAAGCAATTAACCAATTGAACGATTAGGACAGCCTGATTTTTTCGAAAAGTTTAAAAAGGATTTGAATTTCTGTGTGATTCAAATCCTTTTATAATGACATACATTACCATGGCAATAAAAAGTATACTGCTATGCTTCTTTTTTCCATAATCCATGAAGATTACAGTATTCATAAGCAGAAACTACTTTGTCTCCGTCGTTCAATGCAAAAACAGCTTTTGGCTCGTCGCCGGGTTTCAGGCACTTTCTTTGAACGCCTTCATTTGTTTCAAGATAAATCCATTGAATATAATGGTTCTCTTTCATTGGATGAGCTACGCTTCCCACTTTTACCGTAACTTTATTTCCTTCAACCTCTATTACAGGAACGTGTTTTTCAGTTGCTGCGTCTACTGTGTTGGGAACAAGTTCTTCCATTTCATTTCCACAACATACCAATGTGCCGCCTCCTTCGTTTATAAGGCTTACTAAATTTCCACAAGTTCTGCAGATAAAAAATTTTATTTTACACATGTTATCCTCCTATAGCTTTATAACTTAATAATTAATGTATACCCACAATATGAGATTTAAAAACATATTATTGATAAATTTATCAAATATTTTTATATATAGATATATGTTTATATATGTTATAATTATCAAAATGCAATTTTGGAGGATAAAATGAAAGAAAAGGAAGTCAAGGTCCTTAATATTGATAAGGATGAAATAGAAAAAAAGCTTATCAATATTGGAGCAAAGCTTATAAAAGATGAAAATCAGGTAAATTACAGGTTCGATACAGATTACGGCTTTCTTAAAAAGAAATATAACGGATATTTGAGAATAAGAGTAATAGAGAATCTTTTGAATGGTGAAACAAAAAATATACTGACTTTTAAAAAAAGCCTAAAAAGAAGCATTTTAAGAATTAATGAAGAAATAGGAACTGAAATATCAGATTGGAAGAACATGGCAAAGATATTGGAAGTTTTGGGATATAAAAAAAAGAAGCCTGGGTACAAACACAGAAGGTCGTATACTTACGAAAATATTATATTTGAAATTGATACATGGGATAAAAATACATACTCGAAGCCATATCTTGAGATAGAAATGTCTTCAGAAAAGGATTTGGAAAGAGCTATCGAACTTTTGGGTTTGGACAGAAGCCAGGTTACAACAAAGTCAATTGGCGAACTGAGAAAATAGTAAAATTTATTTGCATTCTAAAAAAAATGTGGTATAATATCATCGAATTTGTCTTGTATCTGCAATGCAGAACGAGAACAGGAGGATATTATGAATAGAAATACTAAAACAAGCAAACTCACTTTTTTAGCGATTATGCTTGCACTAACAATTATCTTTGTTTCTTTGACGACAGTTCCGACAGCCTCTGCGTCAATGGCCCTTTTTATATTCTTGCCTACAATAATCACAGGTATTATATACGGGCCGAAATCAGGAGCAGCCATGGGATTTTTTTCAGGGCTGGCAACGTTGCTAAAGTCTTTATTAGCTCCGGCATCTCCATTAGACTATCTTTTCTTAAATCCTTTGGTCGCAATTTTACCAAGGATCTTTATCGGAGTAGTTCCCTATTATGTTTTTAAATTATGTATTAAATTAACTAAGTTCAAAACAGCATCCCTATTGATTGCGGGAGTGTCGGGAGCGCTTACCAATACACTCCTTGTTATTTTTATGCTATACTTGGTTTACAGGGAGAATATAATAAAAATGAGTGTGGAATTAGGAATAGGGACTACCTTTGCGGCGTTTGCCATATTTTTAATTACAACAAGCGCATTAATAGAGAGTTCAGTAGCAGGAGTCGGAACTGCTGCAGTCGTTAATGTGTATGACAGAATTAACAAATAGGAGGATTTATGATTTTAGCTGTTGATATAGGGAATTCCAACATAGTTTTAGGAGTTTTCGACGGCGATGACATTATCGGAAATTGGAGAATGGTTACACGCAAGGATAAAACTTCAGATGAATATGGAATTTTTATTTTGAACTCGTTGAAGTACAGCAACATCGAAAAAAATAAAATTAAGAGTGCAATAGTTTCATCAGTTGTTCCAAATGTAATGCATTCATTTGAAAATGCATTAAAAAAATATTTTGACATTGAACCTATAATTGTAGGCCCGGGAATTAAAACAGGAATAACAATATCAAATGATAATCCGCGTGAGGTTGGTGCAGATAGAATTGTAGGCCTTGTGGCTGCATATGATATGTTTGGCGGCCCTTTAATTGTAATTGATTTTGGTACTGCAACCACATATGACATATTAAGTGAAAACGGTGAATTCAAATATGGGGTAACTGCACCCGGGCTTCAGATTACTGCTGATGCTTTGTGGCAAAGGACGGCGAAGCTTCCAAGCGTCGAAATTAAGAAACCGGATTCTATTCTTGCACGAAATACGATAGCTAGCATTCAGGCAGGATTGGTTTATGGGTATATTGGACAAGCTGAGTATATTGTCAAAAAAATAAAAGAGGAAATGGGAATCGAAATGAAAGTGTTGGCAACCGGTGGTTTGGGAAGGATAGTGTATAATGAAACTTCTATGATTGACCATTATGATCCTCAGCTTTTATTTAAGGGATTAAAAATACTTCATGACAAAAATCAAAAATAAAATAATAAAAATTCCAAATTCGGAAAAACCGGGGACATCTTTTTTAGAGTTGACCCCGATTTTTTTATTGACAAATATGCAATATTGTATATAATGAGCATATACAATATTACCATGGTGGTGAAGATGAATATACTTATAAGCAACTCGAGCGGTCAGCCTATTTATGAGCAGATTGTTTCGCAGATAAAGGCACTGGTTATTTCCGGAGAGCTAAATGAAGGGGATACACTGCCTTCCATGAGGCTTTTGGCAAAGGAACTGAGAATCAGCGTAATTACCACAAAAAGAGCATATGATGAGCTTGAAAGAGAAGGCTTTATTATTTCCGTTACCGGAAAAGGAAGCTTTGTTGCAAGCAAGAACGTAGAATTAATAAAGGAACAGCAGCTTAAGGAGATAGAAGCTCATATGCAGGCAATTGCAGGTTTGGCGGCCAGCAGTGGAATAGAGCTGAGCCAGTTGATTGAAATGATGACACTCATATTTGAAGGAGAATGACATGGAATACGCATTAAAATTAGAGAATGTGACAAAGGAATACAAGAATTTCAAATTAGATCATGTAAATATATGCCTGCCCAGAGGAACAATAATGGGTTTTGTTGGTGAGAACGGTGCAGGGAAGAGCACAACAATAAAGCTTATTATAGATTTAATAGGTAGGGACGGGGGGAAAATCACAATTTTAGGCAAGGATAATAAATCCGGCCTGAAGGACGTCAAGGAAAATATAGGCGTTGTAATGGATGAATCATATCTTCCTGAAAGCTTAAACGCTGTGGAAATTAACAGAATAATGAAAAGAATATACAGAACATGGGACGAAGGATGTTTTTATGAACTGTTGGATAAATTTTCGATTTCCCGAAGTAAAATCATAAAAGAATATTCCAGGGGAACAAAAATGAAACTGTCTATTGCAGCGGCACTGTCCCACGATCCCGAACTATTAATACTGGATGAAGCTACAAGCGGGCTGGACCCTATAGTTAGAGAGGAAATTTTAGATATATTTATGGAATTTATACAGGATGAATCCCATTCTGTCTTTATTTCATCCCATATAATAAGCGATTTGGAAAAAGTCTGCGATTATATTACATTTATCCACAAGGGTAAAATAATCTTTTCTGAGGCCAAGGACGGCTTGCTGGATAATTACGGAATACTGAAATGCTCCGAGGATGAGTTCAAAAATATTGACCCTGAAATTGTCAAAGGTATGAGAAAAAATAAATTCGGAACGGAAGCCCTGATATTAAAAAATAAAATCAGAGGAGATTATGTGGTTGACAAGGCTGATATAGAAGACATAATGGTATTTTATATAAAGGAGCGGATACAATGACAGGTCTTATATTAAAGGATCTCTTAAACTTAAAGAAGCAGTTGAAAATATATATTATATATATAATATTTTATTGCATTTTATTTTATTCATCAGATAACTTTGGGATGTTAAGCGGAATGATAATAATGTTTGCGGTTATGATTCCTATAACGGCAATGGGTTATGACGAAAAAGACAAGTGGGATATATATGCTCTTACAATGCCTGTGTCAAGAAATGAACTGGTGCTGAGCAAGTACGTTGTGGGATTGATTTTCCTGTTCTCGTCATTTATTATAACTTTGTTTTTAGGCTTATTATACGACAGAAGTATGTTTAAGGAAAATATCCTTATAAGCCTGGTGGTTTTGTCAGCTGGGATGATACTGATAGCTGTACTGTTTCCTATATTTTTCAAATATGGAGTGGAAAAAGGACGTACTTTTATGATGTTGATACTGTTTATCCCTATTGCAGCCTTAATATTTGCTTCAAAGCTTGGTTTTAAGCTTCATGGCGTTGAAGAATCAGAACTTATTGCATTTTTTCATTGGCTGCCGATAATCTCCGTGGCTGTATTAGCAGTTTCGGTTTTAATTTCAATTTCAATATACAGAAGGAAAGAATTCTAGAATTTTTTAGAACCGACAGACGATATAGCAGCTTTCAATTATCTGCATATATTCAAAAAGCACCGAAATTGACATCGGTGCTTTTAAAATGCTTCGGTCTCTGCTATTTTACAGACGCTGCGGCATTTGCTCCGGCAGTTCTTCCGAATATAGTTATATCTGCCACTGCGTTCCCTCCGATTCTGTTTCCTCCATGAACGCCTCCGGTAACCTCTCCCGCTGCAAACAATCCTTCTACCGGCTCACCTGAATTGTTGAGAACATGGGCCTTTGTGTTTATTGTAACTCCACCCATAGTATGATGGATGGCCGGAGAAATCTCAACCGCATAGTAGGGCGCTGTGTTAAGCTCCAAATCTAAAGAAGTTCTTCCGAAGTCTGTGTCGGATTTTGCTTTTACATGCTCGTTGTATGAGTTGACGGTTTTTTCAAGCTTATCCGGGTCTACTTTCATGAGTTCAGCCAGCTCAGTCAGCGTATCTGCTTCTTTTAAAAGTCCCTGATCTTTATACTTTGCATATGTGGATGCTTTGTCATAGACCTGCTTGTCAAGAACAAGGAATGCCGTCGAATTTTCCTGTGACAATATGGCTTCAGACACCACGTCTCTGGTTTCAAGCTCATTTATAAATCTTTCGCCAGCATGATTAACTAAAATTGCTCCGTCGCCTCTTATACCTTCCGTAATCATTTCATTTATTTTCGGTACAACAGTGGGGTGAGTTTGAATCTGTTCCATATCTGTCAGAGAAATATCCAGTTTTTCAATCATTGGAAATGAATCTCCTGTTGCTCCCGGCTGGTTTGTGGTTCCGAATCCCTCAAGCTCAGGTTTGTATTTTACAACCATTTCCGGGTTGGCTCCGAATCCTCCTGAAGCAAGAATTACAGCTTTTGCATTTATATTGTAGCTGTCGCCATTTTTGGTCTCAACCTGGATACCCGTAACTTTATTTCCTTCCGAAAGTATTTCCACTGCCTTAGTGTTTAATCTTACATCTATGCCTAATTCTTTAACTTGTTTTCCGAATACATTCATCAGGTGTGTTCCTACAGGCATGCCTTCCGGTGCCTTATGTAACCTGTTTACGCTTTGGCCGCCGGATATTCCAACTTCTGACAGATCTGCACCTAGGCTTTCCAGCCAGTAAAGAGTTTCAGCGGAGTTTTCGGTTAAAGTCCTGAGCAGATCGGGATTGTTCAGGTTATGTCCACCTTTCATGGTGTCTTCATAGAATAGTTCAGGAGTGTCATTTATGCCTTTTGCTTCCTGATATTTTGTTCCCGCTGCGTTCATACCTCCAGTGGCATAGTTGGTATTTCCGCCCATAAAACCATTTTTTTCTACAACTATTACCTTAGCACCTGAATTTGTAGCTTCTATGGCAGATGTCAAACCTGCGCCTCCAGATCCTATGATAACTATTTCAGTGTCTGTGTCTTCCGGTTTTTCTGTTTCGGCAGGCGCCTCCTTGGCAGCTAAGGACGCACCGGATTTTTCCACGGCATCCTTGACACTGTTTATGAAGGCAAAACTTGTCAGGGTTGCACCTGAAATTGAATCTGCATCTGTTGAATTTGTGTCAATCATCTGCTTGGTTAATTCAGCAATAACCGGTTCTGTAAACCCGGATTCTGAGCTTTCAACAACATCTATATCCTTAATTTCGGAATTTTCTAAAGTAACTTCAACTTTAAAAGGACCGAATTTTCCTGTGCTTTCTCCCTGAAAAACGTTGCTTACAAGCTTATCGTTGGATTCATTGCCTTCATCAGAAGGTGTTTCTTGATTTTGTCGGCATGCGGCCAGTGGAAGCACAAGCATGAATGCCAGTACGATTGACAATAATTTTTTTGCTTTCATTTTTTTACCTCCCCTACTTTATTATAGTCAATTTGCTGCATTATAGCATAAATTAAATTTTTGTCAAGGTGTGTAAGAACCTCCATTCACCTAAAAAGACATATAATGCAGCTACAAATCAACATTAAAGAAAATTTTTGTCCTTTTTATGTATAAGATTATCTTAATTAAGCTTGTCTTAAACAAGGCAGTAATTGATACTGTGAGTAACTCGAAGGTAAATAAATACCCATAAGTAGTCATATTTTTAGCTCCCTTTGCAGGGAACTAACTGCTAATTAATATGCAATGAAAACTCAATCAACTTCTAAATCATAGTACTATATTTTGCTGAAATTCCAGATTATCTGTGTCATTTCTGCGCGACTTATTGAATCAAGGGGAGCTATAACTCCTCCAGGGCGGCCATTCATTATGTTACTACCAATTGCCCACGCAACTGCATCCTTAGCCCAATCTGAAATTTGACTGCTGTCAATGTAAACAGACAAATTCCCGGATTTTGTCAAATCATATCCTTTAAAACCTGCATAGTTATATAAAAGTACAACAAGCTGCTCTCGAGTAACAGGATCATTGGGGCCCATCATACCATTCCCGTATCCTGCAATCAGACCTTCCTTTCGCGCCCAGTACATGGCATCGGCAAACCACTGGTCTTTACTTACGTCCTTAATGGAATAATCCACATCAGCATCGGATAATAACTGCTTACCTTCAAGATTATAAAGGATTTGAACAGCCATGCTGCGTGTGAGGGTTCCATCAGGGTTAAAGCTCCTTTCAGAAACACCTGTGATAATATCTGCACCATAGGCATAGTTCACAGCATTATAAAACCAATCATTTTCATCTACATCATCAAAAGGAATATCGTGGTTTTCCTCAATTTCACCTGCTACTTCGTCTGTTTCATTCAACTTTTCAAATTTAGCTGTTACTGTCACATTGGAGCTCGGCATAGTAAGAGTACATTTTCCGTTTTTTAATTCAGAAGTCTCAATTAAATTACCTCTTAAATCTTTTACTTCTAGATTGTCCAATTCGTAGCCGTCATGGGCATTAACTGTAAGCTCTACGGTACTTCCCAGTACAGCTTGTTGACGGTCGGAAGTGACGGATCCGTTATCTGTATTCTGAACTGTAATATCATAATATGTCTTGGTTCTACGTCCGGATGGTCGTCTGCCACTGTTGGAACTTTCGCCAAACAAATCTTTAAGTATTTCATCCGCTGACATATGGGCATATTCATCCGGATCCAATAAACCTGTATCATCAAGATTCCAGGAAAACTTGCCGGAATTAGAATTTTCAATAGAGGTGTATTCTTCATAATTCTTACAAATTGCTGAATATTTTTCACTCCATGCAGGATAGTAACGATCCATGTACTCTTGAGCCAGTTTATAAGCCTGGCAATCTTCACTTTCACCTACACCGCTTATCTGTACGCCGCCTCCAGGATTTTCGGTAATACTGTCAGAGGGTGTGGAGTGCATAATTACCAAGCTGCCGTCTTCGCATACTCCTAAGCAGATCCATACATGTCCGCCTAAGCTGAATATATCTCCAGGTTTAAAACTAAAATTATCAAAATCCCGTGTCCAGGTTCCGTAATTATATGTTTGATCTAATGTTTTAGCCATAATGTTGGCGCTTCTTACATATCCTTCTCCTCCACTCTGAGTATTCATTATGTTGTATAAAGCCCAACCTACGTATCCTGAGCAGTCTATACCTGCATAGTAATATTCGTTATACGCTCCGTGAGGATAATAACTTTCAGCATAATTACTGTCGTTTCTATATGTATAGGTATCATCCTGTAATTGAAAAAAATCCAACCATGTTTGAGACAGTCCTATAGTTGTTGCCTGATTGCTTGAGCCTACATCCTGCCAATCCCAAGCCCCTCCATATATATATAGGGCTGTTCCCACAGGTTCCATGGCAGTAGCCAGGAAATTTTTCAGTGTACGTTGGCCGGCAGTTCCTTCGACCGGAGGCTTGTACGGTTCTACCACAAAGGTTAGGTATATAACGTCAGCCGGGTCACCATATACTTTTACAGATTTTCCTACTTCTAAAGATGCAGTTTTAACATCTGCACTTCCAGCTTCCGGAGAAATTTCAAAAATCTTTGTATTTTTAGTAATGTTTATATCCTTTCCGTCCACTTTTATAGCACTTGATGTGGCTGCTTGTACAGTTCCTATTACCGAAGGTTCAGGTATAGAAATATCTATAACTGTATTATCTTTAACAACAAGATCGAAAACATATCCCTCTGCCAGAACATTGTTGATAACGTAATCAGCAGTATTAGATACCTTGTAAATAACTTCATTCCCATCAACGCTGAAACGATATTCGAAATTATCTTTATTATCTGACTGAACAGCACCATAATCTACAACTCCAAGGTATACCGCATTAGAAATTTTTGTCGCCGCTTCTGCAAAACAAGGTACAAACATTGACATAACTAAAAATAGTACTAATAAATTGGATATAACTCTCTCTTTCAATTCAATACCTCCTTATAAATTTATAATAATCTACAAATTCTTTAATTATCAGGCAAGCATAGGACCTACAAATGCCCAAATAATAACCCATGCCCAAAGAGCAGCTGCACCTATCCAGCTTATTTTCATCACTCCTTTCATATTACTGCATCTTGCAATTCCCAGCTGTCCAGCCAGATTTGCCGTGGGATACAGGGAACCTGTAATCCTTGTGGCTGCCAATATAGCTGTTGCCCATATTTCCATAGGAAGGTTTACCTGATTAACTAAGTTTATAAACATTTCATGGACAATATTTATTTCGGCTACAGCAGCAGCTTCAATGCCAAATCCTCCCACCAAGGATGCAACTATAAGCACTCCTGCTTTACCTGCTGCAGATACCAATCCTGTTAACAATTGTCCCAAAGCGTCAAAACCGCCTCCCAGGTCTATCATGCTAAACATAACTTCAAAGAAGATAAATACCAAAAACATGTTGGTCATTTGAGAAGCACCATCTACAAAGATGTTGATGGCAGAATCAATTTCAAGTTTGCTGCAAATGGAAATTATAACAGATAAAATCAGCATTACTATTACAGCATAACTTGTTCCCTGCTTTGTGATTATTCCAAAACAAACAAGCAGTATGAAAGACAATATGAACAATATAGTTGTAAGCTTCTGTTCCTTTGTAATTTCAATGCTGTTAATGTCAACCATATCGTCGGTAATTTCATATACTTCAACGCCTCTATATTTTTTCTGGATTTTTCCGACGGCAAACAAGGTAGACCCAATCCAAACAATGCTGAAAGGAATTACCGCCCAAAGCATCAGTTTTCCATAAGACAGTCCTGTAACTCCCATAGTAGCAATTGTCACCCCTGTAAGAGGTCCTACCATCAAACCTACTTCGCCGGATACTCTCAACAAAGCACAAACCGCTGTTGGAGTTAATCCTACAGCAGCTACAACAGGAATAATAACAGGAGCTATAACTGCATTTCCTCCTGCCAGCGTCCCCAGCAAGCCGCATATTACTATTGAAGAAATAATTATGGCCATCATACCTTTTTTCTCACTGTTGACACCTATACGTTTCACAATCCAATAAACCAGGGTGTGACTTACCCCTGTTTTGTCCATTAAGTATCCAAGGCCGCTTCCAAACATAATAATAAGACCAATTGTTCCTAAGAAAGATCCTAAAGCTGCAGTGAATATTGATGCAAGAGCCTCAAGATCCTGCCCTGTTAAAACTGCAGCAACAATCACACCCGCAATTAAGCCTGCAAGATTTGATTTGTTCCTAAAAACCATTATAAGATACACTAATAGCGGAATTAATGCCAATAGTGATGGTGATGATATTAATGCCCAACTTCCTAATTCCATTTTTTCCTCCTTTAAACTATAGCAAATAGCCGTGTAAGATTTTATGTCATTTCCAATTAATTAATAACATTTTCCTATTGCTCATAATCAAATACCTCCTTGATTTTTTTAATAAAAAACCCAGCAAAAAACAAGTGTTTTAATCTTGTTTTCGCTGGGTTTCATTTACTCCGATATAGTTTTGCTACATCACATAAACAAAGCAGCTTTATAAATAATTATAAGTGTTTTTTATAACGAATCATTATCAGTTTAAGCTATGGATATGTAGCTAACAAGCAGCTGACAAAAATAGTGGAGATAAGGGGGCTCGAACCCCTGACCTCTTGAATGCCATTCAAGCGCTCATCCCAACTGAGCTATATCCCCAAAGTATTACCGGTACAGTCACACGTAGATGATAGACTTATTATAATACATAAGATAAGGTTTAACAATAGTTTATTTAAAATTTTTTAATTTCTGATTTTTAATTTTTTGTTAACCGGTTATGAAGATTAGAAAATTATCTGTTAATTATCTATGTTGTAATAGAAAAATTATGGTGATATAATAATTTGTAATTATTATGAGGTGGGTTGTGAGCAAATTAGATATATTAGCAGTTAATGCTAAAGACAATGAAAATTCAATGAATAGACTTATAAACAAATACGAAAATTTCATATTGAAACGTGCATCCTCGGCAGCTCGCAGATATATTTCAAAAAGTGATGACGAATGGTCAGTGGCAATGGCAGCTTTTACAGACGCAATAAGGAATTATTTTCCTGAAAAGGGCAGCTTTTTGAATTTTGCGGAGTTAATTATCAGAAGGCGAATTATTGATTACGTAAGAAGTAAATCAAGGTATGCTCCTGAAATATTGGTTAAACCATCACTATTTGAGTCAAGTCCTGAGGAAGAGGGAGATTATTCAATGCAGTCGGAAATAGCTGAAAAAGTTTCATCAGGTGAGAATAATTCCTTAAGAATGGAGATATATCTAATAAATGAAGTTTTTTCGGAATATGGTTTTTCATTTATGGATTTGGCGGATTATTCTCCAAAAGCGGAGAAAACAAAAAGGGCATGTGCCAAGGCTGTAGCTTTTATGATAAAAAATCCTATATTGACAAGCGAAATGAAAATAAAAAGAAAGCTGCCTTTAAATTTAATTGAAAAGAACGCTAAGGTGTCCCGCAAATTGCTGGAACGCCATCGAAAATATATTGTGGCAGCAGTTGAAATAATTTCCGGGGATTATCCATATCTTTCGGACTATATGCGATATATTCGAGAGGAGCTGGAAAAATGAGAGCAGTAGTAGTTGAAATTAAAGACAATGATGCAGCAGTTTTATCAGAAGACGGCAGAATATTAAAAATAAAGAACAATGGATATACTATGGGACAGGAAATAATATTAAAAAAAAGCAATAGATATATAAAAATTGCGGTTTCGGCAGCCGGGGTATTAGTGTTGTTTGCGATTTCAGTATGTGCATACCTTATTCCATTTTCCCATGTTAGCCTTGATGTGAATCCTCCTTTTGAGTTTTCAGTAAACGTGCTCGATCGAGTTTTGGAGGTTAAGGCAGTTAATAATGAGGGTGAAAAAGTAATTGATAATATAAGTGTTCAGAACCTTAAAAACAAAAAAATCAATGAAGCTGTTAAAACTGTTATAATCGAATTGAGAGGCCGGAGTTATATTAATGAAGACGAAAAAACCGAAGTGGTTGTCATTACATCAAGTAAAAGTAAGAAGAAAAAGGATGAGCTTACTGCTTCCTTAGAGGCTGTTATTGAAGAAGTGAATTTTAAAGCTGAACGTGCGGATCAAAACAAAGAAAACAAGGTGAATGAAGAAATGGTTCCGGAAATAGAAGATGAAATAAAAATAAATGATAAAATGTTTGAAACTGAAAAAGCATCTGAATCGGAAGCAGTAACTGAACAGGAGATAATGACTGAACCAATTTCTCAGCATATAGAATAAGGATGTGAAAAATAAGTAGTTATGATTGATTTTATAATTAAAAGATTTATAAAGGATTATGAAAATGTAAATGAACCTTCTGTGAGAGAAGATTATGGTAAACTAGGAAGTGTTGTCGGTATTTTGATTAATGTTGTTCTTAGTGTATGCAAAATAGTTATAGGAACGATTTTTAACAGCATTTCAGTTACTGCAGATGGTTTTAATAATTTATCTGATGCATGTTCTTCTGTAATTGCATTTATAGGGTTTAAAATGTCAGGCAAACCTGCAGATAACAACCACCCTTTCGGCCATGCGAGGATTGAATATCTGACCGGTCTTGCTATGGGAGCAATTATATTGCTTTTGGGAACTGAGCTTGTCAAATCTTCAGTAGGTAAAATAAGGTACCCTGAGACGACGGTTTTCTCACGGACTATGGTTTTGGTGCTGGTACTTTCCATTATACTGAAACTTTGGTTAAGCCATTTTAATTCTAAAATTGCTGATAAAATTTCATCATCAACCATGAAAGCGGCTGCGATGGACTCAAGAAATGACGTCATATCAACTGCTGCAGTTCTTATATCTATTTATGTGGCAAAATTTACAGGAATTGAAATAGATGGTTATATGGGAGTATTGGTAGCATTGTTTATTATATATTCAGGTTATTCTATATTAAAGGATATATTGAATCCGCTGCTTGGAGAAATGCCGGATCCGGATTTTATTGATAAGATTGAACAAAAAGTTTTATCATATGACGGTATAATAAATATTCACGACTTGGTAGTTCATAATTACGGACCTAATAAATATTTTGCATCTGTTCATGCCGAGGTTGATGCGAAAGAGGATGTATTAAAATCCCATGACATTATTGACAATATTGAAAGAGATTTTGCAAGAGATTTGAATATTAACTTGGTTATACATTTGGACCCTATTATTACGGACGACAAGGAAATAAATGAGCTTAGATGCATGACAGAAAAGATAATAAAGGAAATAGACAACAGACTCACCATGCATGATTTTAGAGTCGTAAAAGGTGAAACTCATACTAACCTAATATTTGACGTGGTTGTACCGATTGAGTACGAAATAAAATCAAGCGAACTTGTTAAAATTATAGAAAAAGAAATTAAGAAAAAAAGCATTAAATATTGCCCCGTCATAACAGTTGATAAAAATTATGTTTCCACATATATGAATAAGAAACAATAGGCTGCCGCATTAACAGAAAACAATTAATGCGGTACAGCCTGCTTTTGCTTTAATTATCGCTTGCCGCTGCAGCCTAAGACGTCTCTCATTTTATGTGCTACCATATCTTTTATGGCTGTCCTTCCGGGACCTAAGTATTTTCTCGGGTCAAATTCGGAAGGGTTCTCAACAAAGAGTCGTCTGATGCATGCTGTCATAGCAAGTCTTAAGTCAGTATCAATGTTAATCTTGCATACTCCCATTTTAGAAGCTCTTTGCAGCATTTCTTCCGGTACGCCTGCAGCTCCCGGGATTTTACCACCATATTTATTGCACAGGTCTACAAATTCTTTTGGTACAGATGATGAGCCGTGAAGTACAAGAGGAAATCCGGGCAGCAATTTTTCAATTGTTTCCAGTCTTTCAAAATCTAATTTCGGTTCTCCTTTAAATTTATAAGCACCATGGCTTGTGCCTATGGCAATTGCCAAAGAGTCTACACCTGTTTTTTCTACAAATTCTACTGCTTGGTCCGGGTCTGTATACGTAGCATTTTTGGAGTTTACATTCACCGCATCTTCTACACCTGCCAGTTTTCCAAGCTCGGCTTCTACTACAACGCCTTTGCTGTGAGCATATTCAACAACTTCTTTAGTAATAGCAATATTTTCTTCGAATGGATGTTTTGAACCGTCAATCATAACAGATGTAAATCCGTCATCTACACATTGTTTGCAGATTTCAAAGTTTTCTCCATGGTCCAAATGAAGACATATGTCTAATCCTGTGTCTTCTATGGCAGCATCAACAAGTTTCCTTAAGTAAACCGGATTGGCATATTTTCTTGCTCCTGCTGAAACCTGCAGGATTAACGGGGCATTTTCCTGTTCTGCAGCCTCAACAATGCCTTGGATTATTTCCATATTGTTCACATTGAAGGCACCAATGGCATAATGACCTTCATAAGCTTTTTTGAACATTTCTTTAGATGTGACAAGAGACATTTCAATTCCTCCTATATATTTTATTAACACAAATAGGTTATACTATATGCTATTATTATACTATATTTGAACATAAAAAACACTAATTATTTTATGAAATTTACCCAAATATTAAAATTTAATGATTTTAAAATAAAATGGAAGAAAATAATTAAAAATTAAAGTAATATAGTGAATTTATCCGTGTTATATAGCTTTTTTTACAAAAAACAATCAAAAATTAAATAAAATAAGACTTGAAAACAATTAAAGTTATGGTTATTATATACATTGTAGTGTTAGCACTCTATGGAGTCGAGTGCTAACAACAACTCGGATAAATAGTATATTAAATAAAATAGGAGGAATTAAACATGACAGTAAAACCATTAGGCGAAAGAGTATTGATTAAAATGGCGGAAGCAGAAGAAAAAACTAAAAGCGGCATTGTATTGCCAAGCACCGCTAAGGAAAAACCTCAAGTAGCGAAAGTTCTTGCAGTAGGTTCAGAAATTACATCTGATGAAAAGAAAAAGGAACAAATTAAAGTTGGAGATAAGGTGATTTTTTCTAAATTTGCAGGTACAGAAGTTAAAATTGACGGTGAAGAATTAATTATTATAAAATTGTCTGATATATTGGCAGTTATTGAATAAAAAAATAAAAGAGAGGTATATAATATTATGGCAAAAATAATTAAATTTGACGAAGATGCCCGTCGTGCAATAGAGAAAGGCGTTAACAAACTTGCAGATACAGTAAAGGTTACACTGGGACCTAAAGGAAGAAATGTAGTATTGCAAAAATCATTTGGTTCACCTGTTATTACAAATGACGGTGTTACTATAGCAAGGGAAATAGAACTTGAGGATCCATATGAAAACATGGGTGCTCAGCTTGTAAAAGAAGTTGCAACAAAAACTAATGATGTGGCAGGAGATGGTACTACTACAGCTACATTATTAGCTCAGGCAATAATCAGGGAAGGGTTAAAGAATGTAGCAGCAGGAGCCAATCCGATGATTATAAAGAGAGGCATTAAGGAAGCAGTTGATGCTGTAGTTGAAGAACTTAAAAATTCAAGCAAAAAAGTTGAAACTTCTGAGGAAATAGCCCAAATCGCATCTATTTCAGCAGGAGATGAGGAAATAGGAAAATTGATTTCTCAGGCTATGGACAAGGTTGGTAAAGACGGTGTCATAACTGTTGAAGAATCAAAGACCATGGGAACTGAGCTCAATGTAGTTGAAGGAATGCAATTTGACAGAGGGTACTTATCTGCATATATGGTGACTAACAGTGATAAAATGGAAGCAGTGCTGGAAAATCCGTATATTTTAATTACAGACAAGAAGATTAGTAATATTCAGGAAATTTTACCTATATTAGAGCAAATAGTTCAGGCCGGTAAATCACTACTTATTATTGCAGAAGACATAGAAGGGGAAGCACTGGCAACATTAGTTCTTAATAAATTAAGAGGTACATTTAATTGTGTTGCTGTTAAAGCTCCTGGATTCGGCGACAGAAGAAAAGAAATACTGAAAGACATAGCTATTTTAACAGGCGGCCAGGTAATAACGGAAGAATTAGGCTATGAATTAAAAGATACTAAAATCGATATGCTAGGAAGTGCCGGAACTGTAAAAGTAGACAAAGAAAATACAATTATAGTCAACGGTGCAGGTTCTAAGGATGAAATATCTGATAGAGTAAAACAAATTAGAGCACAGTACGAAGATACAACTTCTGAATTCGACAAGGAAAAATTACAGGAAAGATTAGCTAAACTTACAGGCGGAGTTGCAGTTATAAATGTTGGTGCAGCTACTGAAACTGAAATGAAAGAGAAAAAACTGAGAATGGAGGATGCTTTAAACGCAACAAGAGCAGCCGTTGAAGAAGGCCTCGTATCCGGCGGCGGAGTTGCACTGTTGGCTACATCAAAAGCAGTTGCCAAAGTAGCTGACGGTTTAACAGGAGATGCAAAGACAGGAGCAAGGATAATTGAAAAAGCGCTTGAAGAGCCTGTTAGACAAATAGCTGTAAATGCAGGCTTAGAAGGATCAGTAATAGTTGAAAAAATTAAGAACAGCGAAAAAGGCATCGGTTTTGACGCACTCAATGAAAGATATATAGACATGATTGAAGCAGGAATTGTAGACCCGACCAAGGTAACCAGGTCATCTCTTCAGAATGCTGCAAGTGTGTCATCATTGCTGTTGACAACAGAAGTGGCCGTTGCTGATGAACCGAAAAAAGAAGAACCTGCAATGCCTCCGGCTGGCGGCGGAATGAACGGAATGATGTAAGTAATACGTCAATACCCGTTGCGGGTTTCATATATAGCAAAATGCATTCCAGCATTTTGCAGCACCAGAGGCTTTTTATTAATTCACATTAGAGGGATTTTTAAAAAGCCTCTATTTTTTTCTTTATTAATGATCAAATATAAAAAGCACATTAAATGTTTCAGTGTAAAAATCTATAATTAGTAATTTAACAAACATGCAAGTACGAATGAAAATAATATAAAATTTGATTTGTTTTTCAATAATATGCTTGTGGTATAACTTATAAATAAAATACTAAAGGATAGGGTGAAAATGATAAAATTAGAAGATATATTTAACATTAAAAAAGGTGATATTATTTCAGTTACAGGAAGCGGAGGAAAGACATCTCTTTTGTATACCATTGCTAGAGAACTTAGAAACAAATACAGGGTATTGGTCAGTACAAGCGCGAAGATATCTGTACCTCCTGAGGAAGAATATGATTACATATACACAAGTGCGCCAGATTATGTCAATGATAAATCAAAATCATCAGAAAACGGAGTAACGATAGTAGCCGGAGAAATTGATAAAGATAGAAATAAAATTATTGGTATTAATGATGAAGAGTTGAATTATCTTCATAAATGTTTTGACATAATATTGCTGGAAGCAGATGGATCCAGAAGAATGCCTTTGAAAGGATGGAAACGCCACGAGCCTCCTATACTTGTCAAGACAAATAAAGTCATAGGAATCATTCCTGTAGATGTTGTAAACAGTGAAGTTTCAAAAGACATTATATACGGATTTGATGAATTCAGAGCTATGACAGATTACAGTCGGTACGTGGATTTTGAAGCTGTTGGCAAGATATGTTCAAATGAAAATGGGTTGTTTAAAAACTCGAGAGGGAAATTGTATTTGTACCTTAACAAGGTGGATACGGAAGAAGAAATTATTTTGGCAAGAGACTTAATTGCATATTTAAAGACAAAAATTGCAGGTAATCCGTTTGATTTTAAAATATGCGCTGGTTCCTTAAAAAAAGGTGTATATTATGAATGTTAGTGCAATAATTATTGTAGCTGCAAAAAAAATCTGGAAACAAAAAAATCCGGAAACGACCTTTAATTTAAATAACTTAAAGTTTTGCTTCCGGATTTTGATTTAATATATAATAAAGTATTTTTGTTTATTTGTTCCTGAAGATTTTTTTGAATAGTTCACCGATTACCAGAGGGATGAATGCAAAAGCTAAAACTATTTCCCAGTCGTGAAGCGGTAACGGTTCAATTTTAAATATAACGGCTGCAAAAGGCAGATACATAACAACTAATGTCAATACCAGGGAAAACAGGTTTGCTTTCCATATAGTCTTATTTGAAAACAAGCCTATTTTGGCCAGTGTATAGTCCTGTGACCTTGATGAAAATGACATCAAAAGCTCAGATACGATTAATGTCATAAATATTATTGATCTGGCGTGCATCAGCTGGTCCGGATTTCCTGCATATCTTACCATTCCGTAGTAAAATGACAGCAGAGATGCCGCTGTTATTCCTATAGCGATAGCTGCTATTCCGCCAAACATTTTTTTATCAAGGATGGATTCTTTTGTATTCCTTGGCGGCTTGTTCATCATGTTAGGTTCTGCAGGCTCAACACCTAATGCCATTGCTGGGAAGCTGTCAGACACCAAGTTCAGCCATAGCAGCTGTATAGGCAGAAGAGGTACTTCCCACCCAAATAAAATAGCCATGAATACTATGAGAATTTCGCCAATGTTGCAACTTAACAGGAAGAATACAAATTTTTTGATATTGCTGAATATAATTCTTCCTTCTTCAACAGCATTAACAATTGTTGCAAAGTTATCATCTGTCAGAATAACTTCTGCTGTATTTTTGGCAACATCAGTTCCTGTAATGCCCATAGATACACCGATATCTGCTTTTTTGAGAGCGAGGGCATCATTTACGCCGTCTCCTGTCATAGCCGTAATGTTGTCGTTTTCTTTAAGGGCAGTTACTATTTTAACTTTGTGCTCAGGAGATACACGGGCATATACCTTTGTTTTCTTAACAACTTCTCTCATTTCCTCGTCGGAGAGGTTGTCAAGTTCGGCTCCCATCATTGATTCATCTTCTGATTCAGCCATTCCCAGTTCTTTTGCAATTGCAAAGGCGGTTTCCTTATAGTCTCCGGTAATCATAACTGCTTGGATTCCTGCATTCTTGCATTCTTTTATTGAATCTTTTACCTCAGGGCGAGCAGGGTCAATCATACCAAACAGTCCTAGGAATACCATGTCGTTTTCCACCAGATCAGATGATATTTTTGAAGGTACCTCATCCCATACTTTATATGCTGCAGACAATACTCTTAGAGCTTGCTTTGCAAACTTCGAATTAGCTTCAAGTGCCTGTTCCTTAAGTTCTTTGGTGAAATCTACCATTTCTCCATTTAAGGCTATTTTGCTGCATTTATTTATTACTATATCCGGTGCTCCTTTTGTAAAGGATATTATTTTCCCATCAATATAATTAGTATGGAATGTACTCATCATTTTTCTCGCAGAATCAAAAGGAAGTTCTTCAATTCTGGGATAAGTTTTATTTAATTCTTCAGAGGTCAGTCCAAGTTTTCCGGCAAATGTTACAATAGAGCCTTCTGTAGGATCTCCAAACATTTTATAGCTTCCTGATGAATTTTCTATGTGAGCATCGTTTGCCAGAGTACCTGCACAGATAAGATCATTTAAATCCGGAAGACCGTCAATCCCTATCTTATTCCCGTCAAGCTTTACATCACCTACGGGATCATATCCACCGCCCTCGATGTCCAATACTTTGTCGTCAACGTATGCTTTAACTACTGTCATTTCATTTTGAGTAAGAGTGCCTGTTTTATCTGAGCAAATAACAGATGTTGCTCCCAGTGTTTCTACAGCCAGAAGCTTTTTAACAATGGCGTTTCTCGCAGCCATACGGTTCATGCCTATGGCAAGGACTATTGTTACTATAGCAGGCAGCCCTTCAGGTATTGCGGCGACTGCTAAGCTTATTGATGTGAGAAGCATGTCCAAAACTTCTCTGCCCTGAATCAATCCAACTACGAATACTAAGCCACAAATAACCAGTGTCAAAGTTCCGAGAACTTTTCCCAGTTGATTTAGCTTTATCTGAAGAGGAGTCTGTTCTTCATCGTATGTTTGAATCTTGGTAGCAATATTTCCTATTTCTGTTTTATGGCCCGTTGCTACAACTACACCTTTGCCTCTTCCATATGTAATAACAGTACTTGAAAATCCCATGTTAGTTCTGTCACCTATTCCGGCGGAACCTTCCAGGACAGCTTTTGCATCCTTTTCCACTGGGACTGATTCACCTGTTAAAGATGCTTCCTCAACTTTTAAATTTGAACTTTCAATAAGTCTTATGTCCGCAGGAAGTATATCTCCGGCTTCAAGAACAACTATATCGCCGGGAACAACATCTGACGAAGGGATTTCAACCTGCTGACCGTTTCTTATAATCTTTGCGTTGGGAGCACTCATTTTTTGAAGAGCTTCAACAGACTTTTCAGCTTTACCTTCCTGATAAATACCAAGTATGGCATTTACTATAACAATTGCAATAATAACTACTGCGTCTGATACCTCACCTACAACCGCAGAAATTACAGCAGCAACTATTAAAATAATAATTAGAAAATCTTTGAACTGATCAGCAAGTTTAGCTGCAAAACTTTTTTTGGCCTGTTCTTCAAGTTCGTTTTTTCCGTATTTTTCAAGTCTTAGTGTTACTTCATGATCGCTTAACCCTGACTTTTCATCAGTGTTTAGCTCTGTAAGAATTTCGCTTTTACTTTTGTTGTACCATTCCAAACCTAATTCCTCCTATCTGAATTAATGTGTGAATAAGTATGTGTCTGGACTAATATTGAATATTGGCGTATTATTTAAAAACAAGTATAATTAAAACGCGGCTTTTTTTAAATATATTTTGGATATAAAGTTTATTTACACCATGATCAAATTAACCCAATTTATAATATAATTATAATACAAATATTTGTAATTGCAATATAATTTATTATAATTGCAACATGATTCGAGATGCAATGAAAATTATTTAAAATATAATTGATGAAATTTGTCATGTAATTAAGGGAAATAGAGTTTTGGAGCTTCAGCCGTTAAACTGCTGAAGCTCCAAGTTTGAGCCTGCCAAAGTAAAAATGCAGGAATTATTTAACTTTATATAAATAAGGAACAATTATGGTAGCTACATTTCTGTAGTTTGAAAGTTTGCGCTGTATGAAATAGGTAGTTTGGTTATGGAGTATGTTGTCATACCAATGTATTTCGATGAACTTTATTATTACAACCGATATATCCTGTCCTGGTTTCAGTTTGGACTCTTCTTTCTCTATATATGCTTCCAGTGGGGGGATAATATCTCTATATGGAGCATCAAGTACCTCTAATGGTATGTCTATTTCAAAGTCTTCCCATTTTTCCTTAAGGTATTCGGTTCTGTCGCTATCTGTTGATACATGCAGTGCGATTACGTTTGAGGTCAGGGAATTTGCATAGTTCAATGATTTAAGCAGAGAACGGCTCATAGAATTTACCAATACAATGCACAAATTTTTATCAAGGCTTTTGCTTTTGTGGTAATGATCCACGAAATCGTCTACTTTTAATTGTTCGGCTATAAGATCATAATGTTTCTTTATTTTTGACATAATTAAGGTAAGCATAGGAATAGCAATTATAAGCATCCAAGCTCCACCGGTGAATTTTGTCCACAATACAATTATCATGCCTATAAAAGTCATTACAGCACCGAAACTGTTTATGAAACATTTGTGCTTCCAGCCTTGCCCCTTGATTTTTCTCCATTTTATTACCATGCCTACCTGCGACAATGTGAATGATAAAAACACACCAACTGAATATAAAGGTATCATATGGTGGGTATCTGCATTAAATACAATTAATAAAAATCCTGCTGCACCAAATATAAACATAATCCCGTTTGAAAAACTGAGCTTGGTTCCTCTTTGGGAAAATTGCATGGGCAGGTACCTGTCTTCAGCAAGTATGGCTAAAAGTGTCGGAAGTCCATTATATGCCGTATTGGCAGCTAAAAGCAGTATGAAGGATGTGGCAAACTGCAAAATATAAAATAAAATTCCGTTTCCAAAAACAGCAGCTCCCATTTGAGATATAATGGTACTTCCGGTTACCGGAACTACACGGAGGTTAACAGCAAGCAAAACTGATCCGCCAAAAATAAACACTATAATTCCAACAAGTATATAAAGTACATCCTTAGCTGTTCTCTGGGATGGTTCTTTGAATGAAGGCACTGCATTGCTTACTGCCTCGATTCCTGTAAGGGCGGAACATCCGGAGGAAAAAGCTTTAAGAAGTAAAAAAGATAAAAAGAAGTCGGTGTTTCCCTGAGTAGGGAAGTCCATGTTTCCATAATTTATTGGCGGCAGTTTTCCAAATATAATTTTTGTCAGTCCGGTTAAAATCATTATACCCATTATTATTATAAAACCATATGTGGGAATACCGAATACTTTTGAAGATTCACTTATTCCGCGAAGGTTTATAATTGTAATGAAACATAGGCATAAGAGTGCTATAATGACACGGTATTCCGCAATTTGCGGAAATGCGGCAAGGAATGCCGACGTTGCTGAAGAAAGGCTGACTGCGACAGTCATAATATAATCAATTATAAGTGCCGAAGCAGCCACCAAAGATGTTTTTTTGCCTATATTTTCGGAAGATACTATATATGCTCCTCCGCCGTTGGGATAATGGTCAATAATTTGAGAATACGAGAACGCAAGAACCAATAGAAGAAATATAATAGGCATAGTTACTATTCCCAGATAGTTTATTGATACCATGCCCAATACCGGAACAAGTACCATTAAAATTTCTTCAATTGCATAGGCAACTGAAGAAACAGCATCGCTTGCCATGATGGGTACTCCCCATATGCGGTTGAGCTTTTCCTTGCCTAGTTCATTGCTTTTAAGAGGCTTTCCCAACAATAAATTTTTTATTGATAAATTTTTTTTATCCATATAAATACACCTTCTGTTACGAATTAGTTACAGTTATTAAATATATTCTTTCAATTGTAAATTAACCTGATTTAATTACTATATCTTCATAACATAGCACAAAAGCTATTTATTATCAAGAGATATTTTTATTTTTATTTAAAGTAAAAATTGCAACATTAAATGTCCGCTATTTTAAATAAATTGTTATAGTATAATTATTTTACATATTACCATTTATTTTTTAACGTTTTTATTCTTTTCAAAATCTATTTTAAGATAAAAATTTGCTCGTTAACATGAAAAAAGGTAAGTGATATATTTGTACATATAAAATATAATTTAAATATGGTTGAATACAATATGTAGGTAGGCTGGCATAGGCATATTTGGAGAAAGCTGAAAGAACAGAGGAAATCGCTTCGATTTTGAATTTTCGGATATAATGAGATACATTTTAAATAGAAAATGTGATTATATATTGAATATATAAAATATTTTACTGAAAAATGCAACATAGATTAACCACTAAAAATTAATTTGACATATTGCCCAGGAAATAGCTGGCATTTGTCGAAAAAATGGCATTAAAATAAGAGGGATTGAAGTAGAGAACGACGGTGAAAAAAATATAATTGCATCAGCAGGAATAGTTAAATTGTTCCTGCTGTTATTTTTTATACGATAATAGCTTTAATTTCTACATAGTAGGAGTATCTATTATTAGTTGCGCAAGTGAGCCTAATGTTGCTGATATCGGAAAATTTATCGATGAGAAGGAGTATTTTTACGATTGTAAAATTCTATAAAAACTGGTACAATAGAATTATATTATTATTGGCTTTGAGTATAAAGTTTATTATGGTTTTATGGAAGGATGCTACTATGTTTAAACCGATTAAAAATACGACCATATCAGAAAAGGTTATTGAACAAATAAAGGATATGATATATAAAGGGGCTCTTAAGAAAGGTGATAAGCTGCCTTCTGAAAGGCATCTGGCAGAAAAATTAAAAGTTAGCCGATCTTCCGTAAGAGAGGCCCTTAAAGAATTGGAAATAATGGGTCTCATAGAAATTCGCCATGGTGACGGCAATTTTATTAAGGATAATTTTGAAGATATTTTGTTTGAACCTTTTTCCACCATGTTTTTAATTAAAGCAAGCAGCCCTAGAGAGATATTAGAATTAAGGGAAATTATAGAAAAGGGCAGTGTAGTATTGGCAGCAGACAGAATTTTGGATGAAGAATTAAAAGAATTGAAACTAATTTTGGAAAAGGCTGAAAATACCGATGATGAAGATGAATTAGTGGATTTGGATGTATTGTTTCATTATAAAATAACACAGGCTGGTAAAAATTTTCTTCTGCAGAGTATTTTAAATGCCATATCTTCCTTAATTGAATCCTCTATTCAAGATACGAGGAAAAATATTCTTACAAAAGAAGTTCATAAAGAAAAAATAAAAAAACAGCATAAAAATATATACAATGCATTGGAAAACAGGGACAGAGCAGCTTCAGAAAAGGCAATGACCATTCATTTAAATTATGTTAATAGTGAAATGGAAAAATCTATAAAATAAGAATTTAATATAAAATACAGAACAGAAAAGGGCTATAAACATTTCCATAGCCCTTTTTAACTTAAACTATTTTTCTTGTATCTTTCGGTAATGAATCTTCCAAAACTTTTTTTAACGTATTTGCGGAGACTTTTAATTCCTTTATTTCATTTTCCTGCAATAAAACCTTCAAAGTTTTTTCAGAACCGTTTCTTCCTACAATGGTGGGAACACTCAAGTATATATCGTTTATTCCATAATAACCATCTAACAATGTGGATATAGGCAATACAGATTTTTCATTTCCTAAAATTGCCTTGACTATACGGTTAACAGCTGAAGCTATTGCGTAATTTGTTGCCCCTTTTTTGTTTATTACTTCATAGGCTGCGTTTATTACATTTTTGTGAATTTTTGATTTAATCTTGTCATCAAATTTATAGTTTTGGTTTTTTGCATATTCCTCTAATTTAATACCTTGAATATTAGTTAAGCTCCATACCGGAAATTCTGTATCTCCATGCTCACCCATAATATATGTCTGTACGTCCCTCGGGTCTGTATTTAACCTTTTGCTTATTTCATATTTTAACCTGGAACTATCTAAAACAGTCCCTGAGCCTATTACCCTTTCTTTTGGGAAGCCTGACAACTCATAAGCCTTACAACTTAAAATATCCACAGGGTTTGATACTATTAATAAAATGCTTTCCGGGCTGTATTTAGCTGCTTCCGGAATTATTGATTCAAATATTTTTATGTTTTTATTTACAAGTTCAATTCTGGTTTCCCCGGGTTTTTGCGCAACTCCTGCAGTAACAATCACTATATCGGAATCTTTCGTATCACAGTAATCTCCCGCTTTAATTTTCACTGGATCTATGAAAGCAGCTCCGTGATTTAAATCCAAAGCTTCTCCTTCCGCTTTTTCCTTGTTCATATCCACCAGCACTAATTCATTTGCTAATCCTGATAAAGTCAATGCGTAAGCCGTAGTTGCACCTACTGATCCTGCACCTATTATTGAAATTTTGGTACATCCGTTATTTCTATTCATTATAATAGTCCTCCTATATATTTTATTTATTTAATTATTTAACGGCCTCTTGGTTTGGAGGTCAGACCATTAACATTATAATATCATAATATATTTTAAATGTCTATAATAGTTATTTAATTGACAAACATTTTTTAATTATAATTTGCTGAAAGGTTGACAATGATATATAATAAATGAAATATTTGTTTTAATTCATATGAATGTTAATATTAATTTAAGATTTATGCAATATATTTAAATTAACAGATATCTAAATCTTCTGCGCTATTGGCAGAAAGTTAACTGGAGGAATAGCTTTGAGGATATTAATTGTTGAGGATGAAGTTAAAATCACACAGGCTCTCAGTTATTTGTTTTCTAAACAAAAAATCGATGTTGATATTGCAAATGACGGAGAGGAAGGTCTTATCCTCTCAGAAAAGGATATATATGATGTAATTGTACTTGATATAATGCTTCCGGAGGTAGACGGCATCCAAATATTAAAAACAATCAGAAAAAATGGAATAACAACTCCTGTCATAATGCTTACAGCTAAGAATACTATTGACGACAGGGTATTTGGGCTTGATAACGGCGCTGATGATTACCTGGTAAAACCATTTGCTACAAAAGAGCTGATTGCAAGGGTGAAAGCTTTGGCAAGAAGAAAGAACACCGAATATGTTGGCGAAGTATATGAATTTGAAGATATAAAATATGATGTTAAAAATTATATGCTGTATGTGAACGGCAAAGAAAGTAAGATACCTTTGAAAGAAGCAATGCTTATGGAAATGTTCATTAAAAAGCCAAGGCAGGTTTTTACAAGAGAGCAGATTATAGATAGAATTTGGGGACTTGAAGCGGATATTCTTGAAAGCAACATTGAAATATATGTTCATCATTTAAGAAAGAGACTAGAGAATACAAATGCAAAAATTGAGACTGTACGCGGTGTAGGGTATATGCTTAAGGAGAAATAACATGTTTAGGAAGCTTCATTTTAAATTGACTGTATATATGGGCATTGTGCTTGTTTTATTTATGGCATTTATTTCTGCAGGAATATACAATTTTACTCGTATAGTGTTTGAAGACGGCAGTAAGGAACTAATGCGCTCAGAAGCTTTGAGAATATATGCGTATAGAAACTCCATGCGATTTGACTTTAGAATAGGGCCAAATACCTATCTCCAAAATATGGGACCCAGTATGACCATTATAGGTACGCAAAAGCTTGATGCGAGTCATATTATATATAACGGTAATATGGACAAAATTTACGCCGAAGAAGATAATGCTGAAATTGCAGATGAAATTAAACCATTGGCAGAAAAATCCCTTGAAAAACAGGAAGATTCATATGTTGTAAAAAAAGTGGGCCGATTGAATTATAGAATTTATACAAGGTATTTTGATGATGTTAACGGCCAAAGCGTTGTCCAGGTTTATCAAAATATGATCAATGAAGAAATAATGTGGTCGTTTTTGAGTACTGTACTGCGTATTACCGGATTCAGCGGTACTGCCATACTGCTTGTAATCAGCTTTATTTTTACCGGAAAGTCATTGAAGCCGGTAAGGGAAACATGGATAAGGCAGAAGGAATTTGTGGCGGATGCGTCTCATGAATTGAGAACTCCTTTGACAGTTATTCAGACAAACCTGGATGTTGTGATGAGTGATGATCAGGGTGCTGTTGCAGATAATGGTGTTTGGCTTGACAACGCATACTCGGAAACAAGAGTTATGGCTAAATTGATTGACCAGCTTCTAATATTGGCAAAGGCGGATGCAAATGAGGAAAAACTGGATATTTCGGAATTTTCATTATCTGAGGTTGTAGAAAATGTATGTCAGAATATGGAGGCTATAGCTGAAAAGAAGGGTATTGATTTCCATATGAACATAGAAGACGGCTTTAAAATAAAAGCTGATTACGACAAGATAAGGAGATTGATTGTTATATTGGTGGACAATGCAGTTAAATATACCGAAAAAGGAAGTGTTACAGTCAACTTATTTGCTGATAAAAATAAAAAGAAAATATTCACTGTGGAGGATACCGGGATCGGTATTGCAAAAAAAGATTTAGATAGAATATTTGACCGCTTTTACAGAGCTGACAAGGCAAGGCACAGAGAGGGAGGTACCGGTCTTGGACTTAGTATTGCCAAATGGATAGCCGATGTTCATAAATTTACATTGACAGTGGAAAGTACAATAAATGTTGGAACGAAATTTACCGTAAAAATGCCATAACCTAATTTTATAAAAATTTGTCTTTTATTACATTCCAATAATTGAAGGATCCTGTGGAGAGCCTTTTAATAAACTTTTTTGATGTTCTGAAGTGTACATATTCCAATTCTTCATAACTGGCATCTTCACCGTCTGCCAGTAGAGCAATGTGGTAGTCTTCTTTTCTTTCCGGATAGACCGCTATTTCAAATTCAGGCGGGACTATTATGCTGCAGTCCAGGCATCTGTATGCATTTGATATTATAGGGGACAGAGGTGTTATCTGCAGCGTTTTCAACGAAGGATATACAAGGCTGCCGCCTGCGGATTTGTTATAGGCCGAGCTTCCCATGGGTGATGATATGATAATACCGTCACCGCTTATTTTTTCCAGGTGGTTTGAAGCTATGTAAACGTCCATATGGATTGTTTTCATATCTTTCCTTTTAAGGATAAAGTCATTGACCGCATATATTTTTCTGGAGTAATTTAACGCAAATATTTCGCTTTCAATTAAATTTATTGTATTTATTGTGTAATTGCCTGCTGTATAATCAGATACAAAACCTTCTAAATTATCTGCTGTTATTTCAGGATAAAAGCCCAGGGTTCCGGTATTTATGCCTACGAATGGTATGCTTGAAAAATTGCTTTCTCTTACACTCCTTAAAAAGGCTCCATCTCCGCCTATTGCAATGTTCAGTTCTCCTTCTTTGCTGAATCCGTCATAATAATCATAACCGTATTTTTTTAAGATACTTATTAGCCGTTTTTTTATCTCAAGTGTGTAATTATCGTAGTTGGCAGCTATATTTATTACTTTATTTTTCATAATTTTATCCTCTTTACATTAGATGTAATTTATATTATATTTAATATAATAAATTTTCGGGAGTCTATTAATGAACAACAATACTCTTAATTATACAATACAGGAAAATAATAAAACTGTAAAGAGCGTAATGATGGAAAACTTAAATTTTTCCAGGCGCTTGTCTAAAAAATTAGATATGAATAATAAATTATTTTTAAACGGGGCAGTTACCAGCCTTAACAAAAGTACCTTTAAAGGTGATATATTATCTGTTGAATTTGACGAGGATGAAAATCGATACGAAGCATCTAATATTCCCATAGATATTCTTTATGAGGATAATGATTTGCTTGTGGTAAATAAATCGCCGTACATTGTTGTTCATCCTACCATGTCTCATCAGAATAATACTGTTGCCAACAGAGTTGTTTATTATTTTAAGCAAAATGGCATCAAAAGAAAGGTAAGGTTTGTCAACCGGCTCGATATGAATACTTCGGGAATTTTAATAATAGCTAAAAATCCGTATGCTCACAATAACTTGTCAAAACAGATGAAATCCGACATAGTGGATAAATATTATTATGCAATAGTTGAAGGTGATTTAAAAACAGAAAGCGGAGTTATAAATGAGCCTATTTTAAGGCTAAATCCTCAGGACATAGTAAGAGTTGTGCATCCTTCAGGTAAGGAATGTATTACTCATTACACTGTGGAAAAGAGATTAGGTAATATGACACTTTTAAAACTCAGGCTTGAAACAGGAAGATCTCATCAGATAAGAGTACATATGAAGCATATAGGGCATCCGGTTTTAGGCGATACTCTATATGGCAGTGAGAATTATTTAATAAAAAGGCAGGCGCTGCACTGCTGTGAGATGAAATTTATGCAGCCGGTAACAGGCAAAAGAATAGAAATTACATGCCCTATGCCCAAAGATATGAGAAGAGTAATAGAGGGACGGTTTTAATGTTATTAGGAGGAAAAATGAAAAAGAATATGCTGTTTATCGCTACAGGCGGCACTATTGCTTCTAAAAAGACTGAAGACGGGTTGGTACCTCAGATAACCCCAGAAGAACTACTTGCATATGTACCGGAAATAAAGAATTTTTGCAACGTGGATGCAATGCAGCCTATAAATATTGACAGTACAAATATTCAACCGGAATATTGGGGGTTGATGGCAGAGATAATAGAAAAAAATTATGATAAGTATGACGGATTTGTCATATCTCATGGAACAGATACCATGTCCTATACATCCGCCGCTCTTTCGTACCTGATTCAAAATTCCAGTAAGCCAGTAATTATAACAGGGGCCCAAAAACCTATTGATGCATCCATAACAGATGCAAAGAAAAATCTGCTGGATAGTTTTCGCTTTGCAGCGGAAAAGGATGTGGCCGGGGTGTACCTGGTTTTTGACGGGAAGGCAATAGTAGGGACAAGGGCAAGAAAAATAAAATCCAAAAGCTACAGCGCTTTTGAATCCATAAATTTTCCTGTAGCTGCAATAATCGACGACAACAGGATTACAAAATATATCAGAAATGAAAAATCATCGGAAACTGTTAAGTTTTTTAGGAATATATATCCCTCTATATTCCTTTTAAAGCTTGCACCGGGAATGGAACCGGATGTACTTGACTATATCGGGGGAAAATACGAAGGTGTTGTAATCGAAAGCTATGGCACCGGAGGACTTCCGTTTCAGGATAAAAGAAACTTCATGGAGAAATTAGGCGCACTGACCGAAAAGGGAAAAATTATTGTAATTGCAACACAGGTAATGTTAGAGGGAAGTGATATGGATATTTATGAGGTGGGATCCAGAGCTTTAAAAAAATACAATGTGCTTCAAGCCTATGATATGACTGTAGAGGCTGCCATCACAAAATTAATGTGGATAATGGCGCAGACCAGGGATTTTGATCATGTTAAAAAAATATTTTACACAAAGATAAATGAAGACTTACTTTATTGAAGGGAGCATAAATGTTTAAGGATAAATATGTTTCTGCTGTAATTGCTGCGGCAGGCAAGGGCTTGAGGATGGGTTCTGAAATCCCAAAACAATATATGACTGTAGCAGGCAATACCATACTCGACACTACGCTGTATAAATTTGAGAAAAGTAATGAGGTTGATGAAATAGTCCCCGTTATAGGAAAGTATGATTTGGAGTATGTAAAAGATAAGATTGCTTCAAAATACAGTAAAATAACAGAAGTTGTGATAGGGGGCAGTTCCCGCACTGAATCGGTGTTTAAGGGCATAAAGGCTGTAAATACCCGCTGCGGCATAATACTGATACATGATGGAGTAAGGCCTCTTATATCGTACAATTTAATTTCAAGTTGTGTTGAAGGGGCATATAATTACGGGGCGTGTATCCCTGTTATTGATGTAGTCGACACTATTAAAGAAGTGTCCGAGGACAAGATTGTAAAAAATACATTGAACAGAAAACTGTTAAAAGCTGTACAAACCCCTCAGGCATTCGATTATGCCCTTATAAAAGATTGCTATGAAAAAGCCGTAGCAGATGGTTCATCATTTACAGATGATGCTTCTATAATTGAATACTATGGGCATCGGGTGGTAACTGTTGATGGCCTGAGAAAAAATATTAAAATTACAACACCTTTTGATTTAAAAATTGCAGAAATTTTTTTAAGCACTTATTGAGGTAATATTATGAGAATAGGTATAGGTTATGACGTTCATGCATTTGCAAAGAATAGGAAATTAGTGATTGGGGGAGTTCAAGTACCTTATGCAGAGGGCCTTTGTGGTCACTCAGACGCTGATGTTTTAATACATGCGGTTATGGATAGCTTACTGGGGGCCATGGGCTTAGGGGATATAGGGGCGATGTTTCCCGACAATGACATAAGGTACAAGGATGCCGACAGCAGGTTTCTTTTAGGAATAGTAGTAAAATTAATGAAAAGTAAACGATACAAGCTTGTTAATTTGGATTCTGTAATAATTGCGCAGAATCCAAAAATGAGCCCTTATATTGAAAAAATGAAGAAAAATTTGTCCTGCGATCTGGAAACTAATGTATCAAACATAAATATAAAAGCAACGACAACAGAGCATCTCGGTTTTGAAGGAAAAGGTGAGGGCATAGCTGCTCAAGCGGCTTGCCTCTTGGAAAACAAGGAAAAACAATGAAATAAAACAATAAATTAAATATATCTAATTGAATATGCCTGTGCTACAATGAATGTAAAATAAATGTTCGATTGATTTGTATATTTAACATATCAATCTTATTAGGGGCGTATGTAATGGAGACATATCAAATATTGGCAGTAATTGGTGTTCTGGTTTTTATTGTTTATATTTTTAGGAACAAAAGGTCTGCTCAAAAGGAAATAAACAGTTTAAATGAAATTGAATATTCCAGCTCATCAAGCATGAAATTTGATGATGTGGCGGGAAACTACGAAACTAAGAAAAAGCTTAAGGAAATAGTTGATTTTATTAAAAATCCGGAAAAATACAACAGATTTAATATCAGAATGCCTAAGGGTATTCTTTTATACGGAGTGCCTGGAACCGGCAAGACACTCATGGCAAGAGCTTTGGCAGGAGAAGCGGGTGTACCCTTTTATGCGGTATCAGGTTCTGATTTTGTACAGGTTTATGCAGGCTTAGGTGCTGGAAGAATACGTAATCTTTTCAAGAAGGCCAGGAAATCAGGGAAAAGCGTGATTTTCATAGACGAAATAGATGCCATAGGGAAAAAGAGAATGAACGGAAATTTAAGAGGAAGTGACGAAGGCGACAGGACTTTGAATGCACTGCTTACCGAAATGTCAGGTTTTGCTGACGAATCGGGTACAGTTGTAGTGGCTGCTACAAATAGAATTGACATACTGGATCCCGCCTTATTAAGGCCTGGAAGATTTGATCGGCAAATAGAAGTTATGCTTCCGGACAGAAATGCAAGAAAGGATATATTAAAACTATATCTTTCAAAAAAGAGGGCAAAACCGGATATCGATTTAGACAGTATAGCTGACATGACCGTTTATTTCAGCGGAGCAATGATTGAGAACTTAATCAACGAATCGGCTCTTTGTGCGGTTAGAGAGTCTTCTGAAGAAATAAATGAAGAACATATTAAAAAGGCGTATCTTGAAGTTTTAGCAGGAACAGAAGAAAAGAGCCGTCCTGATAACAGCATACAAAAAACCGTTACATCTTATCACGAAGCAGGACATGCCTTTGTATCAAAATATCTTATGCCTGACAATAAAATCATAAGAGTATCTATTATTCCAACAAGCAAAGGAGCGGGAGGATACACGCTGAGTACACCTGGCAGTACTGAAGTGGTTACTAAAAATCGGATAAGAAATCAACTTGCAGTTTTAATGGCAGGACGAGCTTCGGAAGAAATATTTTTTGGAAGGGATAATATCACCATAGGTGCACAAAATGATATAGAGAAAGCAACAGCACTTGCAGTTGATTATGTAGCAAAATACGGAATGGATGACGATTCGGCATTTATAAATCTTGGAGTACTATCTGAAAAACTTAATATACCACTTGCTTCTGCTGAAAAATCAGTAAAGAAACTTGCTGCTCAGATTTATGAAGAAGTGGTTAAGATTATTGTCAGCAACAAGGGAAAAGTAGAAAAGATAGCAGCTCTCCTCATGGAAAAAGAAGTATTGCATGAAAATGAATTAATCAGCATTATTTGACAGTTGAGTTAGATGTAGAGCAGCAGAGATTACTCAAAAAACCGTAAAATACAGTTGTAAATTTATAAAAATTATGATATAATCGTTTTGAAAAATAGCCTGCGGTGTGCGGAAATCTTTTAATTCAACCGACATATTGTAAAAGGGAATT
>ENA-UOOK01001008-UOOK01001008.1-fermentation-metagenome-genome-assembly--contig:-NODE-1008-length-37872-cov-11.505275_pt1 | contig 37872 bp, 39 predicted proteins | sample MGYA00245777_ERZ724023 | MGnify/ENA primary metagenome ERZ724023 (study PRJEB28704, sample SAMN03018312) | fermentation metagenome | biome: anthropogenic terrestrial biome; feature: soil...
GAAATCAAAGAAATCTACACCATGCAAAACTTCACTTAAAACAGACACCCTGTTTTATAATAAACGCAGTACCTTTAGAACCATCCCATTCTATAGATCCACTGATCTGTTGCACCAACCGATTCACCAATTGTAATCCTAATGTTTCAGCACTATCCAACTGAAAATCATCAGGTAAGCCCACACCATCATCAGAAACTTCTAAATGATAACAATCATCAATTAAACAAATTTTTAGGGTTAATTTTCCCTTCCCATCTGGAAAAGCGTATTTAAGAGAGTTAGTGATAAGCTCATTTATGATGAGACCCAGAGGTGAGGCAGTTTTAATATCCATTTCCACCTTTTCCGTCTTGATAATTATTTTTATCTGGTTAGATTTCAAATGATAATTATCAAGGAGGTAGTGTGCGATCTGATGCATGTAATCGGCCATATCAATACAAGAAAGGTTTTTGCTCTGATAAAGTTTCTCATGAACCATGGCCATGGATTGCACCCTGTTTTGACTTTCTTGTAACGCGTTTTGGACTTCATTATCATCCAAGTACATGGATTGGAGTCCCAGTAAACTGGAAACCACTTGCATATTGTTTTTCACCCGGTGGTGTACTTCTTGTACCATGGCTTCTTTCTCATCCAGAGACCTTTTTAAACGTTTTTCATCCTTTTTTCTGAGGGTGATGTCTCTGGCAACAGCCACTACCACATCTTGGCCGAAATAGGTTCCTTTGTTAAGTTTAACCTCTATGGGAAAGATTTCATTATTTTTCCTCTTGCCCCAGAACTCCAGGGTCTGATGTTCTCCATCAAGCGCCAAAAACTCGGCGTTGACAAATTTTTCCATGTTATTTTTACCAGGAGCCGACAACATGTCCAGGGATTTCCCTAATATTTCCTGTTTGCTGTATCCGTACATATCCAGAACGCCCTGATTTACTTCTAAAAACTTCAATTGAGGATCTATTATGCACAGTGCATCGTTTATCGTGTTTAAAATGGCTTGATATGTTTTTTTACTGTATTCTAGGTTTTTATAGGATTTTTGAACTTCTTTATTGTTAATTATCGCCCTTACAATCGCCAACCCAACTAAAATTCCTCCCCCCAATAATAAAACTTCAAAAACTTCTTTATTGTTATAATAAGCCCATAATATGAATATATAAGCTATTAATCCAAATATTAATGCCACATTTGTCTCAAATGGGACTTTGAATCTCCAGAATTCTGTGGAAAGATCTTCAAGTACTGCTGGAGGATGGCAGCGGATCTGCACCAAGCCGGCCAAAGCCAGAGATAGGCTGGCTGATATCCAAAATATATTTTCTAACCCACCAGCAGGATACAAATTGAGAATGTATTCAAAAACATAGGTTATGGCTGCTAAAACTTGAAAAGCGGCACTGGCAATAAGGTAAGGTGCTGGTCCCTTCTTCAAGTTTCCAGTGTAGAAGACAAATAATGAAATGGTAAAAAAGATCAAGGCAAATACGGATAAAAAATTCAGTGCTATAACCAAGGAGTTAAAAGAAGCTATCGGGTTCAGTCTGGCAAAGGGAAGTATTAAAAATGACCAGAAAAACATGGAGATAGTAACCAGTACCATACAAATTTCAATTACCCTCCGGTAACGGTTCAAGATGTGCACATATGGTTTTGGAATTAAATAGAGACCTAAACAAAAGAAAACTGTTTTAAAAATGAAAAATACATAAGTATAACTCAAAATCGATAGATCTATTAAATTATAGCCCCAAATTAGCCATAATAAGTCTCCCCCAACCCAAAAAGCTAGAGATATGAAAAAAACCAACCAGGCATGATAATAACCTTTTTCATAGCTTTGCGAGCGTTTAAAAGCGAAAAATAAAATAATTAAAGTTATTACGTTGAACAAAGGCACCATAACATCATTGATGGAAACGGTGATATTTGAGTAATTGCGAAATAGTATGGTAAATAACCCATAACTCACAATAATAAGAACAAATAAAAAGAATACTTGCCTAAAGGATGTTGATGATATCTTACCAGTGGAAAGTTTTTTCCCAATCCCCATTTAAATAATTCCCCATATTAAATCCTTTCTTAATGTATTGGTATGACTTTATTATTGATATGGCCTTATTATTAATAAATTGGTGTTTCCAGACAATTTACTTTTCAAGTAATAATCTAAAAATGAAATAATTTATAAGCCAACAGGAAAATGTATAATGGGATCATTAGAATTTGACATTGTATTAGTTTCAAAAATTTTAACCAAATTAAACGATTATATCATTTTTGCCAGATAATACCATTTTACAATAATTTTTAGCTAATTAACAATTTCTAAATTGAAACTCTACATAACCCAATCTAATAAATTTAGAAAGTTTTATCCGCTTTAAGCAAGGTTTTTAATTAACATCAGCTTTTAATTGGATTATGTATTGTTAAGCAAAAACAAAGGGTATTGTAAATTTAAAACTAACTACCCGATCAAAATTGTATACATCTAATGTATGGTTTAAAACATGTTAAACAAAGCACGGCCCCAAATACAAAAATTGATCAACCCAGTGGCCAGTAAAATCAGCTTACACCCTAACATTCTAACGATAATTGGATTAGTTCTTAGCCTTTTTGCAGCATATGCCTTAGCCAGGGGAAATTTACTGGCAGGCGGGTTACTCATACTATCCAGTGGATTCTTTGATGTTATGGATGGTGCTGTGGCCCGAAACAATAACACCAAAAGTAAATTTGGAGGTTTCCTGGACTCCACATCCGACCGTTTTGCAGATGCCTTCATAATAATAGGAGTGATATATGGAGGATTTGTAAACTGGTTCTGGGGCATACTGGCATTGTTAGCCTCTTTAACTGTGAGTTATGTCCGTGCCCGGGCAGAAGTGGAAGGGATAAAATGCAATGTTGGAATCGCCGAAAGAGCAGAACGTATATTCATAATACTGGGCGGTGCATTCCTGGGATACTTCATTGACCCCCAATTTTTCATGTCAATGGCCATTTTCCTAGTAATCATCCTGGGATATGTAACTGTATTGCAACGAATTTATCACACCTGGAAGGAGTTTAAAAAACTTTAAAATACTCATGGGGTAATATGGACGCAAAAGAAAGAATTAAAAAAGATTTAGAGCTTTTTGAAAAAAATATAAAAGAAGTGAAATCTATAAAAATCAATGGTGAAGAGGAAAAAATTTTAAAAATGGCCAAAAACTACCGGAACGACACCCAATACTACTTGGAAAAAAAGGATTATTTAACATCTTTTGGCTGTATAACCTATGCACACGGGCTTTTAGACGCAATTCGACTTACACACAACCTAATAATCGAAGAATAATGATATACATCCCCTAACAATCATTTGGAAAGAATTAAATAGTATAAGAATGTATTAAAAAAAAATTTAGGGCAAGGAATCCCTAGTGGAAAACACCCCCATCATTGGAAACTGGTTTGTCAGTGCATCCAAACCTGCCAGTGCATCCGAGAAAATTACTTCGATGAATGATCTTAAGACGTGTATAAATAAGAGGTTATATGAATTTTAAAGATACTAGTCTGCAAGAAGCTAAAAAGGATTTTCAATACTTATTAGACCGTGGTTTTCCCAGAACCGGGGCTTTGAATTTTGTGGGTAATCATTACCTCCTCAATGAGGAGCAAAGGAATTATCTTAATCGAAGTGTTTTCTCCAAGAAGAAAATAGAATCAAGGAAGAAGAAATTAATTTTATTATCGGATGTGAAGGATAAAAATGTTTTTATAGACGGTTACAACGTCTTAATCACAGTTGAAAGCATCTGCAACAGTGGCGATGAATTTCTGGTTAACTGTGATGATGGTGTTACCCGAGATATCAAAGCTGTTTTCGGGAAATACAAAAAAGATGAAACTACACAAGAAGCCTTGAATTCGATTATATCACTCTTGAAAATGTTTAATCCTAAAAGTGTGCTTTTTTTCTATGACAGTCCAGTGAGTATGAGTGGTAAACTGGCCAGGAAAACTCAGGAACTTTTAAAATCACTTGAAGTTCAGGGTGATGCTCAAACTGCTAGTAACGTGGATGCAGAACTGGTGAAACTATCCAGAGAAGTGGAAGGTGTGGTAGCCACCAGTGATGGGATAATAATTGATAACGTAGAAACAGTGCTGGACATACCCAGCTACATTGCAAGGATGAACAAGAAAATAAAATAAGTTGAATATATTCAATACTTTTTTTTGAAAATAAAATAAATGAATTAAGGATATTTTATTCAATATCCTCAAATCGGTTGGCTAGTTTTTCCATTACACCAGGTAAGGTGGTGTATTCCATCTCATCAGAAGGTAGTCTGTGTGGTTCGAATGGACCATGTCTTCGCATGTACTCAGCAATTTCTGATGCCAGTGCTCTGGATCTGTCGTATGCTGGGTCATCGAACATGTCAGCAGGTCCTACTAATTCACCATCAGCTATTTGGAATCCGAGAGCCATTATTCTTGGAGGACCGTCGAAACGTACGGGATAAGCGTTTTTCTGAGCCACAGGCATTAATGGTCCGTTGTGTGATCCTCTCATCCATCCACCTACCAAGTGGGGGAATGCGAATGGTTCCACAACTTCTCCTGCTGCAGGGAATCCAGATTGTGCTCTTACAATGGCCACAGGGTCGTCTTTTCCCACATATTTTCCGGCCATGAGGTTTAATCGTTCGGTGCTGACTGATGCAGCAATTTCCTTATCATCAGTTCGGCGGATATGTTTTATCACATATCGGCTGGTGGTGCCCAGAAGGGCCAGTAAATCATACATTTCATTAGGACAAGTCATTTTAACTTTTGTGTGGTCCATGACATCAAATACTTCAAATTCGAATCCGTTGTGCATGGATGGGTCGATTACCAGGCCAGCAGTGGTGAATGGGTCTGCGAACATTTTGAATAGGGGCATGTTGAATGCTCCGGGTTCGGTTTTGTCACAGCAGAAAACGACCACTGGGTCACTGGGCCTTTCTTTAAATTCCATTTCTGCACATCCAGGGCCCATTCCTTTGATGTTACCTGAAAATGTGTCAGATAAGAGGTCTTGACCTGCACCGTAGAGTTTAAGTTCTTTGGCAACAGCAGTTCCTTCTAAAAATGCGTTCCATGCTAGTTCATGGATTTCTTCGTTTTCTTCACCCTGGGTGTGGGTCATGATCAGTTCGGTGTCATCCCCACAATTGGTTACATAATAATCAATAAGAAGCTCTTCTTCCTTGGCTTTGGCGAGAATATCTTCACATTTTTTTAATATTGCGGGGTGAGTTAATCCATGGCCTGCTATACTTCCAACGTCTGCTTTTATCACACTAATGGTGGTTTTCATACTTTTACACCTCTAAAAAAATCATGAACGTCTAAAACAGCATTATTTAATGCTAAAAAAAGGGTAGATCGAATTTATGATTATAAAACCAGTTTTCTAGATGAAAACCAGCTTAGAAACAGCTTTTAGCTATTCTAACAAAACCCTTCTTATTAAAGAATTATGATGAGATAGACATATAAAATTTACTACTTTATCCATTTTTTTTTAAAGACCCTTGATTTAAGACTGTTAAATTTTTTGGTAATTGTCTTTCACTGCTTGAGCCATCTCCATGGTTGTGGATGTTCCCCCTAGGTCTGGTGTGACCGATTTTCCTTCCTTTAAAACATTCAAAAGAGACTGTTCCAGTTTCAATGCTTCACGATTCTCTTTCAGGAATTGGAGCATGAGGACAACTGATAAAATCATAGCAGTAGGATTAGCCACACCTTTACCTGCAATATCTGGAGCAGAACCATGCACTGGTTCAAATAATCCATTATGATCACCTATGTTGGCAGATGGCACCATCCCCAAACCTCCGACTAGTCCGGCGCCTTCATCGGACAGTATGTCTCCAAAAAGGTTGGTGGTAACCATTACTTGGAACCGGTGGGGTTTAGTAACCATGAACATGGCTGCAGCATCCACATAAACTTCGTCAACCTCGATAGTCTCATAACCATTTATCTTACCATATTCTTTTGCCACCTTCCAAAAAGACTCTCTAAATATTCCGTCAGTTTTTTTAAGTACATTAGCCTTATGTACTGCAGTTAAACGAGTTTTTCCCCTTTTATATGCCTCTTGGAATGCAATTTTTGTTATTTTTTCTGATGCTTTCCTGGTTATTACCCGCATAGCAGTTGCTCCTTGGTTGGTGAACTTTTCAATCCCAGAGTATAGTCCTTCACTGTTTTCTCGGACAATAAGCAGATCTAAATCATTGAAAACGGATTTTACCCCAGGATACGATTTAATAGGTCTTAAATTAGCATATAGATCTAATTTTTTTCTAAGGGTGATAATTGCACTTTTTTGACCAGGAACTGTGGTTACGGCGCCGAAAAGTGTTGCATCAGAATTTTTAGCCATTTTAATGGTTTCATCGGGTATGGTGGTACCGGTATCTTCAAAACAGGAATTTCCAGCTCTTGCTTCTTGGAAGGAAAATTCAACAGGAATTGCATCCAAGGTATGGATTGCAGCTTGGATTACCTCTGGGCCGATGCCATCGCCAGGTATAACAGTTATTTTATGCATGATGAATCCTCTTAACGTATAAACAATAATAAGATTTGATAAATAATCCCACTGAGTTAGTTATACTATGGTTTACTTTTTGTATATTATTTTGGGGGCAAAATATATTGCCTATTAAATACATAATATAATTTTCCTAGATCGATCATTAAATCGATTTATCATGGAAAAAGACTATATAATTAGATTAATTTCAAGGGGAAATGGACTATGGAAGTTGAAAAAAATATTGAAAGATTGATTGAAACTTTAAAGGATGATGATGAACATGTGCAGGTGCAAGCCACAGAAATGTTGGAGGAAATTGGAGAACCTGCAGTGCCTCAGCTCATAGATGCCCTTGATGATGAAGATAAAAATGTTAGGAAGGGATCTGCAAAAGTCCTGGGAATTATTGGTAATGAAAAAGCCATAAAACCCCTTATTAAAACCATGAAAGATGATAATAAGTGGGTGCGCAGGGCAGCCTCGGGTGCTCTTAGCAATATGGATAAATCTGCTGTGAACCCCCTGATTGAAACATTGAAAGATGAGGATTGGAGAGTGAGAGGGGGAGCCGCCTGGGCACTGGGAAACATCAAAGCCCCGGAATCATTACCAGCGCTGATTAAGATCATGAATGACGATAGTGGATTTGTCAGGGCTGGTGCAGTTATGGCTGTAGGGAACATTGGTGGAGATGAGGCTGAAAAAGCACTTGAAGAAGCCTTAAATGATAAAAGTAGTTATGTTCGTAGAGTTGCTGAAGGTTTCCTGAACAAAGAATGATGTCACCTATTTTTTTTTAGTTGGCAACAATCATAAACGTAGCACTTAAAGATCTAGTGAGATTATTAGTATTAATGATAATTTTGTTTATCTATCAGGGTGGATTATGAAAGTTAGTGTAATTGGAGCATCAGGCAGAGTAGGTAAGGCTGTTTCTTTTTGCTTGGCTGAAGAGAGTGTTGTTAACAAGATTGTGCTTTTATCACGGGAAAAAAGTTTGGATAAGATCCATGGAGAAGCCTTGGACATGAATGATGCCCTTGCTGCTAAGGATATTAGAGTGTCCATAACCCCATCTGCAAATTTTGAAGATATGGCTGATTCTAAAATTGTTATAATTGCTGCGGGTGTTCCGAGAACCCCTGAAATGACACGTATGGATCTTGCAGTTCCCAATGCAAAGATTGTTGCAAAATATGCCAAATTAGTAGCAAAATATGCTCCAGAATCTATAATTCTAGTTATAACTAATCCTGTTGATGTTATGACATGCATAGCCCATAAATCTTCCGGATTTCCGCGGAATAGGGTTATTGGATTGGGAAATCACCTTGATTCATTGCGGTTGAAGAATATATTTGCCAAAAAATTCAACATTCATGTCAGTGAAATACACACTAGAATAATTGGAGAACATGGAAATCATATGGTTCTGCTTTTGAGTTCTACTTCCATTGGTGGAATAATGTTTAAAGACTTTTCTCAGTACCAATCTTTTGATGTGGATGGAATTATTGAAAAAGTTAAAAATGCTGGAAGTTATGTTATTAACAAGAAAGGGGCAACTGAGTACGGACCTGCTTACGCTGTTTCCAATATTGTCAAAACCATTCTAAATGATGAAAAAAGGATACTGACTCTTACCACTTATCTGGATGGAGAGATATACGGTACCAGTGATGTTTGTCTGGGAGTGCCAGTTAAGTTGGGTAAAAACGGTGTTGAGAGAATAATAAAGGTTAATATGAGTGATGATGAACTGAAATCTTTTAGATTAGCTGCAGATTATGTTAAAACATCTACTGATGAAATCATAACAATGATCAAAGAAGAAATTGATTTTAATTAAATGTTATCAAATTTGTTTCTGCGAGAAAAATCGTTCCTAAAAAAAATATTAGTTAAGGGTTCCTGATTTTGAACCCTTCCTTTAATGGGTAGTAGAATTTGGTTTTGGATCCGGCTTTGGATCCGGTTTTGGATCAGGTGTATCATTTTGTGGATGTACAGGTGTCCGGTTGGTATCTGTTGGTTTGTAGGTATTTTTGTAGTCTTGGCCCTTATAATCAGTTCCAGTGTCATTGGTTTTGTTGGTTACATTGAGTGTGAAATTCCCAGCAGAGTTTAAAATACCGATGAAATAGCCACTGACAAATGCCAATACTACTATTATCGCAATTAATGCAATTGGTTTCTTATCCTTTTTAATATCCATATAAATCTACTCACTCCATTTATAGTGAAATTTTTGTAAAGTCATCTTCAACAAAGTTTTAATTTTAAAAAATTGATGTCACTGTATCTAATGTTATGATATATTTTGTTAATATTTAGGTGATCCTATAATAAATTTACCATAAAAATATCGTTTTATATTCCAGAAATCTTTGTAAAAGTAGTACTCGAAAATAATCCTATTAACGATAAATACTTAAAAAAAATCGTGCTAAATGAATTTTTTTTTGTCCTAAAAAAAAGTAAAAAAAGAGGTTGGTTTTTTTTTATCCAGTGGCTTCTGATAGGTAATTGTATACAAGTGCAGCTAGAATAGCTCCTGCTATGGGTCCTATGAGGTATATTGGGAAAAATATCCACAGATTGGAACCACCCAAAACCAGATCACCTAAGTATGGTCCAAATGTCCTGGCAGGGTTAATTGATGCCCCAGTGATGTTTCCTAAAGTGGTTATCACACCAGCAACAGTCAAACCTATTATTAGACCTGCAAAGCCTGGAGGTGCTTCTCTATCCACTGCCACTCCCATTATAGCCAGCATGAGGACGAAAGTTCCAATTGCTTCAGCTATAATAGCTTGTACATAACCAATACCTTCAAATGGTGCGGTAGCACCTAACCCTCCGATGTTAACTGCCCCCATTCCCAGTATAAATGCTAATGTAAAACTGGCCAGAGTTGCCCCAATAAGTTGAGCAACTATGTAGGGTGTCACATCACGTGATGGGAATTTTTTCGATGCCCATAAAGCTAAGGTAACTGCTGGATTTATATGACAACCTGATATTTTACCAAATGCATAAATACATGCAGTTATCACTAATCCGAATGCCAAACCAATTGCTAACCAGTCACCAAGGCCGCCGAGAGCACCAATCCCTATGTTAAAAGAGTTAGGAGGTGTTTGGCCTTTACTTATCATCAAAGTGATGATAGCTGCCCCTGTACCAAAAAAAACCAGGAGAAAAGTTCCAATAAGTTCAGCTACTGATCTTTTCATTAAAGGGACCATCTTATTTACCCCTTTTTAGGTTCTCCTTTTTTAAGGGCCATAGCACAGTATTTACATAGTATTCTGGGAAGAGTTTCCTCTATTTTCTCAGCTGGGAAAGGATATCCACCAGTCCATAATTCTATTTCCTGGCGTATGGCATGATCCATGCACAATCCCATACCACAAACTATGCACATAGACACTGATTCGGTTGATTTACCTTCTTCTGCACAGACATAACACTTCATTTATTTACCCCCGTGTTTATCTTTAAAAAAATGGAATTTATGAGTTGTTCTTTAAACAACTGCATTTTTATACTGCTTCTCTCCATTGGCAGTGGTGGTGCCTGAAGTCAACCAATGAGGCTGCTGCACAGTTTTTACAAGTTCTTACTGGGGAGGCTGGGTTTTCCTTATTGAGAGCTATGATGTTGGTTAACATGGTAGCAGTTACTGGTTCACTGGTTAGTAGGCAAGGATAATCTGCCAGTCTCATTAGGGATGAGAAACGGACGGTGATGGCACAAGCTGGGTATGTGTAGCGTTGTGGATTCATTATCACTTCGTTTTGGTGTATTGGTTCCAGATCAACTGGATAGCCAGACACTTTTGGCACTAGTTTGCCAGAAGAACCATTGAGTAATCTGCGGGCTTCGTCAACGTAGCCCCATCCTCGGTAGATCATGTCCATGAAGTCGCTGTTGTGCAGTTCGGCAGCGCCACCCCTGGTGGGATTCAGTTGCACAAAGTTGTGGAACCTTTGAGTTAACAGATTTACCACTGTTGGTGCGTTGAAACCATCTAGCTCCAGTATGTACTCTACAGCACATGCTGATGAACCAGTTGCCAGTGAAAGAATTTCGTGTTCACTCTTAAATTTGGGGAGGGCTTTGTTCAAGGTGGAATCCATTACAGCAGTGGTGGCTTCGATTATGGCCATAGTGACATCATCTTTACACATGTTAAAGGTTGACTGGGCAATGTGGTGAGATACATCCCCTACACAGTAAGCTGGGACTGTGAGGATGTTTCCATAATGTACGCCGTCATCCATGGCTGCTTTAATGGTTTCTTGCATTTTTTCCCCGTATTGAGACATGTACTTGCGAACGTCGAATGATGTATGGCCTGCATTATCCATCAGTTCTGCTTGGGCCTCAACTGGGTTTTGGTAAATATTCTGAAGTTGTTCGATTTCTTTTTTAACTGCTTGGGCCACGGTGGTTCCATCTTCGATTTCATTGCAAAAGACCTCACCTATACCATAAGAAGTATTCATTCCCCATGATTTAGCAGATAGTATAGCTTGTTTATGGTTTTCAGGAATATCCACTGTTTTAAGTATTCGATTAATTGTGTTACTGGTGCTGCCAGGCATCAGGGCAAAATCAACCACACAAGTCGGTCCGTAAAATCCACCGTATCTACGGACAACTTCTTTACCAACCAATGCTTCGGCTTTTCCTATAGCTTCAATAAATTTATCGAGGCTGTTTTTAAACTTGGAGTCCATTTCACAGAGTATTTCCAGAATTGCTGGTGTTTGATAGTGTTCCACAAATGGGTCATCTTCTGGTCTGATGTAATCTGTTAAACTGCTTAAAGTATTGTAATGGGCTTTTACTGAATCTACGTGGAGGTTTATGACTGATTCTGATTGTTCTGGTAATGCTTCCATTTTTTCCACTACATCAAGATATCCTTTGGTATCTTTTATATGGAATTTGGTGCCTCTTTTATTTTTAATAGTTTCTACATCGGCTTTTTGAGCAGCCATTGCTTCTTTAACCATTTTTTCGTACAATTCAACCATAAATAATCCTCCTTTTACTTATTGGATTTAATTTATGTTTTTTTGTGCATATATAATTATGCCATTTCCGCATTATTTATAATAATGTTCATTTGATGTAAAAAATTTAGAAATAATTAAACAATGTATAAATATATTAGCTGATTTTAAATTTTATTTCAAAAAGATGAGTAGGCGGAATAATCTTTCCGGTAAGTTTATATTCTATGATGTATAAGATTTATTTACTTACCACCAATTAAAAAAAAATAGATAAAATCAAGCATTGACCTGATAAAATCGGCGTTCTAGACCTTCAATAAGACATTTTACGAATAGATAGATATTGTCCAACGAACCATCAAGGAAATGAACCTTGAAACAAAGGTTTAAAAGATAAAAGAGCTGTAAAAGTAGTAAAAATACTAGAAAATTATTATTTTCCTGGGAAAAAGCACTACAATCAACAGATTCATCTAAAAAACAGGTTATTGATCAGCACGCAAACTAAACAGTAATACGCTTGCACAGACTGACAATATTAAAAATGGTCATTGATCAGCCATTGCTTGACTTGATACTCATGAAAGGTTTTGGAAGGTATAAATTCACATTCAAATCAAAAGTAGAACTTAAAATAATGAATAATCATTATATTGGAGGTTATTTTTTTTATAAAGCACCCCCACACTTTCCAAGCAGGAACTATTAAAACAACCATCATTGGGAAACATCAGAATAAACCAATCACAGTTTTCCAAAAAAAACATAGAACAATGATATTTCATCCAAAACTCAGTAAAAATACAATTAATTCATGAGGATTTCATAGAGGAGGTAATAAATGTGTGTGGAATAGCAGGAATAGTATTTAAAGATAGGAAAGTTCATCCAGTGGGTAAGTACATGACCCGCATGCTCAAGGCCCTGCAACACAGAGGAGCAGACTCGGCAGGATTCGCCATTTACGGCGGTTTAAACTTAAAAGAACACGAATATATATTAAATATCGAAATTGAAGAAAACCCCGGACTTTTAGAAGAAGTTAAAACCAAAGTGAACACTGTTTTTCCAATTGAAAGCGAAGAAATAATCCCTTCAGTAGAAAATTCCATCATATACCGTTGTAAAATAGTTTTAGCATCCTTTTCACAACTAAAACCACTAATTATGTGTGTGGATGAAATTGAAGGTGTGACTGTCCTAAATGGAGGTCATTCATTTGAAATGATCAAAGATGTGGGATTGGTCAAGGATATTGCCGCCCGTTACAACACCGAAGAGAAGATGGGCACCCATGCCATTGGTCACATCCGTTTTTCCACCGAAAGTATAGTGGACCGATACCACGCCCATCCCTTCCAGAGTTACATCATACCAGACATAACTGTGGTTCACAACGGCCAAATTACCAATTACTGGAAAATAAGGGAGTCTTTAGAGCGTAAAGGCCATATTTTTGAAACGGATAATGATACCGAGTGCATTGTGCACTACATTGCAGATAAACTATCCCAAGATTACAGTCTAGAAGAAAGTTTGGAACAGTCTGTGATAGACATGGATGGACCATTTTCATATATTATAGGCACACCCAATGGAGTTGGAATTGCCAAAGACAAACTCGGCCTCAGGCCCGGAGTCATGGTTGAAAACGATGAACTATTTGCAATTGCCTCTGAAGAAGTGGCTCTTCAAGAAATAATAGATACTACAAACATTGAACAGATATCACCTGGAGAAACCCGTGCTTACACTATTTAGGAGGAAAAAATGAAAGAAATTAAAATTAACGCTGCAGATAAAAAGCCAAGAGAAGTCAATCGCGCTGTTAAACAAGCTGCCAAAGAAAACGACCGTATTATAATTGAAAACCCAAATTCCACCCATTACTTATTAGCCGGGCTCACAGAACCAGTTGACGTAGTGATAGATGGATCTGCCGGTTATTTTGCAGCAACCATGATCCACGGAGCTCGTGTTCATATCAATGGGAATGCTGGCTGGTTCCCCGGAGATAACATGACCCAGGGAGAAGTCATTGTAGATGGCTCTGCTGGGGATGGTGTTGGACAGGGAATATATAATGGAACTGTTGTTGTGAAAAAAGATGTTGGCTCTCGCACCGGTGAAATCATGAAAAATGGCACCGTCATTATAGGAGGGAACTCAGGATTTATGAGTGGCCGTTACATGATGGGCGGTCAATTAATTATCCTTGGAGATATTTCTGACGATGCAGGAGAATCAATGATCAGGGGAACTATTTACGTGGGTGGTAAGATCAAAAGCCTTGGAAAAAATGCCATGATCGAAGAACTTGACGAAGATGAAATAAAAAAATTGAAAACAATCCTCAATAACTATGAATTCACTCTAACCGAAGAAGATTACCAGAAATTCCAAAAAATAGTGCCACGAAGTGATAGACCATTTTATGGTAAGGATTCTGAGGAGGGATAAAATGGACAATAACCTAAAAGATCAAAGAAACGTTGCTCTGGTAGGAACTCCCTGTCACATCATAGCTGCCGAAAAAATGGACCATTATGCAGAAGTTCTTGGTAATTCACCAGTTGATTTCAAATTAGGGCTCTTCTGCATGGAAAACTTTTCCCATTTCTACCTTAAAGAATTTTTATCAGAAAAAAATATTGAAATAGAAAGTATAGATGAATTCCGGGTTGAAAAAGGTCATTTATGGGCTTATCTGAAAAATGGAAACGTTTTTAAGTTACCACTTTCCCAAGCCAAGAGTTTTATGAGAAAAAACTGCCAAGTGTGCATGGATTACACCTCAGAACTGGCTGATCTTTCAGTGGGATCAGTTGGATCAGATCAGGGATGGTCCACCGTGATCGCCAGGACAGAAAAAGGTCTTAGAGCGTTGCAAAAAGCTGAAAATGAAGGTTTCATAGACACGAAACCATTTGAAGAGTCAGGTTTAAACTTGCTAACAAAGCTTGCTAAAAAGAAAAAAACAGAAAACCAGGAAGAAATTAAAAAAAGGGAATCAGTTGCCAGACCAGTACTTTACCGGCGATACATTAATGACGAAGAGTTCATGAATGAAGTATCCTCCTGCCAGTTTGCTGATTTAAAAGCAGACGTCATTGATGTGGGTAGCTGTGTGCTTTGCGGTGCCTGTTATTGTGTCTGTCCTGAGAACATAATATCCATCGAAGATCGCAGACCACAGTTAAAGGGAAGTTGCCCACCCGAGTGCAACTTATGTTATATGGCCTGTCCTCGCACTTATCTGTCACAAGAAGTTTTAAACAGAGATCTGGACCAAAAAACTCTGGGAGATTATTTGAAAATTGTTTCAGCTCGCGCATCTAATGTTAAAGGCCAGGATGGTGGAGTGGTCACTGCCATATTGAATTATCTTTTAGATGATAATATCACAGAAAAAGTAGTAGTTGCTGATAAAATGGATGAAAATCCATGGAAACCAAACGCAATACTAACTTCTAGCGTAGAAGATGTTAAAAAAGCTGCAGGCACCAAATACTCTGCTTGTCCTGTTTTTAAAGTAATTAAAGATTATTACAATAAAAATCCTCAAGATTTTAAAGATGATTCAGTGAAGGAGGTGTCTTAGATGCCTTTTAAAATTGAAAGAAATCAGGAACTATGCTTGAGAAATTTCAGTCGCCCTGGTTGTTGCTGGTATCTCTGTGACAATCCAGATGAAAATCTCTGTAAGAACTGTTATTCCTGTTACAATAACTGTCCTCATGGAGTATTTGAAATAGTAAATGACCAGCCATTCCCTTTAAACCATGAAAATTGTGTTGGTTGTCGTATATGCGAAGAAATGTGCCCTAACCATGCCATAGAAGTTATGGCAATACCAGAAGATATTAGGAATGTTTGGAGCTTTAACGATCTGGTGGAAATAAACCGAAAATCATCAGAAGGAACCTACCAGGTCCGAGGCTGCGGTGCCACCAGACCCCTACCTACCTTTGATGATCTGGTTGTTGTACCAGCTCAAGCCTCCCGTCCACCCGTTGACAAGTACCGGGAACCCTGTAACACCCGTGTAGTTCTTGGAACCCGTTATGCTGAAAATCCACTGGTCATAGATACCCCCATAATGATTGCTGGAATGAGCTTTGGAGCGTTATCTAAAGAAGCAAAAATTGCCCTGGCCATGGGCTCCACCCTGGCTGGTACTGCCGCCAACACTGGAGAAGGAGGAATGCTTCCAGAAGAACGTAGATATGCTAATAAACTCATATCACAATATGCATCTGGTCGTTTCGGAGTTAGTGCTGAATATTTGAACAATTCAGATGCAGTGGAGATTAAAATTGGTCAAGGTGCAAAAACTGGATTGGGAGGACACCTTTTAGCTGAAAAAGTCACTGCGGAAATCTCCAAGATACGAATGATTCCTGAAGGTACTGATGCACTGAGTCCAGCCAGACATATGGACATTGTTGGACCTGAAGATTTGACTATGAAAATCAACCAAATCAGGGAAATAACCGACTGGAAATTGCCTATAATTGTCAAATTCGGTAGTGGAAGGGTCAGTGCTGATGTGAAAATTGCAGCAAAATGTGGTGCTGATATTATTGTAGTGGATGGTATGCAGGGAGGAACCGGAGCAGGACCCAGTGTAATTACAGAACACAGTGGAGTGCCCACCATAGCCGCAATTGTTGAAGCCGATGAAGCACTTAAAGAAGTAAACTTGAGGGATGAAGTGAATTTGGTTGCAGCAGGAGGAATAAGGAATGGAGCAGATGTTGCCAAGGCCATAGCCCTTGGTGCTGACGCCTGTTACATTGCAACCAGTGCCCTGGTAAGTATGGGTTGCAGAGTCTGCCAAACATGCTATGCTGGAACCTGTCGTAAAGGAATCGCCACCCAAAATCCACAATTAAGACGTAGATTGGATTACATGGAAGGTGGTAAGCGTGTGGCCCGTTACATAGAAGCCATGACCGAAGAAGCAGCAATGTTAACCCAACATGCTGGTAACACTGATATCTTGAAATTAGAAAAAGACGATCTTCGGGCCCTTACTATGGAGTCTTCAGCCATGACTGGAGTTAAAATGGCAGGGTTAGAATCACCCATAAGTGTTAACGACTCCAAAAGAGTTAAAAACTTATGAAAGTATTAGAAGTTTTTAAACTTCTTCTAACCCTCCTTTTTATTTTTTTTTAAAACGAACTTATCAAACCAAAATAACCAACAAGGCTTTATTTGTAATTAGTTTCAATACCTCTTCTTCTGGTTGGATGATAAAAATGCAATGTGCAGAGCAAATCCGTAGTTTTGCCCTGACACCATCCCCTTAACCCTTGTAAGTTCCAGTAGGTTACGAGATAAATATATAATAAACATGGCAACTTTAAATACCATGAAAAATCCTCCTTAACTTATGAAAAAATAGTAAATAGGAATTAAAAGTTGATCACAAGAATGAAGGAGTTAAAGGAAAAGTAAAAAAAAATTAAAATGTCCTTCGAAACATTTCAAATATTAACTGTCTGGATAGATGAACAAAATTCAAAAAATGAGTGAATAGAATGCCCGAACTGCCCAGTGTTGAGATTTTTAAGCGTTACTTTGATGAACATGCCCTTAACCAATTGATAAAAAAGGTGGATGTGGAAAGTCCTAAACTGGTGGTTTTCAATGACCATGAAAAGTTAGAAAACACTTTAGAGGGCCATGAGTTTGTTTCCAGCCAGAGATACGGGAAATACTTGTTTTCTCAGTTGGATAATGACTTACACCTTATCATGCATTTTGGAATGACCGGCTACTTGCATTACAGCCATAAAGATGAGGATACTTCCCCTTACCCCCGTTTAAAAATAGATTTTGCCAATGGTAATCACTTGGCCTTTGATGATGCCCGTAAATTCGGTAAACTAGGCATAACCACTGATCCGGATAAATTCATTGTGTTGAAAAGGTTGGGCCCGGATGCTCTCCAAGTGGAACTGGAAGAATTTCAGAAGATTTTCAAGGGAAGAAAGGGAATGATAAAACCATTACTGCTGAATCAGAACCTCATAGCCGGCGTGGGTAATCTTTACGCTGATGAAATATTATACCAAACATCTATCCATCCGATGACTCGTGCTGACCAGTTAAATACCCATCAATGGGAAAATCTTTTTTTGAATATGAAAAAAGTACTGGAGATAGCCATAGAATATCAGGACAAACCAGATTCATTACCTGATTCCTATTTATTACCCCATCGTCATAAAAGGGGACATTGCCCTGAAGGTGGAAACTTGGATGTTATCAAAGTTGGAGGTCGTACCACCTTCTTCTGTCCCCGTAGGCAGAAGACAATTATTTAAGATGTGAATCCCATTCATGTGAATCCCATTCATTCATGAAGAATAAACCAACTATTTCCTGGTAAGAATCTAATTTAATTTTCCCAAAATTTTATAGGGTCAAAGGTAGATCATCAATATTAATTAATCACTTATTCACAAACGAGGAAGAGGAAAATGATTAAAAAATATTCACTGACAATGTTGATGGCTTTAATGATTATGATGGTGGTGGTCTCAGGTTGTACTGAAAACAAAAACCAAACCACCAACACCACTACCAACATCTCCAATCAAACATCCACTAACAATAACAACAATAACAGCAGTATCATATCTGCTGAAGAAGCTAAAGCCATAGCCCAAGGATTTGTGGAAGAACCAGAAGTAACTGCAGAAACTCCCACACTCACCACTGTTGATGGTAGGCAGATTTACGTTGTTCCCCTCTACCAAAACGGAAATGTTGTTGGTGAGATAGAAATAGACGCAATAACTGGAGAAAACATAGGAGGAGCTGGTGGAGCTCCTTAAACCCTTTATTTCCAACAAAATATAGATTTTTGAAGATTATATTAGAAAAAATGATTGAAACAAAGAATCACTAGCTAAAAAAATATATTTTTATTTTATCACCAGATAATAGGTTTTATTTTATAAAATTAAAGGTAAAACTGGTGGAAAAGAGGTTTTACCAACCTCTGTCTTGGAGTCTTTCTGATTCTGGGATCTGACTTATTTCTAACCCAGGCATAGCCTTACCCAAGCCTCTGGAAACCTCAGCAATAACTTCAGCATCCTGGTAATGAGTGGTTGCTTTGACAATGGCTTCAGCAACGATTACCGGGTTTTCGGATTTGAAAATTCCACTACCCACGAAAACTCCATCTGCTCCAAGTTGCATCATCAATGCAGCGTCGGCTGGTGTTGCCACTCCTCCGGCTGCGAAGTTAAGCACCGGTATTCTGCCCTGTTTCTGGGTTTCTTTTACCAGATAAAATTGTGCTTCTTCTTGGCGAGCCACAGCCCATAATTCTTCTTCAGTCTTGTCTTTGAGTTCTCGGATGGTTCCCTGGATCATGCGCATGTGCCGGACAGCTTCAACCACGTTACCAGTTCCAGCTTCTCCTTTGGTCCTGATCATGGCGGCACCTTCATCTATCCTGCGGAGTGCTTCACCGAGATTCCTGGCCCCGCATACAAATGGGATGGTGAACTTCTTCTTATCAATGTGATATTTTTCATCAGCAGGAGTCAGCACCTCACTTTCATCAATCATATCCACTCCCAGTGATTCCAGGACTTGAGCTTCCACAAAGTGACCGATTCGTGCTTTGGCCATTACTGGGATGCTTACCGCGTCTATGATCTCAGTGACTTTACTAGGATCAGCCATTCTAGCCACACCGCCTGTAGCTCTGATATCTGCTGGGACTTTTTCCAGGGCCATTACTGATACGGCTCCAGCTTCCTCAGCGATTTGTGCTTGTTCTGCGTTAACCACATCCATGATCACTCCGCCCTTGGTCATCTTGGCGAAATCTTTCTTCAACAGTTTGGTTCCATGTAGCATTTATTTTCCTCCATTATGGATTATACAGTAATTTAGGAGTACCAAAAACATTTAAACCAGTACAACTCCTCATAAACATTATTATAATGTTTTATTAGGGAGAATTTATTTATTCAATATTTTTAGTGTACATGATTCAATTTTCCCTCTGGGTTATTAATAATTTATGTACTGCCCAGATAATTATTGGAAATGGAGAAGATTATAATCATGAAATACATAACTAATAATCGATGATCATTCTTACTTAAGCTTTTGAAGGGGCCTGGAAATGGAAAATCCAGATGAAAGAGTCTTAATTATTAAAAAACTCAGCAATTACAAGTTATCTTTAGAGGAAAAAGGCCCTAAACTCCTAGAAGAGCTTCATGGATACTATCATCAGGATGATGAAAACATTATCCCTAATATTGAAGGTTTTCCTAAAGGCGAAGGTCCGAGGAAAGTTAGTTACATTCGTTACGATAATCCCTATGAAGCTTATCTTAATGCCCAGATCCAAGTGGGTGATGCTCTTCTACCCATCTTAGAACAGCATATTGCCTTTCTTGAGGATGATGAGGATATTGATCTGGTTCTTGAATCCTTTGAGCATAGTGTTTATCAGGTTAAAAAACAGACCTACACTGATGTTGAGGATTGGGAGCAACTCTTGGATTATTTGCCTGAAGACAGATTGGAAAAAATTAAAAATAATCCCAAAGGACATGGGGATCTCTTGATTAAGGAACTCCTCTGGATCAGGAGTTACGAGGAAAAATGGATGGAAAAATGACTTGAATCAGATTTAAGTCCTTTTTATAGATACAGATGATTTTCCGCATAATCAGTCCTCAAGAGCCCTGTTAATTTTGTAAGTATTGCAACTAACTGTAATGAATCGTACTGACATACAGTATTAATGATCGGTTCCAGTCCCCAAATTTTCACGACAAAATTTGATTAGCTAGATCAACTACTGATCCCAGAACTAGTGGCAGTAGCCTGAGTAATAAGTTAATGAATAAGTAGTAGTTAGTAATACTTTTTAGGCTGTTTTTATTTATAACTGGGATTATTAATATACAAATCAATGTACATGAAAAAAATAAGGTTACAAAATAAATTCATTACCGAATATGATCTTCAGAAGTGATAGTATGGCCCTTAAAGAAGCTGAAATGTTCTATAAACAAGCTATGGAATTTTTAAACCAGGGAAACATTAACAAATCAATTGAATTTTTCGACAGTGCAACGAACATTGATAATAACTATGTTATTGCCTGGAATGACAAAGGAGTGGCTCTAATGGAGCTTGAAAAATTTCAAGACGCACTTAAATGTTTCGAAAAAGTCATAAGACTGGAACCCAGCGATAACATGGCTTGGTACAACCGGGGATATGTACTCCTTATTTTAGAGGAATATCAAGAAGCAGTAAACACCTTTGACCTATTCATGGGAAGACAATCAAAAAAGGATGATTTTTATAAATACGCATTATACATGAAAGCTAAGGGCTTGTACTGCTTGAAAGAATATGATCAATCGTTAGACACGGTAAAAGAGGCTCTTAAAAAGGATAAGCGTTTCAAAGAAGCAAGGGAACTTATGATGCTAATTGAAAATGAAAAGACCAAATAAGTTACCAGCTAAATATAATTAAAAAGGTTAAATGAGGGATTGTATGGATGTTCCAGAACTACTAAGTCCAGTGAAAATAAAAAATAAGGCAGCTAACCTTAAAAACTGGTCGGTTCTTGAAGAACACTCCCTGGTAGCAGTTTTCGAATTTCCAGATTTCACACACGCACTTGAATTCACAGTTAAAGCGGGTTTAATAGCAGAAGAAATGCAACACCACCCCGAAATCAGTTTATCATGGGGAAAAGTGGCCCTGGAGATAACCACCAATGATCGTGGTGGTTTAACAGAACTGGACTTTTTATATGCCAATAAAATTAATGACTTACTCGAGTAAAAGGACATCCCACCCATTTTTTAAAAAAAATAGTTACACTTGAAATGGATGTCCACGATGATGATCTGATCACGTGCAGACAATCGACTATTTAACCATATCCCGCATTATTTTTGAAAAAATGAGAAGTAGGTTAATATGAAAGTTCCAATGTTAGAAGGTTACCCCAAAAAAATCCGGGCTATGTGAAATACAGTCTCCCCAGCATGTGCAAAAATTGTAACTAATTATTATCGGACTTAATCAAGTTTTCCAACCGTTTAATTGCCTGATACTTGTCTTTTTTCTCTAATTTTGCCTCTACCAGTGCATCTTTAATTGTCTGGATCGAATGGTCATAGACTTCCCGGTCCACAGGATAGGGAAATCCATCTTTACCCCCATGTGTGAAGCTGTATTTAACCGGATCATCCCAGCTGGGACTGTCACCATAAACCAAATCAGAAATAAGGGCTAATGCACGTATTTTCTTAGGACCCATGCCTTTTAACGAGATTAAATCTTCATAACTTTCAGGTTGCAGTTCCCATGCATTTTTAAGCACTTCAAACTCACGGGGAGATAGATCCGTATCCAGAACTGGGTGGTGGCTGGGTAGTGTTAGTTCAGGGCAGAAATTATCCAGACTTGCCTGTTTTACCTCAATTTGAGGCTTTTTATGGAAGTATTTCCGGAGATGTTCAGGGTTATCAAGAATTAGGTCCAGACTGGTTTGTTGGGCATCAAAACTCAAATGGGAGGTCATGTCCAGGCTATTTTTCTCTTGAATATCACAACATATCCCATTATGAGGTTCGTTAAGGTAGTTTTCCACTGAATCAGAAAGCCAATGATAACGACGAGCATATTTAGTGGATTTATTCATCCCCTGCTGCACAACAGCCCATTCACCCTTTTCAGTTAAAAAGAAGACATGATGATAAAGCTGGTAACCGTCTTGTATACAGGAATTATCTACTTTGGCGGATATTTTGCTGGAATAAACCAGTTCATCCAGCTTTTTATCGGAAAGGGGGAAAATTTCCCCAATATCATAGATTTCATGGGGTGTTCGGCGTGAAGCACGACCTTTACCACCGGCAACAAGAATACCATGTTCTTCAGGGTTTATAGCAGTTTTTAAAGCTCCACATGTTGTGGTGGTGGTTCCGGAACTGTGCCAGTCAAATCCCAATACACAAGAAAACGCCTGAAACCAGTAAGGGTTAGATATTCTGTGTAAAAATTCACACAAACCGTATTCGAATATTACAGCCTCAGTCACTGCCCCGGCCAGTTTCATCATTCTCTGGAAAAGCCATGGCGGTGCTTTGCCCCCATGAAGAGGAAGGTTGGATATTCCACTTCTATGACTCATGCTTCTGATCTTACTGGGTTTTAGAATATTATAATAAGGTAAGAGCATCGGAGAAGTATTAAAAAAAATTGATTAAAAATTCCAGGAACCCATCTAAACATCCATTGAAAATTCCAGGAACCTACCTAAACATCCCTTTTGAAATTCCAGGAAACTATCTAAACATCCCTTTGAATATATTCATCGATGATTCTATCTAATTCTTCTAAAATGAATTGGTTATGGTCGTGGTAGAAATTTTTTTTGATATTTTTCCGGTATTTATCTAGTCGGGAAAGGAATCGTTCAATATCTTCGGTTTCCAGTTCTTCATGAAACTCACCATACCCCAATCGTTCCAGGTAAATGGCATTTAAAATCTGTTCAAACTGTTTTTTCACAGGAACGCTTAAAACTGGTTTTCCAAGATACAATGCCTCACTTATAAGGGTGAATCCACCATTAGATATCACAGCCCGGGCTTGAGCCATGTCATTAAAAAAATCATCCTCATTGAAGGTTTTAAACACTATATTTTCATCTTTCTCATCCCGTTGGAACCCATACACCACAAATTCATCATCCAATTCTTTTAGAAGTTCCAATAATCGAAGGTTAGAATCACTAGTCTGATAAACCAGCACAGGCCCCCCATTATCAGGTTTAAGATCCATTATCTCATCACGCAGGACTGGAGGGAAATATGTGACTTTTTTCGGGTGTTTTAAAGGAGGATAGAAATAACTGGTAATCAAATAACGAGTAGGGAGTTGTATAAATGATTTTACCACACTTTCAGCAGCTAATCTATCTTTACGATACTTTTTAGGCACTTCTAACTCGGCCTGGGTTAGAACGTGCATGTTATCAATGCTGATCAGTGGCAGGCGAAGGATTTTAGATAGCAGGTTTGAATAAAATTCAAAATCAGAAATGATGATTTCTGGTTTTACTGCCTTGGCCACAGTGTACATACTGCGCAGGCTCTTTTTCAGATCTCCAGGGAGATCTTTCATTCCCTTAACAAAAGTTTTCATGTTTTGAACTGTATTATTCTCATATACTGTGTTAAATCCGCCAATTTCATAAACATTGTCAAAATAAGTAGAAAGGTAATTATAAGCACGGCTCGAGGCAAATATATGTACTTCATTGTTCTTGGTCAGATGATTAAGGAGAACTCTGGCCCGGATGGCATGTCCCATGCCTTCTCCACAGACAGAGTAAAGAATTCTTTTCTGTTCAGGATGGCCAAAGGTGTAATCCAGATCTTCGGCTGATATATGCTTACCTCGAAACTGGTAGAAAGTGCTTTTAGCATACTTGAAAGCCACATTACGCAGACCCTCTTCTTGAAGGCGCCTGGTAGAAACCAGAAGTTTAGGACCCCTAAGGACTTTAAACTGACTAATAGAGCCGATGCGTTCAATATAGTCTGTGTCCTCCCCAAAATCCAGGTTTTCATCAAATCCTTCCACCCCATCATGCAGTTTTTTGGTGGTGATTATCCCATAACACCCTGCACCGTGGGGTTTGATGTCCTCAACTCTTTTCATGAAAAAATTAGCAAAATCATGGGTGATCTTGTTTAAGAAACTGTCACTTAAAGGTGCAATCTGGGTGATGGCAATTCCCAATCCCCTATGTTGAAATTCATCAACAGACAACTGGAGGTAATCCCTGGTTAATATAACATCTGAATCCAAAAATAGTAAAAATTCTCCCTGGGCTACTTCTGCCCCACGGTTACGTCCCACAGCAGGCAAACCCCCTTTGACAACTTTACATCCCCATTTTTTGGCAATTTCTATGGTGCCATCTTCTGATCCTGCATCAGCCACTACGACTTCATAGTCACTGAAATTTTGTCGCTGTATGCTCTCCAGAAGAGGGGGAAGATAGTATTCTTCATTGAAGGTTGGTATAATAATTGAAAGCTTCATTTTCACCTAAATTTTATTTTTAGATTTTGTGTTTAAGATATCTTTCGGAATTCTATAAATAGGAAAAAAAGTTCCATGTCATGAAAAAACCATCAGCACGGCCCTGATATCTATCTAAAAGATCTTCCAATGTTTTTTTATCACTGATGCTGGTGTCCATCCTGATCAAAGTAATGTTTCCCTTTTTTTCAGTGCTTAGAACATTATACCCACTCAGATCAACTGGTTCGAACTGATTTATAACCGTGATCTGGCGATATGAACTGTTATTCCCGGCCAGTTCCAGTCCAAGTCCGGATAATGCTACTAAAAATATAAGGATCAGGGGTAGGATTAATTGCCGGAGCTGATAAGGCTTTTTAACAAAGTAAATAATGAATAATAGACCTAATCCAATGAGTAAGGGTTGACTGTACAGTCCTCCATCCACCATTCCAATCAAGGCAACAGTTAAACTAAATGCTAAAAGTATCCTACAAAAATCTCTCCGATCATCTAAACAGAACAATCCGGTGATGCAAGCAAGGGGTAGAGTGATTAAAATTAAATATGCCCATGGAATAACCTCAGAAAACAGACTACCACCGGTGTGAACATGTTCCGGTACCAATCCCCCCATACTATCAGCCATGTGTCCGAAGACTGATTTGAATACATGGGTGTGCATAGGGCTGGTTGAGGTGGAAGTGGGATTGGTGGAGACAAAGATTGTTAAAAGAGGCACTCCATACTTTAAGCGTATGTAAAACTCGATGAAAATGCCTATTATGCAGGTTACTAGTATGATGATCAGGGTCCATTTAAAGAATTTTTTACCATCAGTACTGTAACTGGTAACCTTCTTTTTTAGTGGTGATAAAAACTTCCAATTATTGATTAAAAAGTTCAGTATGAGGAATCCACCCATCATCACCATGAGAAGTACGGCTTTTCCTTCAGATGAGCCAGATAAGATTGGCCAGGTGATCATGGTTACCAGCTGGTCCAGTGCTGAGGTTACATAAATTAGAAGACCAGCAAATATCAGTACAATTCCTGATAATCCAATTTTATCTATTTTCACAGAATATCTCCCTAAACACTAGATTAACCTTAATTTGACACTTAATCCATTAAATAACTTCTAACATCCTTTCAACTGCTTTTCTAGCTTTATCTGCAACTTCTTTGGGGATGTTAACCTGGTATTTTTCTTCTTCCAGAGATTTTTTTACCTTATCTAATGTGTGGAGCTTCATATTTTCACAGATAGCCTCATCCATTAAGGAGTAAATAAGTTTGTCTGGATTTTCACGACGGAGTCTGGTTACCATATCCACTTCCGTTCCTATTAGAAACGTTTTTTTAGAGGAACCAGCCACATGGCGGATCATTTCACCAGTACTCAGCACATGGTCTGCCAGTTGTTGCACTTCACCATCACACTCCGGATGAACCAATACCTCGGCATCAGGATATTTTTCACGGGAAAAGGTAACATCAGCTGTGTTGAACATTTTATGAACATAACAGTACCCTTTTTCTGGTATGGGTATTATTTCTTTGCCTGTCTGCTCCTGAACAAACCATGCCAAGTTCATATCCGGACCGAAAAGTATCTGATCTTCATCCAAGCTTTCAACTACTCGAACTGCATTGGCTGAAGTGCAAAGGATGTCTGCCTCGGCTTTAGCCTCAGCCATGGTGTTGACATATAACACCACTGCAGCATCAGGGTATCTCCTCTTGTATTTTAGAAGTTCTTTTCTAGGGAGCATATGGGCCATTGGACATTCTGCTTGAGGTTCTGGAATTAGTATTTTTTTGGATGGATTTAAAATAGCAGCAGTTTCAGCCATGAAATCCACTCCACAGAAAACAACCAGATCAGCATCTTCAATTTGGGATGATTCAACACATAATTCCAGGGAATCTCCCAGGAAATCTGCGATTTCCTGTATCTCAGCGGCCTGATAATTATGAGCCAATATTACAGCATTTTTATCTTTTTTAAGTTTCAGAATCTCTTTCTGCTCATGGTTCAACCTAATCTCTCCTTTATATTAGGTTCCCTGCATAAAAGCCCTTTTTAAGGTTAAGGTTGTAAAAAGGATACTAAAAAAATGGGATTATAAACAATTAGTTAAGATATCTTTAACCGTCACATTTAAAAAAGATTTCCCCAACACCAAAAACTTATCCCAATTCCTGCAGAAAAAATGAGTGTATTAATTTAACTTATTCTATTTCAGCTCCTTCCAGTGCATGACTGCATTGGCAGTTTCTATCCGATGTAATGTTGAGAATAGTGTCATGTATTAGTTCTGTTAACTCTTTTTTCTTCTCCTCCACCACTTCAAAGACCTCATCAATTGTAACTTTCTCTGAAGACACTGATGCTGCGTAATTAGAAACCATACATATAGTGGCATAACACATTTCAAGTTCTCTGGCCAGCACCACTTCAGGAAGGCCAGTCATTCCAACTACTGCCCCTCCAATCTGACGGAACATGCGGATCTCTGCTGGGGTTTCAAATCGAGGCCCTTCAGTGCAGACATACACCCCACCATCAACCACTCGGCCATCTACCTTTTTTCCATGGGATATTAAGGTTTCCCTCAGCTGGGGGCAGTAAGGTTGGGTTACATCCACATGAACTGCCCGATCATCGTAAAATGTGAAAGGCCGGGCTCGGGTGAAATCAAGAAAATCATCGGGTATGAGTAACTCTCCCGGTTTTAAGGATTCATTTAGGGATCCTACTGCATTGGTTGCCAGGATTCCATCAACTCCCAACTTTTTAAGAGCATAAATATTGGCCTGATAGTTAATCATGTGCGGTGGGAGGTCATGACCCTCCTTATGACGTGGGAGGAAAGCAACCTCCTGATCTTCAAGCACAAAAATAGATATGGGTGGAGATTCACCGTAAGGCGTGTTTAAGACTTTTTTCTCCTTTAAGTCTCCCCTTTCAACAATTCGATATACTCCGGTGCCTCCGATTATTCCCATCATAGCTACAGCTCTCCCTATCTACCTAAAAAAATTGTTTAAAAGGATGTTTATCCTTTGGCCACTCCTAATGGAATCATTCGCCCCACTAATTGGGAAATACCAGTTTTATGGACAGTTTGCACCACTTGATCCACATCTTTATATGCGCCTGGTGCTTCTTCAGCCACCACCGGCATGGAATGGGCTTTCAAATATATTCCTCTGCTTTTAAGAAGTTTCAGGATTTCTTCACCACGGTAAGTGCGCTTGGCACCGGCTCTGCTCATCTGGCGGCCAGCTCCATGGGCAGTTGAACCAAATGTTTCCTCCATTGCCACATCAGTTCCATGTAAAACATAGGAAGAGGTACCCATAGTTCCTGGTAAAAGTACTGGCTGACCTATGTTCCGGTAATCTGCAGGTAATTCTTCTCTTCCCGGCCCAAATGCTCGGGTGGCTCCTTTACGATGCACATAAAGTTGGGTGTCTTTGCCTTTAATTTGATGGGTTTCCTTCTTGGCAATGTTATGAGCCACATCATAGACAATAGCCATGTCCATGTCCTCTGCATCCTTCTGGAATATTTGTTCAAATGATTCCCGCACCCAATGCACAATCATCTGCCTGTTGGTCCAGGCATAGTTGGCAGCTGCAGCCATGGCCGCGAAATAATTCTGTGCTTCTTCTGAATTTACCGGTGCACAAGCAAGTTGCCTGTCAGGAAGGTTAATATTGTATTGTCTGGCTGCTTTATCCATACTACGCAGATAATCTGTGCACACCTGATGTCCACATCCCCTGCTGCCTGAATGAATGAGTATAGTTACTTGGTCTTTTTCCAGTCCAAATGATTTAGCTGCATCTTCATCAAATATTTCATCAACCTGTTGAACTTCCATGAAGTGGTTGCCTGAACCTAAACTGCCCAGTTGAGGTATGCCCCTTTTTTTGGCCTTATCACTCACCATGGATGGATCAGCTTCAACCATGCATCCATTTTCTTCCAAGTATTCCAAGTCTTTTTCCCAACCATAACCTTTTTCAACAGCCCAACTGGCACCATTTAATAAAACATCGTCGATTTCGCCTTTGCGGAGCCTTATTTTCCCCTTGCTCCCTAACCCCGAGGGTACGTTTCGGAACATTAAATCTACTAGTTCTTTGATTTTGGGTTTAACTTCTTCACTGGTTAAGTTAGTGCGGATGAGCCTCACACCACAATTAATATCAAAGCCAACACCACCAGGACTTATGACTCCGGTACTACTGCTGAAAGCTCCCACTCCACCAATGCTGAACCCATAACCAAAGTGGATGTCAGGAAGTCCAATTGAAAACTTCTGTATACCTGGAAGACAAGCCACATTGGCCACCTGGTCTACGGCGCCTTTTTCTAATGTTTTTACAGAATCATCATCCAGAAAGATCCTTCCAGGAACCCTCATTTCCCTCTTATAATCGCCAGGAACTTCCCAAACACAATCACGTACCTTTTTTAAAATTTCTTCTGTAACCATATAAATCGGATCTCCTCAAATCTAATTAACAAATTCAATATTTTATATTTTATTTCTAGCCCATTGGAATCTTAATTAAGATATAAATCTTTTAGTTGTTAGATAATTTATTAGTATTGAACTGGTATACCAAGATTTCGATTTTCATAGAATTAATTATAACAACAACTTTTTGGAAAATAGGATAGGATGTCAACAAAATCAGACGAAAAAGTAACGGTAACTGAGGAAGATGTTATTAGTTTAGTGGATGTATTCACACGTGCCCCTCCACTGATGCTAAAGATGGTAGTTAAGGGGAATAAAAATGTGGTTGGATCCTTTGAATCCCTCGTTAGGGAGTATAAAGTTAATTTATCTGATGAAGAATTGTTGAAAATAGAAAAAGTTATGGATATGCCTGTTTCAGAGTTACAAGAAATCTTAAAAAAGGCTTACAATGAAACTGGGCAGAAACAGTTGAAAATACTGGCTGACCCTAAATCTGAAGATTTTATCCGGAAAAACTTGGATGAACTCAGAAAGATAATATTTCCCTGAAATAACTCTCCATCCATTGTATCTATCAATTATAACACTGTTTTTGCTGAATAAATCCATCCCATGCCACTCCCTTTACGAGTGACTTCTCAAAAAAAGAAGCTACTTCTGGAATTGTTTAGAATAATTTCAACTTGATTTCTGGACATGTTAGGCAATATGTCTTCACGATAAAGCATTCGTATCATAGTTTTATCTAAATCAGCAAATTCAGTAATTACGGGTCCTTGATAACATAATACACTGTTTTGATTATGATTATGATTAAATCCCAGACTATGACCCAGTTCATGGACTATGACATGGGACCGCCTGGTTTGACTTAACTGATCAGTACCAATGAATACTCTGGCTTTGAATATTTCTCCAGCAGGATTTCCACCATAAATATCGCTGGTGCTGACCAGCCACTCAGTGAACCCATCAGCTTCTGATGGGTTGACAGAGTATTGGGCAAATCGTGAGTGGGGTATGAAATATATTTCCATATCCGGTTCATACTGGTTTTTATCATCAATCACCATTCGAATAGATTTAGCATTCACATTTATATCCTTAATAGCTTTATTCAGAGTATTCATGTCTTCCTGGCTGGGTGAACCAAATATTTTGATTCGGACCACGTTAATCCCCCATTTACCCACCCGATCATTGCTACCACCATAATTATCCGGGCTGAAAGTAGTTTCCAGAAAGCAGTTTATCTGTTCCTGGGAGTATTTCTCGTTTTCATTGGAAGATACGACACCATAACTGCCATCATACTTTAAAATACTTGCAGATATGATTAAAATCCCAAATATGGCTAAAATAATGCTGATTTTAAAAAATTTAGTTGTTGAATAGTTTTGAACATGTTCTGGTGACTTTTCAAGATTAGATCTATCCTTTAATTCTTTTGGATTAAAAGTTTCCCCTAATTTTTCTTGGTTTGATACATTCCCTGAATGTTCCGGGTTTACTGGTTTTCGGTGACTGTTTTGTTCTTCCTGATTTTCCAATAATTCGGTTTCATCCAGTGATTCAACCAGAATTAATCTACCACCACAACTACAACTTAAAAGGAAATCTTCAGGAGATTCACCTTCCTGAAGTTGGTAATATTTCCCACATTCTCCGCAGACCAGATAAGGCATGAAAAACCCTGTATAATATTCCGATTTAATTATTATGTATCCAAAATCACTTGGACCATGAACCCATTTTCCTTCTTGATTTCCATTAGGTGGAAGGTGACTGCCTTGACTTCATCTCTTACTTCGTGGATGGTTTGTTGGAATGTGTCTCCCCCAAGTTCAGCATGTAAAGTAAAAGTTTCATCATCGGTTTTAGTTATTTTGACTTTAAAGTGTGAGAAAACCAGTGATTCATAATCATGGATGAATAATAATTCACTTAACCAGTCATATAGAAGGGCTTGCAAGTCTTCTGATTCCAGGGTTATGTTTCGCTGAACTTGTGGATTGATGTGGGTGGTGTCAGTCATGACTTCGAACATGGCCAGGGCAGCGTTCTGGAAAGACTCATCCAAACTCGCACCATAAGCCCGGAAACCAACATCGGCAGTTACATCGAAAAATTCGAATTTGGTTATGTTTTCCTTTTTATCCACAAATCATACCCCTTACAACAAGCTTAACGAAAAACTTTAAGCCACTTCTCGAGGGAATTCCTCTCGAATCTTTTTAGGTTCTATGCCTCTGCCCAGCTTTTGGGCTATTTGTTCATAATATTCTTTGGTCTTAGGAGTGGTTGAAGGGTTTATTTTCTTCAAAGCTGCTTTGAAATGTTTAAAAGATACTTTATCTATGTTCATGTCTTCGTGGAGGGCTATCATACCTGCTTTACGACATAAGACTTCTATGTCGGCTCCTGAGTATCCTTCAGTTTTTTTAGCCAGTTGCCTCAGTTTAACATCATCATCCAGGGCCATGTGTCCCACATGAACGCGGAGTATTTCTTTTCGTGCGTCTTCATCCGGTGGAGGCACCAGCACCACTTCGTCAAATCGTCCTGGGCGAAGAAGTGCCGTGTCAATCAAGTCTGGACGGTTAGTTGCTCCGATAACCACCACGCCCCTCAGTTCTTCCAGTCCATCCATTTCTGATAAGATGGTGTTAACCATGCGCTCGGTAACTCTGGGTTCGCCAGCAGCAGAACCTCTGATAGGTGTTATTGCATCGATTTCATCAAAAAAAATGATGCATGGAGATGCCTGTTTGGCTTTTGTGAATATTTCGGATATTTTACGTTCTGATTCACCGAACCATTTACTCAGTATTTCAGATCCTTTAACTGATATGAAGTTAGCCTTTGATTCTGTGGCCACCGCCTTTGTGAGCAATGTTTTACCAGTACCAGGCGGTCCGAATAGGAGAATACCCTTAGATGGTTGTATTCCGATGCGTTTAAATGAAGATATGTTAGATAATGGCCATTCTACCACTTCTTTAAGGTTTTCCTTGAGTTCGTCCAGTCCTCCGATATCCTCCCAGTGGACGTTGGGAACTTCTATGAACACTTCCCGCAGTGCAGAGGGACTTATGGATTTCATGGAATCAACAAAATCGTTACTGGCGACAAAGAGTTTGTCTAAGATTTCTGATGATATTCGCTGTTCTTCCAAGTCAATATCTGGCAAAACTCTTCTTAAAGCGTTCATAGCTGCTTCTCTGCAGAGTGCTGCTAGGTCTGCCCCTACAAATCCATGAGTGGTTTCAGCAAGGTTATTAACATCCACATCATCATCTAAGGGCATTGCACGTGTGTGTATTTCTAGTATTTCGGCCCGACCATCACGGTCAGGAACTCGTAACTCAATTTCCCGGTCAAAACGACCAGGCCTTCTCAGGGCAGGGTCCAGGGCATCAGGACGGTTTGTGGCCCCAATAACAATTACCTTACCCCTTTCTTTCAGTCCATCCATCAGTGCCAGTATTTGTGCTACTACTCTGCGTTCAACTTCACCAGTGGCTTCCTCCCTTTTAGGGGCAATGGCATCTATTTCATCAATGAATATTACAGTGGGAGCATTGGCAGCGGCTTCCTCGAATATTTCCCTGATCTTCTTTTCAGCCTCTCCCACAAATTTACTCATAACTTCAGGTCCGTTTATAGCCACGAAATTTGATCCACTCTCACTGGACACTGCTTTAGCAAGGAGTGTTTTTCCAGTGCCGGGTGCTCCATGCAATAGCACCCCTTTAGGTGGGTCTATCCCCAATCTGTCAAATATTTCTGGATGGCGGAGTGGGAGTTCTATCATTTCCCTGACTTTGGATATCTCTTTTTTTAATCCACCCACATCATCATAGGTTACATCTGGGACTTTTTTCTCCATTAACTCCACTGCTTCTGGTCGAACTTCCACCTGGGTGGCTTCATTGATCCGCACCAGTCCGGCAGGGTTGGTTGATACTACAGTGAACTTGATTTCCCCCAGGGAGAATGGTGTGGTGGCTTCGAAGAATTCCCTGAAAATGTCTTCAGAACCCGGAAATTCTCTTAAAGTCTCTTTAGTCCTTCGAGGAGACACTAAGGCCAATACATCCCCCCTGGTGACTGCTCGACCCATAAGGTTTCTTTTGATGATGTCTCCTGAAGCCATGATACGCATTCCCTTAGCTGCCGGGGCTATGACTACTTTATTAGCCATTCTAGGTTGTGATTTTCGGATGGTTATGGTTTCTCCTATGGATGTTCCTGCATTTGATCGGGTGAGTCCGTCCATACGAACGATTTCCAACCCCACGTCAGCAGGATAGGAATTCCCAGCTATGGCACCGGTAGTTCTTTTACCGATAATTTCAACAATATCACCAGGATTTGCGCCGATTTCATTCATTAAATCATTGTCTATGCGCACCATCCCTTTACCCACATCTTGTTGGAGTGCTTCAGCGACTCTTAACTCGGTTTCGCCACTTTCAGGCAATTTTAATCCCTCCATAATAATTAAAATAATTCTTAATTTTTCTGATCCTTAATACTTTTCTGCTAAGGTTTAATCTATGTGGAATATGGTTTAAATTTTTGTTGATTTCCACCTAATCCTATTACTTCTCAAGCGCTCTGTAACTCTTGCCTTAAATATGTTGAAGACCCCATTTTCTAATAAAGGAGGAATAAGATGCAAAAAACTTACAGGAAGAATGGAATTCCAGATTTAAGGAGAAGAACTCATTATTGGGACGAAATAGATCTTAAATATTTGGCTATGCGTTACTTCATCCCAGTGCTGATCATGATTACGATACTCATGATCGGAGTAATGATGGTGGCAGCCACACCGAACTCAAACTTCCCTGCCACTATTTAATTATTTATTTTTAAGCGATTCTGTTAAGTTAATGATGAAATTCTACTGTAGAATATAAATTTTTAATCGTGGGACTATCCCATAGTATTATAATTTTAATGAAAAATATAATATAGTAGTGCGAAAAAGTATTATTTGGATAAGTTTAAGTTATGTTGAATTTATACTATATAACACTTGCTAATTAATCTCAAACCGAAAAAATTAATATCTTTAAATTTGGGAAAGAAATATCATGGGTCGTTCTGAAAGAAAAAAATTGATTAAAAAAATTGAAGATCAACGGGGAACCAAAGTTATCACTTATATAACCAGTGATAGGCCTGGAGCAGAGCATCATATGTTTTATGACGTGGTGCCGATACTCCACAAACACATATTGGCATTGAATAAAGAAGACGATCTTAAACTAGATCTATTCATCTACAGTCTTGGCGGGGTTAGTGACGTTCCATGGGCAATAGTTTCAATGTTTCGTGAATATTCAAAAAAAGGATCTTTTAGTGTTCTAATTCCCTATAGGGCATACAGTGCTGCTACAATGTTGGCTCTAGGGGCTGATGAAATTGTAATGTCAAAAAAAGCAGAATTAGGACCAATAGACATAACTCATGAAGGACCATATAACCCTAGAGATCCGACAAATAAACCACTTCCAATTTCTGTCGAAGACGTCAATGGTTATTTCTCATTATTAGAGAGAACAGGATGTGGGCGGCCTGATGAAAAGATGAAAAGTTTTGAATTACTTACTAATCATGTGCATCCATTAGCATTAGGGAAGGTTAATAGATCTTTAGAGCAAACTAAATTAGTTGCAGAAAGATTATTGAACACACGATCCTCACCATTTACTGAAGAAGAGAATAAATCAATAGTAAAAAGGATTTCATCTGAAATTTATTCTCATTCTCATTCTATTAATAGAACAGAAGCATTGAATTATTTGGGTTTAAAACAAGTTAAAACTGCTGAAGATGAAAAAATAGATAAAGAACTTTGGATGCTTTATGAAGAATATAAAGAACTTTTTAAACTTGAAAACCCACTTCGATATGAAGATTACCTTCTTTCGAATGAAAAAGAAAACCATACTTGGAAAGATATAAACATGGCATGTATTGAGAGTTGTAACAGACAGGATACACTTAGAAAAGATTTCCATGTTCAAAAACTGAGAAAAGTACCTCCAGAAATAAATATGAATCTAAATAATCTAAATATTCCTCCAATCAATATTCTCAATTTACCTGATGGAATTACTCCAGAACAAATCAACCAGCTAGTGATTAATACTACCAAAACCATTATTCAAGATTCGTTAAATAATACAGTTCCTTTAGCTACAAAAGAGATTATTAAGGCATTACCACATGCGGGATTTGAAAAATCAAGTTTCAATATAAAATGGGTAAAAGAGGTGTAATAATGGAAATCAAAGGAAGATGGAGTGCTAGTTCAAAAACAGAAAACTCAAAAGACAATAGTTTACGTAATTTAATCGGACAATGGGGAATAAAAATAAAAGTAGAAATTGATAACCCTTATTCTTATTCAAAAGATCAGATTGAATAAGATATTCGATCATTGTCTTTTCAATTTATATATTTTTTTAGTAAATTTTTCCGGCCTCTAACTTCTTAAAAAAAGAAAGAGAGAAAATTATTAACGTAATTTTCTCATTTCTCTTTCAATTTCTCTTTTCATTTCTCTTTCAGCTTTTTCCATTTCACGTTTGAGATCTCGCTCAAATTTACGTTTGTCGAATTTTATTTCGATTCTCATGTTTTTATCTCCTTGACGTATTTTTTGGTATTTTACCATGACGTCTGTTTTTTCGACCAACGGAACGTTTAAGGAAATTATAATAAAAATGAGCGTATTTATATTAGATATGAGATAGAACAAGAGATATACGAAACAAAAGCGTAAGAATTTCATAGAAAAAGTTTATATACTATAATATTTCTATATAGGAACATACTTACGCGTTTGTATACCTGTTTGTTGTCTCATCCCAATCCGATTAACTACTTCCCAAAAAGTAGTTAATCAGAGACACATTTTTACATAATTCTTTTAATTTCCGTTAATTTTTAGTATAATATACTTTATATATAAACCTTTTTAAAAAAATAATATTTTAGGGTATATCACTTCATTCTATTTTCTATTAGCTTTTCTATCAGACAGTAAATTAAAATGTCAATCATAGAAATTACATATAGAACAATGACTACTCATTTCTACAACGAGAATTATTAAAATCAGCAATGATTAATTATGAATAATAAATAAACTTTAACGAAATCAATAGAAATGATCATTATGCTGTATTGTTAGCTTTCCATTTTGTTGCTAAATCTATAAGACTTTCCCATCTATTATCTAAGTTTAGGTTTATTCCTGCAACTTCGGCAGGAGTTTTACCACCAAGAGTACTATGGGGTCTTAAAAAATTGTAGTAAACAAACCAACCATCTAACATTGCTTTGGTTTTAGTTTGATTATCTAATCCTCTTCGTGTTCTGAGCATGTCTTTTAAAGAACCGTGAAGTCTTTCAACTTTATTTTGATGCACTCTACCATTTATTCCCACATTTTGAACAAGTTTACAACTTTGATGGTGATCATAGAATGCTTTGTTGAATCCTTTCCTGTAAGCAAAGCAACCATCTGCATAAATGATATTAGGTTTTTGGATGGCTCGGTTTCGTGCATCCATGAAAAGTTTTGTACTGTCTTTGATGATTCTAGTATTTGATAAGTGTTCTGCTACCATGAATCTAGTTTCTGCGTCTATGATTTCCCAGAACCATTTTTGTTGTCCTTTTATTTTGATAGCTGTTTCGTCGGTGTGCCAAACATCACTAAGGTCTGCCTTGAGGGTGTCGACGTATTCTTTTACTAGTAGGGAGTATTTTGTTATCCAGTTGTGGATGGTTACTTGTGATACTTTGACTTTGAAGAGGTAACTGATTTGTCTTTGGATTTTACGTACACTAAGACCGTCATAGTATAAGTCCATTGAGACGGCGATGATGTGTTTTTTGTTACGCATGCATGCAAAATTATCGTTGTTGATGAATTGTTTTCCACATTTTTTACATTTGTAGCGCTGTTGGTTGTTTACTTTGCCATTTTTGACAATTTGTGAAGACCCGCAATTTTTACACATCATTTTTTTTTACCCTCTATATTATAGTTGGTTTTAATAGTATATATAATTTTAGGTCTAAAAATAGGTATACATTACTGATTAGTTATGTATTTTTAATAAATGCATTACATTGTAATACATTTATATATAATAATAGACCTATAATTAGGTATGTCAATTAAAGTGAGATTGTACTCAGACAAAGAGGGCAGACAATACAGAATCCCATTACCTAAAAAAATCGTAGAACTACAAGGATACAAACACAAAGACGAATTTGAACTAGAAATCCAAGGAAAGGACATTATACTTAAAAAGGTGGAATAATGGTATCTGAAGATGTGGAAACATTAGAAGACATGTTAACTGCACTTGTTGATCTGTTAGTTGAAAAGGGTCTTATAACTCAAAAAGAGTATGAGGCCAAAGTAAGGGCTTTATTGGAAGAATCCGCAGGATTAACACGTTTTGATGATTTAGAAGACAAATAGTCATTTAAATTAAAACGTGCAAGAGCACTTAGTTTTACTATTTTTATATTATCGAGAATTTCTATTTTCTTAGTTTTTTGGTTTTTAGTTTTGTTTGTATTTGATTTT
>ENA-UOOK01001009-UOOK01001009.1-fermentation-metagenome-genome-assembly--contig:-NODE-1009-length-37858-cov-6.623310_pt1 | contig 37858 bp, 48 predicted proteins | sample MGYA00245777_ERZ724023 | MGnify/ENA primary metagenome ERZ724023 (study PRJEB28704, sample SAMN03018312) | fermentation metagenome | biome: anthropogenic terrestrial biome; feature: soil; material...
ATGTCGCCACTAACTCATGACTAAAGTCACGAGAGTGCGTAGCGAGTCTTCAATTCAATATCACTTTTAGGGGCTTCCACAACTATATCTTTATTACAATATTGACACTTACATTTAACTCTCATTTTTCTCCTTTCTGCATGGAACTTATGGGTTAAGCCTAAGAGCTTACTTGTGTTTCCACGTTGGGTATTTCCTCGACTTTACGTTAGGAGCAGGGTTACTCGTTTGCTTATGTTTAATACACATCTACTTCTAACTATCCTTTTTCGCTATGTACCCATTCAAAACTACTAATATTAATGTTTCTTTATATATTATGTGGGTTAGGATTTGCACCTAACATATATTCTTACGAATACTTATTGCTTAACATTTTGCTTCGCACTGCCGAGGAAGTAGACTAATTCTCGTGCTGTGCGGTTAAAAATCCGCACCGCTATTCATTCTCGCTACCCGACAGAATAATGTGTCTACCTATTCCACCACCACTAAATATAGTTACAAATAATTTCAATTTTCTTCTTTAAGCCTTTTTTTGATAAGATTATTCATCTCATTAATATCTTCTGCTGAAATTGATTCACTTAATTTCTTACGATTGTTATAAGATTGTCGAGTTGATATGTTTTTATTCAAGTATGAATCTGTTTTATATTTATCTAGTTCCTTTCCACAATTAGGACAATACTTAATTGGTGCATTCCAGATATAATACCCACCAGCTATTAGCAATTCATAAATTTCTATTTCTTCTGTCTCTTTATTCAGTTCATTACAATATTTACACATTACTTATCTCCATTTCTAATCAAAGACTGGATTAATTCATATTTTTGATACAATTAGATTCAAGTTCGTTATTTCTCCGTTTTCAATTATTAGTTTTTTAATACACCCTACAGGCAAATTAAAACTCACAGTATTATTATCTAATATTCCTTTAACTTGTATTATTTTCAGATTATCCTTTGTACAATCTACTCCAATGATTTTTTCTGGTACACTAAATATCTCATAGTCTTTACCAACCTTAACCATATTACCCACCTCCATACATTAAACTTACTATATGCTATGTATTAATTCTACATTAGGATATTAATTAATTATTAAACTTCATCTCCGGTAAGAATCACTGCTTTATTTTGAATATCTATATCACACTTACTTAGATTACCAAACAATTTTATGTTTAAAAGAGAATATTGTGAAGCCAATTCACATAATTCTTTTCCTCTCATACAATCCTCGCCTTTCTATCTTATAGTTATATATTATTATTACATTAGGATGATATTGTTTCCTTATTTATGTAACTAACTATAACACGTTTATATTGCTCTGTCAAGTATTTTATTATTACATTAGACCGTTATTTTATCATTTTTATTAAATCATCTTCATTTATAATAGGAATGTTTAGCTTTTCCGCTTTAACATTCTTTGATGACCCTGATGTAGTGTCATTAGTAATTAAATAATCTGTTACTTTTGTCACTCCGGACACTACCTTTCCGCCATGACTCTCAATATCTTCTACTAAGGCGTTTCTATTTGAATATTTCAAGAGTTTACCAGTTATGCAGAATGATTTGCCATTAAGTATTGTGTTCGTTTTAACCTCTGCATTAGGCACAATAAATTCCATTATATTTATTAGTTCAGCAAACATAAGAGAGTTATCATAATTATCGAACCATTTAGTAATTGATTCATGCATTGTTACCCCAAAATCTTCTAATTCAGCAAAATTAAAATTATTTTTAATCATTTTAATAAAGTTATCTGCACTACCATTACAATATTTACTTATTGTCTTACTTGCAGACTTACCAATTAACGGAATTGATAATGAATAAAGAAAATTATCAAACTTTATATGCTTACTTTTATCAATGGCAGCAAGTAATTTATCTACTGATTTTTTACCTAATCCTTCCAATCCATACATTTCAATTTTATGTTCGCTAAGTTTATATAAATCTGATAGATTGGTTAACCATCCAAGTGATACAAATTTACCAAGCGTTGCATCTGATAAACCTTCAATATTCATTGCATTTTTACTAGTAAAATGTTTTAATCTACCTAATAGTTTTCCATTACAATGTGTATTACTACATATTAAAAATTTAGTATTATTATCTTTTCTAATTTCTGTTTTACTGCCACAAATAGGACAAGTATCCGGTACCCTTATACTATCAGTTTCATTTCCATTAAACTCTACTGAACTAATTTGAGGTATAATCATATTAGCTTTATATACATTAACAGTACAACCCTTTCTTAATCCAAGTGATTCTAAAATAGATACGTTATGTAATGATGCTCTAGTAACATTCGTTCCATCAATTAAGACCGGTTCAAACACCGCTGTTGGCGTAAGTATTCCAGTCTTACCCATTGTCCATTCAATGTCTAAAAGTTTTGTAGAATATTTTTCATCTTCAAATTTATAAGCAATTGAATGCCTAAAAAATTTATCCGTTCTTCCCATTGCTGCACATTCTGAAATCGAATCTGTTAGCATTACAGCACCATCAATTGGGTAACTTAATTCTTCTGCTTTTAATCTTAAATTACTCAGCATCTCATTTAAACTACGTCTATTATTTGGATTGTTAGAATAAGTCCACATAGGGACAATATCAAACCCTAACTTTTCAATTTCTTTTAATTTAGCGTAATTTGAATTAGATTGTCCTATATTATCTAACCCTTTGATAACTCTCCACGCAATAAATTTTATATTTCTCTTTGCAGTAATGCTACTGTCAAGCAATGTCACTGATCCGGATGCTAAATTACGTGGATTTTTATATTTTTTATCGTCTGGTAAAGATTCATTGATTCTATCAAAATCATCATACGTGATAATTGCTTCACCATCTATAATTAAATTACCGTTATTGTTAATTTTCATAGGAATGTTTTTAAATACCAGCGCATTGTGTATGATATTAGAACCTTCTTCTCCGTTTCCCCTAGTCTCAGCCGATATTAGTTCACCATTATCATACTCTAAGCTAACCGTCAATCCATCCATTTTAAACATAAGTAAGCAATCTCTATTGCCGGCAAATTTAATTAATTCTTCTTCAGTATGGCATTTATCAAGTGATAACATTGGATGATTATGTTTTACTGTTTCTAATTTACTTATTACTTCAGCACCAACCTTATGTGTTGGTGAATTTGCAAGTATTGTATTTGTTTCTTCTTCAAGCTGTTTTAATTCATCATATAATTTATCAAATTCTCGATCAGACATAACTGTATCACCGGTATTATAATAAGCAATCGATGCATCATTAAGTCTAATAATAAGTTCTTTCATTCTGTATATTTTATTATTTTTATCCATAACATACTCCTTCCTATAATGTCAAGCCCTTGACCTATTTAAATTATACAGGAAGCTTTAAGAATTATAGTTTATTAATTTGTAGTTTATTGTTTCTTGTAATAATAAGAAAACATATGGCACTACTTTCCCAATTATTTATTATTGAGTTAATAATGTCATATGTATTATTACGTCATAAAGTTGCTATTAATCACTAGAAATATTTTAGCCATGTCTGCCTTGTTGTACTTTTATTAGTTTCAATACACATCTTGTAAGCCTTTGGCTCTGCTAATAATAAGCAACGTTTCTTTGCTCTAGTAATTGCAGTATAGAGTAAGCAAGTATCCAGTAATGTGTAATGTGTCATGTCAATGATAATTATTACTGTCTGGTACTCCGATCCTTGACAGTTCCATGCCGATATACCATTTTGAACAAATTGATGCGTTATTGGCATTTCTAAGCAATATGTGTGTTCGGTTGTATCTGTCAATGATTTAATTTGTTGTACATCAGTATAATTATAAATATATTTTAGATACTCTACATCATTATCATTAATATTGTTTTCATTACAATAATTTATAAATCTTCCTAACATCGAATATGTTATTCTATTCCTTCTAAATGTATTGTATAGTGCCTTATCTATTTCACTTGTAGCTAATTTATATTTTTCAATAATTTTCATTACAATATTACTTATATACGGAATTGAATAAGTTTCATTCTTAGATTTATGATCATAATATTTAAAAACTTTATTCATTTTTTCATTACTGATAAATCCTATTTCTTTAATAAATAAATCGCAATTACTTCCATAAATAAATAATGTATATGATCCTCCTGTATCATTATTTCTAAATAACTTTGTTGATACGATACCTATATTTAATAGCATATATCTAATTTGATCTACTAAAATTTCTTCTTTTGCAGTAAACGAAATGTGATCAAACTTGCCATTTTTAATACATACAGAACCATCTTCAAAAATACCTTTTAAAAATTCTATTTGATATTGTTTTGGAGCTTTTAAAATAACATCAGGTACATATTTATCATTGGGTTGTATCCCATCAATTTTTCTACAATAATCTCTTATGAATGTTGAATTAATTTCAGTTAAATACATACCACCCATTTTACCATCTGGTAATACATTTTTAGGTTCTCTGTATGGACTATATCCAAAAATCTGATTTACAATATTATTAAAATCATCTACAACATTTTTGTGATTCTTACCATATTTAATCCCACATGAACCAACAACACCGTCAGCAACCATATAACCTAAAAACCTAGCAAATTCAAAAGTTAACATAGAAGGCGAATTGTAGATAGCAGCATTGCAGTAAACATCATTTTTATCAATTTTCCATTCTTGTGGCAATTCTATATTATTTCCATATATGTTCATGTCCTTACTTATTATTATATAATCATTTTCAGTTAAATCTTTGACGGCTTTTGCATGAATGTATCCATTGCTTCCAATTAAATTTACCTTGTGGTCTAACGTTGCTGTTAATTCATAGTTCCTTTGGGTGGTAATCTTTTTACATGGAGTAATGCCTGCATTATAAAAATTTGATGGCTTTTCCATGAATTTACCGTTGTATACTTTTATATCATTATGAATCTTTTTACTTTCCAATACATTAGCACCATTATTAAATGTTTTTAATTGTGCTAATCCATTAGATGTATATAGCCATGTATTCTCTGTAATACATTTATGTACCGTCACAGCATAAGCCAAATCAAGCTGATCCAATTCATTTCTTGAATATTCAATTGTCTTTGTATTACCGTTCATTGTATATTCTACAGTAAATATAATCTTTTTCTCTTTTCCTTGCTTAGCTTCGCTTATACTGGTTATATAGCCAACTTCACCATTGAATACATTCTTTTCATAATTGTTTTCTGTCTGCATTACTTTTGAACCAATAAGATATTCTTTTCTTCCTAATTTCATCTTAACGTTCTTATCATGTAATAATATGTCGATCAATCTTATATTTATTTCTTCTGCACTATTTAAACAATTATTTCTTCTAGGTGTAATAATAATTACTTCATCCATCCCGTCTTGCTCTATCGCTTTTAAATATGTATTAATAGCGATATTCTGTAATCCTTCTCTCGTGTCACGAAACATATATGTCATATCCTGCAATTTACCTGTAATTATTTTTAATTCTGGTTGTTTGATTGGAGAAATTCCTTCTCTGATCTGATTAGCATCAGATAATATTCCTGACTTTTCAGCTTGTCGTAGCACTTTTGTAAGACGGTGAACTCCGATAATATCAGATTTTAATATCAAATCACTGAAAACATTACCATAACCAATAGGCGGTAATTGCATGTTATCTCCACACATTATGATTTTTTTACCTTCTTGAATAGCAGAAACTAATGAATAATATATACTAGCATTATTCATTGAACACTCATCTGCTAAAATAACATCACTTTCAAGTGGGTTATTATGATCGTGTTCAAAACCACCTTCAGGACTAACACCTAGTAATCTATGGATGGTGGATGCTTGAAATCCTGTTGCCTCAATAATTCTTTGTGCTGCCTTTGCAGAAAGTGAACAACATGATACTGAATAATTTGCTGCTGAATAAATTTTAAGCAACGTTCTTGAAATTGTAGTCTTTCCAGTACCACTCTTTCCTACGATTAGAACTACATTATCATCTAATGCTTTTATTACAGTGTCCCTTTGTTCTTCTGTTAATGGGAAACCTTGTTCATCTTCTGCTTCTTTAATTCCTTGTAATATTTGTTCTTCCGTCAATTCTAATTTAGGATATTTATTCAAGTCTTTAAGAATATTGTAGATATTCAACTCAGTTTGATAATATCTTTTTAATCCAATCTTATCGCCATCAATATGTAATATTCTCTCATGCTCTAACTCTTCTTCAATAATTTGCTTATAAATATCTATACACTCATTAATATTATCAATAACTGCATTCTCTAAGGCATTTTTTGTAACCCACGTATGCCCCTTACTATTACCGATCTCTTCAAAATAATAATTAATAAAAGCATAAGTTCTTTTTGCCGATAATTTTAAACCCGGATTTAATTTGAGTGCTAATTGATCTACTGTCTTAAAGCCAAACCCTCTGAATTGTGTCATTATATAAGGATTATCAATAAGCTTCTGCTTTAACAAAACTGGATTTGGTTCATTCATTAGTAATTTTTTTATCATTTTAAAGCTAACGCCTAACGGTTGTAATAACACCAAAATATCAGATATAACATAATTCTCTAATACTTTTTCTTTTATATTTTTGTATGTAAATTCTCCAATGCCATGCAAAATAGATAAATCAACATCATCTTTCCCATTAATCATATCTTCTACAATATTAGGATAAGCAGCTAATAATGTATCACACTGCTTATCCGTTACTAATGATGACAAAAACTTTCTTTGTTGTTCTTCACTCTTAGGTGCAATCGCTGTTATAGTAATAGGTTTATACTGATACGATTTATATTTTGTATTATAATCCATTGTAGCCGTTACTTCATACTCTGCACCTAAATATAAATGTTGCATGTTACCGGCAAGAATACTCATTTTTAAGTTATCGTTTGGAAAATCATCAAATTGATTTTCTGGAACGATATCATATTCTGGGATATCATCCGATGTATGAAATACATACACACCATAAGATGAATCATCAGAATAAAACCGTTCTGTTTGTGGAGTTATTTTAAACTTTAGTGTTTCTGCCATCTTATCCCTTCTTACATTAATTTAGTTAATCTTCTATCTTCCAACCATTGCTGATAAGTTTTAATTTCACTCACTATTGGCTTGTCATTACTCTTTTTACATAGCATTGTAACTTGATTACCACGTTTAATTAAGTCCTCATATTGTTTATATTGTGTATGCCAACAAATTACTTCGACTAATCCATACGCTGAGTTAATCCAGACAAACGCAAATTGTTTGCCTCTTCTGTCTTTTTTCTTTTGTACATTAGAAATAATACCAACGATTATTCCTTTACCGCCCTCATCAACTTCGTCAAATGGCAATTTTATATACTTATACGCTTCTACAAATGGATTGTTAGTGATAAATACTGATAGAGCATCAAATTCCCAAAACTGTTCATCTTGTAAATATTTATCATAAAACTTTTGCATCTCTTCTTGATACTTTTTCTCTTGCTGAACATAAAAGTCTATTCTTCTTGCTTGATTATATAAAGCTAATCTATCTTCTTTTGACTTAATAACATCCGTATCAATATTAAATTTGTCTTTTAATATTGATAACTTGGGAAGTGATGTTACATTGCTATATTCTTTCTTCTCAAATTGCTTTGATGCATAATTAATTAAAAATTTTTTTTTGTTATTACATGGAATTGCACCGGCTTTAGTTAATGCAATCACTATTGTATTCGATGGATTTATTCTTTCATAGAAATCATTAAAACTCTTAAATTCTCCGTTAGCTTGTCTTTCATTTAGAATTATATCTACTGTTTTTTCTCCTAACCCCTTAATAGCGCCAAGTCCAAATAATATCTTTCCATCTTTAACTGTAAAATCTAAATCTGATTTATTCATATGAGGTGGAAGAACCTCAACGCCAAATTCTCTTGCATCAATAATGTATTTATTTAAAGCGCCATAATCAGTTTTGTTCAAATTAAGCAGCGCCTTAAAGAAATATGCTGTATAATGTGCTTTTTGATAAGCAGTTTTTAGTGTAAGGATTGAGTACAAAGCTGAATGCGATTTATTAAATAGATAACCACCCTTTTTCTTTAAATCATTACTAATTTCTTTGGAAAGCGGTTCACTATAATTATTATCAATTATTTCATGATATAATTTTTCAGATTCGGTTCTAATTAATTCCTTATCCTTTTTACCAATTGCTTTTCTAAATAGATCTGCACCACCATATGTTCTTCCACCAAATTTTCTAACTATATCCATCAATTGTTCTTGATATATAAGACATCCATATGTAGAATCCAATATTGGTTTCATATCTGGATGAATATATTCAATTGGTTTTTTACCATGTTTTCTATCTATGTAATCATCTAAAGCCCCCATACTATCAGGTCTGTAAAGTGCTAATACAGCAGAAACATCTTCAAGTGAAGTAGGTTGTAATCTTAATAATAAATCTTTCATGCCCTGTGATTCTACTTGAAATACACCGTTTGTTCTTGCAGATTGTAACAGTTCATACATTTTTGTATCATTCAAAAACTCAGGATTGCTTGCACTAAATTCAAACGGATCTAAATGCAAATCATTTATTACATCTTGTACTATATTTAAAGTTGCTACACCAAGTACATCAAATTTAATAATTCCTATTGATTCAATTTTCTTTTTATCAACTTGAATAACTTTTTCGCCTTTTGAACCAATTTTCATTCCCATATAATCAGTGATTTTAGTATCTACAATTCCAACACCACCTGCATGAATACTTGCATTACGTACTCTTCCACTAATTTTTGACGCTATATCAAATAATTCTTTATAGTCAATATACTCTTCATTCAATGTCGGATTATTTTCAATACATTCTTCGAATGTATCATATGTAAACTTCTTACTAATTTTGTCACAAATGTTATATGGTATCTCTAATACCCTTCCAACATCTTTTATTGCTACTATTGGTGTAATATATGAGAAATTAATAACCTGGCAAACTCTATCGCTACCATATTTATTTGTAAGATATTCTACTATTTTATCTCTATCTGCAAAATCAACATCAATATCTGGCATTGATACACGTTCAGGATTTAAGAAACGTTCAAAGATAAGATTATATTTAATCGGATCTAACTCTGTAATTCCTAGTAAATAGTTTACAATAGATGATCCTCCAGAACCTCTGCCATCCCCAACTACAATTCTATTTTTCTTTGCATAATCTACGAAATCCCAAACAATGAGAAAATATCCATCATAATGCATTTGATGAATAATGCCTAATTCATACTCTAATCTTTCTCTTCGTACCTTTTGTTCTTCTACCGATAGCTCATCAAACTTTCTTTTTTTCCAGCCTAATCCTGTGAGATATCTTAAATATGAATAATTATCATTAAACCCTTCTGGTAATGGATATGTTGGTAATTGTGGTTCTTGGAATGGCATATTAACTACATCAATCATACCTGCTATTTTATTTGTATTCTCTAATCCGATGTCTACATTCTGTTTGCCAATTTGTCTGTCCATAATAGCGTGAATTTCATCTTCTGACTGTAAATAACAATCATCGTATAATTCAGTTAATGTATCTTCATCTCTTGCAATCTGAATATGTCTTGCCTGATATACTAAATCTTCTTTTTTAGCTACGTGACTATCTGTTGTAATGGCAAACTCTGTATTAGTATCTACTGATAATCGAAGGATTTTCTTATTGTATTCTTCCTGAGTATCTGTTGAATGACTTTGCATCTCCAAGTAAAAATGCGGAAATATTTTTTTATATTCATTAATATATGAAACACATTTATCATAATCTGGTTCTCTTGCTAATTTTGATGCTAAACAAGCAGATAGTATTATTAAGTTATCTGCATATGGCTTTAGCATATTTAAATCAACTCTCGGTTTATAATAAAAGCCATCAAAATTGCTTTTTGTAATTATCTCATTAAGTGCAATTCTTCCTTGCTCATTCTTTGCTAATGCAATTAAGTGAAAGTATTTATTCTTAGGATCTTGTATTCCTATATCAAAACATTCATATAGCTCCACACCATAAATCATTTTTAAATCCGGATATTTTTGTTTTAATTCATCAAAATAAACCCAACTATATTGATTCCCATGCTCTGTTACGGCAAATGCATTAAGTCTTAATTTACTGGCTAACTCTAAATACTCTTCTGGTTTTGAAAACCCATCCAATACAGAAAAATCTGTATGGTTATGTAATGCCGAATAACTCACTAACGAACCTCCTCATAGTCTTTTACAACAATCTGCGGTGTAAGTATCCCTTTGAAATTATTAATTGACATTTTCCCAATAACATTTAGATATTTAACCGGTACATCTGCTGTCTCTTCTAAATCTTTATAAGTATTAATTATTAAATCATCGTCACCACAATTAAATTTAATAAATGCAAATCCATTTTCATCTGTAACTTTCCATGTGTTTTGTGTTTTACCCATAATTGAAATATCACAAGCATTTACAGGAATATATTTTATTAACACATAGGGTTCTTTGACTCCATGACCATACATATCTGCTAAATCACAAATATCTTTAATAAATCCAATTGTTAATTCCTCATAACCCAATTCAAAATCAACATTGTAGTATTTTGTAAAGTCAACATCACTTAATTTTTCATTTGCTGTTTTGATTGCACGTGTAATATTTTTTCTATCAATTGAAAAACCAAATGCAGATGGATGTCCATTTACAAATTCAAAGATATTTAAATCATTAAGAAAATCTCTAAAACTATCAAGTGGACTATCATCAAAATTTCTACCGGAGCCACCATAAAGAATTCCATTAGATTCATCTTCTTGCTTTCTTAATAACAAACACGGTCTGTTATAGTATTCTGCTAATTTAATTGCTGCTAATCCAGTTAAAGTAGAAGCTAAAACGTCAGTTACATTAACAAACATTACTTTATTTTTATATAATTGATCAGCATCAATCAGTTTATGTATTTCAACTACTGCCTTATCAACTGTTTTTCCTTGCCTACTCTTGGCATTTGTACATAATCTAGCAGCTCTTGTATATATATCTTCATCAACCTCATCTGTTGTCCCACGTTTCTTATATTTAAATACTTCATCTGTTTCTATAAACGCCCTGAATAATAGATCCTTTTCATCTGTATCACCTACTCTAATCATGGCATTTAAAAGAGGAGTAATATAAAATTGAATTGTTGTAATATTTATATGATCATTCATTGAATATGACTGCTTTTCAATCAATGCTTTAAATAATTTACTTCTTATCTTATTAATTCCTAAATTAACTAAATGCCTAGTCTCAAATTCTCTCATATCCATAACATCACTAATATTTGCTAATGCTACCATGTCAAGATAATCATCTGAATAATCATTCCACATTTCATCATCAATCGCTTGTAAAAATTTATATACAATGCCGGCACCGCATAAATTCTTATTTGGATAATCACAAATCTGATTATTTACTGTAATAGCATATGGATTTTCACCTTCATCACATAAGTGATGATCCAAAATAATGATATCCATACCCTTGTTCTTTAACACTTTACACTGTTCAAAATCATTCGTTCCTGCATCTGGTATAATTAATAATTTTGCATCTATTGGAATGTTAATCTCATTTGATAATCCATGTTGTTTACCACTATGTAACGAATAACTAACCGGTATATTCCCATCTATACTTTTTATATATCTATACATCATACTTGCTGAAGCATACCCATCAACATCACAGTCAACAAGTATATGAATTTTATTACTACATTCAATATGTTTTATAAACGTCATTACTGCTTCGTCTATATTCTTCAATAGCCTATAATCATGTAAATAATTATCATTTAAATTTAAATAAGTTTTATAATCATTAATTCCACGATTAAGTAATATTGTTTTCTGAATATTATTTACATCATTAAGACTATTTTCAATTAATCTATATCTCATTTAACACGCACCTTATTTAATTCTAATCATACATTTATCTATAAGTGTCTTAAATTTTTCGCTATTATCCGTTGGAGACTCTTTATCATCAAGTATTCCTAATGTATCAATAACAGCATATATAACAACTCCGTCTATAAATCTATTTGCTATTGTTTGTAATTCTTCTTGTGTTACATCTTTATCAAAAAGAAATATTATATCTGAACACAATCTTGTAAGTTTATCTATCTGACATTTAGATATTCTTTTACCACCAATTCCTACCGCATTAAAATATCCCATACTATACATTTGAAGAACGCTTTTTTCGCTCTCTCCAACATATACAACTCTTGATTGTATAATATATTGATATGTTTTATGTAATCCAAACAATATTTTTGATCTATTGCATGGCTCTATATATAAATATTTTTCTTCGTTCTCACCTATTTTTTCTTCAAATAGTCTACCCTTTACTCCTACTAAATTTCCTAACTCATCTCTTATAGGAATAGTAATCCTGTTACTCTCTTCATCGTAACCAATTTCAAACTCTTGTTGAATTTCATAATCTATATTGTCATTGTAGAAAAAATCATTAACATAATTTTTATAATAGGTAAGGATGGTTTCAGGAATTGGCTTTAAAGGTTTATCATCAACCTGTATATTGTCTGTCTGTTGCATTTCAAGTATTAATTTCGTTATTTTAAGGCTTTCCGGTAAATCTTCTTCAAAATCATGATAGTAATCTATATCAACAACATCACATATCCACTTCATTGCTTCATAGAAAGAAGAATCTCTTACAAACTCTACAAGTGATATTAGATCAGTAGATATATTTCTTCCCTTTGTAATATCTCTTGTATAATTGAATGTAGTCAAATATGTATTTTCGTAAACGGTAATAGCTGTTTGATTATCTCCATCTGGATTAGCTGCTTGATAATAACCATCCTTATGCTTAATACAATGACAACCTAACTCTCCAAGTATCGTTTCAATATAATTATTTTCTAATATATATTCCTTTAGGTTTTCAATATCCAATTCCTTATTTCCACCTACTTTTTACTTTTTGACTAGTTCACCTTTTTCAATCCAAATATTTAAATCCAAATCAACTTCCCATATTAGTTTAGTTTTTCTTCCAAATCTATTTTTATCAATGCAGTCACAATAGTACCTTTTATTTATATCTAATTCATGCACCACTGAATCTCCCCAATCCGGATTATCACACATATACCCATATTTATGATATTCATCCTTATTAATCTCTTTAAATAACATTAATGTATGTAATATATGTTTAATTTGTTTGGCATTTGCAATTTGACTTGAAGTCATTTCATCTGGTTTAACGTAGTTTGCATCATCTGATAACTGAATAGATAAATATCCAAACATATCTAATTCCTTTGCAATTTCAGTTAATTTTGTAACAGTAGCCTTAAATGCAGCCCATTCTCCAATTGCATCTACATCTGATTTAGCAGTATCATAGAAAAAATAATTAATTCCTTGCGTTAAATTAGCTTTTCTAATCTCAAATTCAAGTGTTTTATCATCATATGCTGTTGAAACATCTTTAGCAAATATCATTCCTTGTGTTTCATCTTCTATCCATTTGGCGATTTCCATTATTTTATTGTACTCATCAGAGTTTTCAGAAACCCGCTGCGCGTATTCTTCAATGGTTTCCACTGGATCTCCCCATTCATCTTTAATTGGATAAATGAACTCTCCGAATTTATCTTTGTATAGACCAAGTGTTAATTCTTTTTCTTTCTTTTTTAACTTTAGACCATGTAAATGCTGAAACTCAGGATTATTAATAACCGTAGTAATCAAAGCATATCGCATCTCTTCTATTGTCATCTCATTTAGCAATACAAATACTTTTTCTTTCATTACTAATGCAATATAGGCAATCAATTTAATCATGAATCTACTCTTACCGGCATTACTAAGCATTCCCACTGCCATAACAGATTTACGTTTTAACCCACGAAAAATATCATTACATATTGAATATGGCATTGCTAATCCAATATCAGGAGTTTCCATACATTTAAGTAAGGTACTTGTAATATTACTGTTTAATATCTCTGCTTCTTCATTTGTAAGTATTACTGTATGTATACGATCTGTTTTTCCACGTATTAATCTATAAATATCCATTGCTGTAAATAATTCGAAATTCTTATGATTAATTATTTTTTCTACATTAAATCCATTTCTTTGATATTCTCTTAGTAATGAGAATTTTTTTAATACTTCAAAATAATTTTCAAAATTCTCTGTAACAGCTAAGTTCATCCAACTATCAATAGTTTTCCAACCGCCATATTTTTTATAAGAAGCTAATCTATCTGAATCCTCTGTCATAAAGGTACTAATTATTGATTTATTAAATATCTGTGTACGTTTTCGATACATTATTTCTGCTACGTCATAGAAAAATCTTGTTGCTTCATCTGAAAAATCATACTTACTTTTAATATGCTGACCATGTTCTATAAATAATTCTGGTTTTTTGTATATACACCCAACCAATAAAAATTCATTTTGGATATTAGAAACTGTGTCGATACAAAACACCTCTCATTCTAAATTTCATCCAATATTTCATTTATGTTAATTCCACCTTTATTTTTAAGCGGCTGTCGTATTGTTGTATTTATATTTTCATAATTAATTGTGTCTTGCTTCTGTTCCTTTTTTTCTTCTTGTTCTACTAATGCTATTTTCTGTTTCTCTTTCCACATTAAATAACCATCATATTTATTAACAAGAATAGCCAAGTCATAAACTATACGTTTATCTCCTGTAATTTCATTTCCTTTTTGTTTGTTTCTTTGAGCTATTTTATTTAATGTGTTAATTTTTTGTCTCCACATATCAAGTAAATCTTCTGGTGGAATTGGTCGTGTAAGATTTTTATATTTACCGCTGTAAACTTGTGAGATCTGATACCATGGAACATTAACCACATAATACTGTTCTCTTAAAAATGCATTAACATCCGATTCGGCAAATATTCGTTTTATATTTTTTTGCGCATCTTTTTTATACTTATCTATGTTAGTTAAATCAGCTTTTTTTGATTTAAATAATTTTTCAATTTGTATCCTTGCATCTTCTTTATATGTTTCAATGTATTGCAAAGCAGTTTTCCACTTTGGCGTTTTCATAGAACTACATTTCTCAATAAAACAATTAATATCATAGTACCTACCATCATAGTAAATTACATTATCATCTGGAGAATTAATAATTATATCCTTCTTACAATACGCACATTTCTTCTTAATACCAGACATATCAATAAAACACTGTTCATCGTAAAAGTGATTATCAAAAAAAACTACATTAGCATTCGCACCATTCCTCCTTAAAATAATGTTAGATTTACAATGAAAACATTTTCTATTAAAAAGTTCTTCCATAATACACCACTTTTCTATAATATGGGCGATAGATACAATTCCACCGCCCATATACATCTAATACTATCTAATTACCGTGATACGATTTCGTAATATTTCTTTAATTGATCAATATCAGTAAGTTTCTGATATGCCTTTGGTAGTTTATTTTCAATTACAATTGCCTGTATTTTAGATTTCTCTACCTGTGGCAGCTTAGTGATAATTTCCTTAATTGCATGATGATAATCGCTAGGTGTCTTTAAAGTGGTTTCAGTATTATTCTCACTTTCTTTTTCTCCATTTAGTTCTTCATCAAATTTAGCGTTCTCTTTTTCAATAGCTCTGCGCTCAATTTCAATAGATTCGTTCATGGTATTTACTACTGTAAAATCTTTCTTTCCTTTATTCTTATCAATGGCTACCTGCCAATCAAGGATTGACGGCTCGATTAAAATCTCATTCTGTTCATGTACTAATGTTCTATCCTTCTGATCTACAAGTGCCTTAATAATCCCATCATCATCTTTGAACATTCTCAAAGCAGTTTTGCAGTTAAATCCAATATCCTTAAATCCATCAACAATAAACTTACCTGTCCTCATTGACTTAATAGAACCATCTTTATCTCTGTATGGTTCTGTCTCAGGCTTTTCTCTGCATGTCACAGCAAAATGCTTACCTGAAGATAACAAGTCAAGAATCAAATCTTGTCCTACAAATTTCAATGTATTATAGTCTTTAATTTCAATGCTTGCGGATTCAATAGCTACTTCCTTCTCCATACCAATAAGCTCATTCTTATTGGCTCTAACTGTTGCACGTTTCTTAGAGAAGTCAATAATACTTTGTTGCTTTGCTACATATAGCAATGTAACACCGTCAACAATGATTATATCTGGTCTAAATGGTTGTCCATCAGCATCTAAATACACATCTTCTGTTTCATTGCCATCTTCATCAAAGTCGTAAAAATCTTCTCCATCCTTAGCTCTCTTGATAAAATCTTTTACTTCCGATAATGACTGTGTATATACTATATAAATATTCTGTAAATCGTATCCTTCATTTTCGTATTTCTCTAAGTAGCTATCTACTGATCCTGCTTCCGCATCTATGTATAATACCCTAAATGGTCTACCTGATTCTGTCTTTAATTTTAATGATTCAAGGCAAAAACTTGATTTCCATGTTCCGTAATCACCATATAATAAAAATCCTAATTTTGTCTTAACAGCCTTACCGCCTCTGCCTGTTGCCAAATTACATTCCTCCTAATTTTACTGTATGTTTTAAGATGCTATGTTATTTGATGCAAAGTGGTTTTTACCACCCTGCATCCATTTCCTCGTCATCATCTGTACTACCAACACTACCCCATGTATCATTACTATCATTACTATTACCAAAATCATTTTCTGCTGTCTTTGATGCTTTAATTATTGCAATAGCTTTATCAATTGCTTCCTCTGTATATGTAGTTGTATCAATAGTCTCTGGATCAGCACCAGTAATATATAATTCTCTAACTGTTGGACTATTAATCTTATCCATATCATTTTCTTCTCCCCAACAGTCTGTAGTAGTTACTGTTACAAAATTCTTTTCAATTGAAATGTCTCCCCATACTTTAATACCCGTGTATGGTTTTAACTGCTTGTAAAATGTTTTTGCCAAACTCATATTTGTTGTATAAAATTCTGCATCTTCAATACTGTTATAATTAACAATTTTTGCACTTATAGTAGCTTTTGTATTATCTTCATTACGCTTAATACCAGTGAATACAATATACTGTGTAAAGTTTGCGATCGGCTTGAAATCTTCTGCTTCGAAATCAACATCCTTGCAAAGAGAAACCTGAGAAGGAACAAAATTAGTCGTGTGCCTATCGTTATATGTACTATAATCAATAGCGCCTTTTACGAAAACAAATTGATTATCATTCAGATTATCACCAATCTCTTTACAAGCATCATATTCAGTCAAACGTTTCTTATCGTTTACATCATTGCCCTTTGCATCCTTGATCTTTGTTACTCCAACATTTACTCCAATTAAATTAAAATCTTTGTTTTGAGGATTCTCCTTAAAACTAAATCTCTCTTTCCAACCAACCTCTAAAATAGTTGGTTTTCCTCCCTTTTCCTCTGGTTTCTTACTATAATAAACCGATTGTTTTTCCATACCATTCAATCTTACATAGAGAGTATTATCCTTATCAAACTGAACTCCAAATCTAGTCTCTCTCCAAGGTTTATTTGTTTTTGTAAGTTTTTCTGTGTAGAAATTATCTTTATCTGTTCCAATAACCATGCCTCTTGTCTGGAATGTCCCCTTAGTTTGTGGAATTCCTAAATCAAATTTCTTCTTTTTATTATCTGCCATATAAATCTCCTTTACATTTTTAATTCCTTATTATGTTCTATTTCATAGTTAATATATACTAATATTGCATTAGGTGTGTATTCATAGATGAAATTCTAGTTTTATACAAACTCATCTATGTTAATTCATTGATTTATAACAATCTATTATCTTCTATTAAGATCTCTGAGCTGTTTAAGAGCCACTTAATTAAAAACTTAATAAACTATCAAATAACTTGCTAAATCGATCAAAATCATTAGAATTTCTAAATACCTCTAACATACTATTTCCATTTGATCTAGCACATGTAAATTCAAGATGTTCACCTGTAGTATTTGTATATTCCTTTGCCAATTGATTGAGTTTATCAACATGTTCATTAATTTCCTTACTAAGTTTATTAACAGCTTCCTTCTTAGCCTTTCTTTCTTCTTCTGCCTTACGTAACTGCTCTTTTCTCTCAATTTCTTTCTGCTCTACCTCTGCTAAATAAGCATTAGCTGCTTCTTCATCTGTAAATTCTTTACCATTTACTTTAAACACTTTTTCAATATTCATAGTCATATTCTCCTTTGTTTTTAACTTTTGTCACTTAAGTCGTTTTGCTATTTTATATCAATAATTCTTATATTACTGTTTGGATCACCACGAATTCGTATTGGTTGATATTTGGATTTATATATATTATAATTATTCATTAGGTTCTTTCGTTTTTGGTTAACTATACTATATACGTTCTTCATCGACACATAAAGAACCTTCTGCCATTACATCCAAATCCCAAATCTCTGACTTACCATTTGCATTATAAGGTTTAATTTTAATTGCTGCCTTTTCGCCCTTGCCAACAATATCAGATAAAAGACCATTTACAACTTCCCCGGTATCTTTAACAATAAATTTGACCGGCATATTTACATCAATTCTCAATATTTCGTCATTAGCACCATAAACCTCAAAACTTTTAAAAGCATCTTTTTCAATTCTTACCATAATTATGTACTTCCTTCCTTAATATATATTTTGTTTTAACTTTGGTTTTATATTATTATTACATTAGGTGTGTGTCTATTAAATAACGTTTCTATAATAGCATGTTTAATGGATTACGTCAATTGTATTAATTGTTCGTGTATAGCATTTTATTAATATCTTCTATTTTATCTTTCTTCATCAATATGTATCAGTCAATGCAGAATATATTATTTCTTTGATATCATCTAATACAAATAATGTACAATACTTTTCAGCATAATTTTTGCAATATGGTTTAATTGTTTCAGTGATTTCAGTCCGAATTTCGTCAGCTTTATATTGTTTATCTGCATCTATTTTTGCTTCCATTATCTCACTTAATTCTTTAATACTAGTGATATTGTTATCTTCCATATTTCTTAATACATCAATTAGTATATCCATATCTTGATTAGTTCGCCACTAACTCATGACTAAAGTCACGAGAGTGCGTAGCGAGTCTTCAACATCATCCTTCTCATAATTATTGATCCGTTAGTTCTTTTGCTTATCCATCAGTTCATCTATTTGATTTTGCAAATTTTTTATTTCATCTTGCAATGATTGGATTTTAATTTGTTTATCCATTTTTCCTTTTTCATCAGCTAATTCTTTATCATGTTTGTAAAATGTATCTTCAAAATCCCAATAATCGTGTTCAGTTCCCATCCAAGATTCATTACCAATATTAATAATTTTTTTGAGAGTGAACGCTGGCGCATTCCAATCACAATTAATGCCACAACAATGTTTATCTGCTCTATAATTATCATCATTTGGCATACACTCGCAATATCCCCAATAACGCTGATCTTTATAAAATTCAATTCTATAATTATATAAATCACACTGTGGAAAATGATTATCATGATCGTCATTATGCAGATTAATTTCAATGTATCCGTTTGTATATCCACCAGTAGAATCCTCAAAATAATTAATAAAATAGTTATGTAATTTAATATCCTGAATAAATTCTGTGCACTTATCATCAACTAGTAATTGAAATAATGGTGCAATTATGTATGGAATGTCCAATTCATTTTTATTAGCATCCCGTCTATAAATATTTTCATTCTTTAATTCAATAACTAGTTTACCAATAAACTGATCCAATGTTTTGTATAATGTAGCTAATACAGATTCCATTATATTCTCCTTTGCAATTATTATATATATTATTCATCCAAGCAATTCCAATGTTTACCGTGAACTATATTAGTTAACGCATTGATATCTTTAGTGTAGGCTAATGCAGTTGCAGATTTAGCGGTAGAATCTAACATACTTAGCGGTTCTCTTGTTAGCTCTTCATCAATTTTTCTACCCAAAAAACTAATAAGATTATTCAATTCATCCATAACAAATTCTAATTTCAAATTATCAGAAGTACTTTTTTCTGATTCTATTTGCTTAAAAGTCTTTAGTTCATCCTTATTTAGCCATTTCTGCCATGAATGGCAATCGGAGCAATATAGTCCAGTATTATTTCCTTTTACTTCTGTATACAAGTTGGTACTGCCACACTTTCTACATACAAAATACGGCAAATATACCACATCCTTTCTATTAGATGTAAGCTCTATTTTCTATATATTCACGATTTTGCGTGAATATTGGAATTTCTTCATCGATAACCCATTCTGATCTTCCTGTTCCTTTATTAGCGGATTTGACACAGCAGCTACCCCGCTTTAAATACACCGGTAAATCATTCCAATTAATATTTTTATTAGTCATAAGAATTTCTTGTACTTGATCACATGACTTTTTATGTAATTGCTTTCTTGAAAAATTAGCCTGTCCAACTGATTGGATTGAATTCCTTGTTGCGTCCTGTTGTCTCCAAATTAAGCAATTACAAACTTCTTCCTTTGGAATATTGAAAACTCTACTATCAAACATAGCTCTATTTAATTTGCTCCAATATACTGAAATCATATTATATTTTTCTAATTCTTTTGGAATCGTCTTATCTAAATATTTGCCGTTATTATATTTATATTCCTCAATATTTTTACGATAAAACGTGTTAAATGCCATAGTAGCCATACTAGCAGAAATACTAACAATTTTTTGAATATTATTATCAAACCATGGACATGAATTTAACTGTTTGTAATTTACTAATACTAATGTGATTTCATCTGACTGAGTGTATCCTAAAACACAACCTTGAATATTTTCGCATAAATATTTCATTGTATGTTGCATCGTTTTTACTAATATATCATCAAAAGGTCTTTTCATTCCCTTTGTAAATGTATGAAAAGCCTTACCATCTAAACGAATAATCACTGGCATTCTTTTTATCAAATAATGTCTAGTTACATTTTCATAACCTTTCATTCTATTTCCTAAATTACTTTTATCCATTTATACCTCCTTTGAATAAAACTATTCTTCTATATCAATACAACTCAATGTTTCTCCACTTTTTGTTCTTATCATACTTCCATTGTATTTCACCATTGAATATTCTCACTTCAATATCTTCCACTTTATCCATACTAAGCAACCAGTTTCGATATTTATTTTTTTCTTCATTAGATACACCATTTAATGTTTGCCATCTTACTAACTCCATATCAATATGCTCAACAGACCAATCATAGTCTGATAATTCTGCTTGACGATAAAATTCTGCAATATTAGCATCCACTTCATCCTTTGCTTCCTTATATGTAAAATATACTTTATCAGGTCTAATACTTGTATACGAAATATGATGTTTCCACATTGGATATTTTTTAACTATTCTATATCCCTCTTTAGTTATTTCCGCTTCTATATCACCGTAAAATATTGTACTATCCTTTACCAATATACCTTTCTCATAAGCCGCCTTAATACTTTTTGGATTTTTAATATCAATAGATGCACATTGCTCAACTAAACATTCAAAATCACCATATGTAATTTCGAATAGTTTTGTATCATAATTCCAGCCCTTTGGAAGTTTTTTATATTTATATTCACTTTCAAACTCATCAATTGGTATTCCATTCACAAAACGATTCTCTCTATGGTGTAAATAATCAATACAAACTGCATCTGAAAACTGTTCATCCACCATCCCATAATGAATTGAATATTTATGTCCTTCTTGATGACATCAATACACTATATCTCCTTGTGCAAATCGTTTTTCATATCCATTTCTCATAAGTTCCTCTTCTCATTAATTAAACTGTTATTTATATACTATTTTAGTGCCATGCTTAACGCTAATGTTAGGGATATCAGCATTTGTCTGGATGACAATTAATAAAAGCACTTTATATTAAGAGAATAATCAATCCTCAATATGGCACTAAAATAGTATAGTTGAGATTACATTTTATTAATACATTAGGGAATATTTTAATTATAATTATCCTTCAGTTGCTACATCAATAACGTCTGCTACTTTATCATTTTCTTTTTTCTCTTTTTCTTCTTCTTGCTTGGCTTTAATTTCAGCAATACGTTCCTGAATTAACATCTTTTGAATAATAAGTGCATTAATAAAGTCTTTTGGTTTGTCCAAAAATCTCTTTTTCTTTGGCATTGTATTTACCGGAACTTCACAACCTGCAAATTTTTTTCACGATATGTATCCCATTCATTTTTGAATTTCTTTGTATTACCATCTTTCTTATAGCATTCTGATTTAATTACATTTCTTTCTAACTTTCGTAAACTACTCATAATATGTGATCTCCTTCATGTCATTATTAATATGACATTTAATAATATTTTTGATTATTTTGTTGATTTGTGTTTCTTTCGTTATCAACTGACTTTATCTTATTGACTGCCTGCACTCTCTTTTTAATCGCAGTTTTGGACGTTGATAAAGTATTATTTATTTGATAAGTATTTATTAAGCAACTTATAGGTTCTATATTCATTTTAATCATCTATTTCGTCAAGCATTGCTTGAATTTCTTCTGCTGATTTACTCAGCAGATCTTCCTCTCTTTTACTTTCCAAAATAGTCATAAGTTTCTGTTTCTTTTCCTTAGCTGCTCTAGCATCCAATTTGGCTCTCTTTTCATCCAACTTAACATGAACTATATATTTAACAATTTCAATCTGTAAATCAAGTACTTCATCCTCTTCGGATTTAGTATTTAATAAGCTTTCCTCTTTTACCTGTTTTATTTGAGAATTAAGCGTTTTAAAAATAGTATCCAAATTTTCTACACTTAAATCCCAAAGATCTTCTACAGAAATTAGACCTCTAAACGGGAATCGAAATTTATTTCTGGTTGCTAAAATAAACATTTCTTCTTTATTCATACTATTATTATCTCCTTTTTTATTTTGTTATTTATTGCTATCTATTTTTAAAATTTAATTTTTAGTAACCTTTCTGTTTGCCCAATTGCTTTTACTATCAATTCATTTCTCTTTGTAGATGAAAAGCCAAGACCACTAAGCTGATCGTCAGTACTATCAACTCTCATTTTACTTCCCAAAGCTTCTAATACTTTTCTATTTTTCATTAAATCTTCCTTTAAGAATTCATTATAAAAACCAGAAGGTTGTTCCGGATTAATACAATTTTTCAGCATAAACATGTAATGTTTATTTCCAATTCCAATTTGATCATCCCAATAATTTGGAGAATACATAACTACTGAAACAGGTACAAATTGATTTGTGGTAAGTCCCCATATCTCATTAGAAGATACATCATATGGTAGCTTATTAATTAAAGTAAATCCATTCTTTCTACTAAACTTAATAGCTGCTACAGTAACATGCTCATTATGTCTTACATCCTTATTATAATTGAAGTTATATATCTGACCGTTAAACTCTATTTCTGCTCTGAAACCATCTCTACCACCACGATGGTTATAATTATGAACATAGAATAAATAAACGCCTTCTTCCATCTGATTAATATCTTGCCATGTAATATTTTCAACTGCCGGCACATTAGAAATCGGGTGAATAATATCTACATCCAACATTCCACCAGTAGGACTTAATCGCATTTTGTTACCAAAATAGATATCATAACCGTTAGGTTCTTTACAATGCGCATCCATATCATTCTGATTACGCTCATTGTCATTCCATTGAATTGAAAATCTAAGAACGCCATCTACATTACCACCTGCATTTTTAACATTGTTCTTCATTGAACTATCTGTAATATTTCCTGTGTATGTCCAACTAAATGCGTTGTTCCATTTGAACATGGATTTACTATCTTTATTCTTCGGGGCAATTAGTGAAACCATGTTAGCAGCATGTTTATTTTCTAAAAATACTTCTATTTCTCTAGTTGACGGCAAAATGTTATCAATGAAATCATTAATTGTAATCTCCTCAACTTTTGAAAACTTCTTAGGATTAATAGCAACTTCATTTAACATTTCATCAAAAATACTTGATCCACTAACTCTCTTAGCAGAATCCTTATTTGCAAATAAAATGTTATTAATCGTAATATCATCTAATGTTGCAAATTTTCTTTCGAGAGAATCCAAATAACCTAAATCTGTAATCATTTTTTGCGCATCTTCAAGCATTCGTTTTGTATAAATAGGCTTGGATCTCTTGTACCCATCTCCTACTATGAATTCAAATTTGCCAACCGCAGTATTTAAATCCATTCCTTCACTGATATTAATAAGTAATGTTCCCATACTATGATTTTTTAGTTTAGCGACTACATCACCGACCTTAATCATTTGTTCCCAGACAAAATTGTCTTTTTCCGCTTCTATATCAATTTTATCGTATTCTCTTTTACATTTTAAAAATTTAGTTAATACTGTTTCCCATTCATTACCTCTATATAAAGAATTTTGTGATATAAGTTCTAATACTGTAAGTAAACTATCCTCGGTGATCTCTTCTAATGATCGCTTAAATACATTCTTTGTGTCTCTATAATTCCCTTGAATATCACCTATTGACATACCACTTTTATTAACTAATTTATCAGGGAGTACTAAATAAAAATGATCCCATCTAATAACTTCTCCATCCGATAACTGTTCAAAATTATGATCTGTTCCAATATTTTTAAAATTGCTAACAAAAACATTTGAAACGACTTTTGATTTTAAATAATTTGATAATATATCAAATACCGGTTGCCATGTAGTGTCATTTGTTTTAATATCCCAAATAGTTTGAACTTTATTGTCCTTAATTGAAACTACATTTCCAATAGTTTTAATAAAGTGCCTGCAACAACTACAATCAAATTCTCTTCTCTTTCTAAATAATTCATTTGTTCCCTTTGGAAAACTGTCTAAATACAGTAACCAAAATTCGTCTTTATCTACTTCTACTTGAAATAAATGCGAAACATCTTTCGACATTTCATTAAAATTCTCCTGTAACATTTGATTAAGTTGATTAAATTCCATCTTTTCTCTCCTTCTAATTGTTTGATTTATTTTTATTCTAAATAACTAAGCTATAAATCTATATAAACCATAACACAGTTTTGCTGTCTATACAATCTATTATTATTACATTAGGATGTTAGTTTTGAAGGCAACTAAATTTATAGTTGCCGTATATTATACAATTAATGCCTTAATATTAATAGATCCATTATAGAAATTTATTGTTGCTTGATATGTATTATTGTTTTCTAGCCATGAAGCATATATGTTTTTTATGAATGACGTTGTAAACATATTTAATAAATATGTATCATTGCTTATTAAAGTACCTATTATATCACTGCCAAAAATTATATTATCTTCTAACACCATACGCAAATTATAAATTTTATATTTTCTAATTCCATATCTTTGAGAATGCTCTATTATTTGGTATTCTGTTATATCTCTCCATTCATTAAAGGCATTTATTTGATATAATAACTCGTTTATTGAAATTTGTTTACCCGTTTGTTCCTCAGCAATATTACTATTCATTATAGCTACCTCCATTAATTGCAAACATACGTTCTGTTGACTTATATAATAACATAATATTCTATAATAATCAAGTGCGCTTATTAATTGTTTTTTATTATGTCATTAGGAACATAAACTGTTTAGGTGGTTAAACCACCTAACCATATAAACAGTTTATAATATATCTAAAACATCCTTAATATTATATCTTAAATTACTTGCAGATATATTAGAACCAAATTCATTAATATATTTTTGGGTTTTATTATCATACACTGAAATTCTACGGTCATTTTCATCTTTTTGTAGCAATGCGGTTTTTAAATCAATACCATCATTTGCAAATTGCTCTTTAATATAATTTATTAAACCATTTGTATAAATAACAGACATGGATATAAATCTATTTCCTGTTTGTCTTTTGATATAATACATTCGAGATGAAATTGTCCTAAAAGTTATAGGAGTATTTACTCTATTTTCTATTTTTTCACCAGCACCTCCGCTGCACCGTTTTAGTATATATTCTGATGGTATAAATGTATTATTCATTTCGTAATCTATATTTGAATTTTCTATACCATTCGGATAATATACTTTTTGATCATTTGTCTTTACCATTAACTCATATAACAAATCATCTATTATAACTTCTCTACCTGTAATAAGTTTAATTTTTTTGGTTCTTTCATCATAATCAGACATTTTTAAATTAATAAGTTCACAAGCATTTTTACCACATATGCCATTATAAAATCCATAGGCTATAAATTTGTTACTTACATCATAAATTGAATCCAAATATTTTATCATTGTATGTTTTTTAAAATATCTTTGGTTTAGGCTTTCAGCAGGCATTATATTTTTAATTATTTCATTGCTTAATGAAGAATCATAGTAATTCGTAGCATCATTGACATAATGTTTTTCATGTAAGCACCAATTATAATAATTTGCTAAATATGCACATCTAACCTTTAATGTATCAGGTGAAGTAGAATTATAACTTTTTAGTAGATCAATAACTTGAGGACGGTTAAAATAACACAAATCCATATCCCATTTTTCTTCAGCAATTGCGGATGTTTTGAACATAGCAATTATCGATTGTTTTGTTGAATCGTCATATTCACTACTATTTAAGTAGTCTAATTTTTGATTTTCATTATACATTTTGTTATTCATTCTCATTCACCTCTTTTAATTCATTCATTACTATTGTAACGTGTCTAGGTTTTGGATTTACCTTAAAGCTAAGATTAGAAGATATTTTATCAATATCTAATTTATTCACCATGTTAATAAAATCCAATTTATTCTTTATACTATAATATAAAGTAATAATATATATAAACCATTCCTTTTGATTGAATTTTTCATCATATAAATTTTTTTCTTCAATAAGGCTATTAATATTTTCCTCAATTGTTTTAAATAACTTTACACTAGTTGCTCTATCAAGCTTATTTTCTTTATTAAATGTGAAAACAATTGCTTGCCTAATTATAAATAATTCTTTATCAGATAGTTTACCTTGATGATGAAAATTACTACTAGTGTTTAGTCTATTAACTAAATAATTAATTTCATCATTTTTTACCATTGTTTCCTTTTGCTCTAATACTAAATGCGTTTTATGATCTTCTTGCCATATAAAACGGTTTGCTTTTTCTTCATCAAAAACCGTAATATAAAAACCACAATTAAATTTGAACTCTGGATCCTCATCTTTAAGAGAAGTCATCTCTAAATACCTATGAAAACCATCGCTAATATCTATTTCTGATTCACTTGGAATAACTAATTTATCATCTTTGGTTATATATGGAGGATCATAATATTCTGGATTTATATTAAGAGTTAATGTATTACTAATAAATTTATTTTCTTTCATTAGCTTACGAATCTGTTGCCGTGCTTTAGGATTAAGTGTAACTTTTCTAACTTCATTACCCCTTAATGTTGTTCTTAGAGTCATCCTTCTCTGTGTTTTTTCATTGTATCTAATACGTCTAGAATTCCTCCATTTTATTATCTCATCAACAGAAGCAACTACAATAAATTGATCAGGATTCAATTGCAGATATTTATCAAATATAATATCTCCTACAGGTTCTTCATCTATAAATTTTTGATCGAAATATTTTTGCTGATTTTCATTAAAATATACATTTACATCTAATAGATTTGTATCAAATCCATCTTCTCTATTTTTATTTATCTCATATAATACTCGTGTTAATTTATACATAGTATCAAGAGACATTCCTTCAACTGGCAATTTACCATTTATAATATCAACAGTATCTCCAGGCGGTACATTATACATATGCACCATACTCTTTTTTAATTGTTCTTTGTATGTTCTTTTTCCACGATTCAAGTCTGCAATTGCATCACGTAAAACTTCACGTAACGTATCTTCTTTATTAATCACGAGACTACCCCCTTATTGACAAACTTTTCAAAATTATACTATATAAATAGTAACACTGTTATATTTCTTTGTCAATAGGCGTAAACAAAATTTTATTATAACAATAAATATATTAAATATATTAAAATTACATTAAGTTGTAGCATTACAACATTTTTTATTTTCATTTTTTTGACTATTCTTGTGTCTAACGAAAGTTATTACTTTATTTATATCAATTTCACCCTGTATAAGTTTTGCTACATCTATTCTTATCATATCATCATTAGATAAACTTCCAATTTTAGTTCTTAATCTATGTTTATCAATTATACCTTCCTGTTCTGCTAGTACCATAGATTTAACAGGTAGAAATGGAGGGTTTACTATAACATGTACCGGCATATCAGTACGCTTTATTTCACTTGTTAATGGCATATATTGAATAACTTCAGAATGTTTTGTTGCAAATTTATTTGATGTAATTACTACTGGTCTATATCCAGATTGAATCCTGCTATCTTCTATTATCGGGATCTCTGCCCAATAAACATCACCTTTTTTACACATAAAAATCACCCTTTCTAGATTCAGCTTGAATCATTATTTTGTTTTGGATATTTGTACATTATCAAATCCTCCTAACCAAATATATTCAATTATCATAATTTTTCATATTAATTATATACATTTGACATCGCCTACCTTCTTTATATTTTATTGTTTCAATCATTAAAATAAGTATAGCACTAGAAAATAAGAATGTCAAGTATAAACATAAATATTTTATTATTTCATTAGATATATAAATTTCACGCACTTTTTTACAACGGAAGTATTCTTAACACTATTTGATAAAAGAACGCTTTCATCTACACTATTAATATCTGTCAATCCCAATTCTGCATTTCACCGCAGTGATGACAGAATATTTCATTTTTACCTAAATCCAATCTACCACCACATCGATAACAATAGTATTCATTTTCGTTATATTTTATCGGTTTCTGGTTTAATAAAACATCTTCAATTATCAAACTATCATGTTTGTCACTAAGTTTAACATTATATTTTTTACATAAATAATAAAATAAATCCCTATCGAACAACTAAATCACCTTTTTTACTTTCTTAATCTTTAATATATATTTTATTATATATTATTATGTCATTAGGTTAATACGTAATATTGCCATCTTCAGTTCAATTTAATTTGTCATTAATTAAATACTTTCCAAATACTCATTGATTGCAGTCTTAATATGAAATATAGCAAACGCCTTAAAATCTATATTATCTTGTTCATTAAACTCAAATGTCGCTTTCAATAATCCATTAGTCCCTGCATCAAGAATTTTGTCCATCATATCATCTTTTTTATAATATTTATCTACTGTTTTATATATTAATTCTTGATGGCTCATGAATAAATTAACACGTTCATCGGCTGTCATAAGTTTTTCTCTCTATTCCATTCGTAATTTATTACTAATCAATACAATCTTAGTGCCCATCTGTTATCTTCTTTCATATAAAGCAAAATTACTATCATCTGTATATTATTTAAAGTTATTACACAATAATATTTTATTCCAAATAAACGATTATTCTCAAATTTTTCCACTCTATCTATTGCAACCTTTTCACTTGATCCATCCGGATAAGTATATCTAAAATACAAAGGTTTACAATGACCTTCAGCATCAAAACTTGCTATTACCGGCACATATTTATTCCGTTTTAAATCAAGTTTGAAAGTTGATTTCGGTGTACTACTGAAAAATGGCATTATATAGACTCCTTTCACGAATTAATAAAGAACATTTGTTCTATGTAATAATACCATATTTTCATTATGTTTTCAAGTAGGTGGATTATACATTTCTTATACAGTAGTTAATTTTTCTACTTAAAAAATTTTAGATTACCTAATCGCTTCTAAAACTTCTTCAACCCATTCAGCATATTCTTCATCATTTTCTCTTTCAATGCTTAATGCTTTTTCAAAACTACAATTATTAATCATCATAGTGTCCATAATTGTCGCTAAATCTTGTAATGCATATTCTATTTCAGTATCGTTTAACTTCAAACTATAGTTACTCACGTTACTTAATGCTCTTACTATATCGGACACAACACCCCATCTATATTTTTTCACCAGTACTCCTTTTTTTGATCGAGTAAGTCTAATCAATCACTTAAAATATTTCTTTAATGTGAATGGTATTTGATTTTCCAAACCATTCCACTTTGTCAATAATATCTTGTACATAATCGACATCATACATATCGTTCCGCTTAGCAAATCTGTGTGCATACTTTAAAGCCTCCGCTAGATCCTTATAAGATAGCTTTGAATTAATCATTAATTCATCATCACTGTTTACTACTTCAACATTCTTATATCCTTCAGTTATAAGTCTGTCAGCATCTTCTTTAGCTTCGTTTATATCATCATATTCATCCAATACCCAAGGTTCTGTATCTGAAAAGCCCTTGCCTTCTTTGTCTAAATAATTTACTTTATACACATTTTACCTCCCGAAATGATGATTTCACGAATCTATATTACTAATTACGATTTCTATATTCATTTAATATAACATTTCCTTTTTCCCATCTACCAACTATAAACCCACAATCAGAGCAAATATATTGAGTATTATTAATTGGTAGTGGAATTCCTGTAGTGAAATCATATTCTTTGCCTTGCGAAAATTGACCTATATTATCGCTTCCACATTTTGGACATTTAATATACATATTCTATCTCTCCCCCTCTTGTTTTAAACTTCTATCAATTCTAAATCATCATTACACATAGGACTATCATCATCACACACTGCTTTATCACCATAATAAATAATGCCATCACTTGATGTCAATAAAACACCGCCTTTTACTTCTAAATATTCAGTGTCGTACCCAGCTTCTAAATCATGTTTTGCCTTATATTTTGCCATTTTACATCCCTCCTTAGAATTATTTACCCTCCAAAATCTCTTTGACCTTTCTTAATTGTTCTAACGAATATACTGATTTATTTCCATATCCAGAAAACTTTCCTTTAATCCAATCAACCAGATCTTCCTTTTCAAGTTTATCACTTATTGCCTCTTTTGATGGATATAAAACATAGTCAACACAATATTCTGATTTTTCTATTAACCCACCATAATTTTCATCTGTTTCTTGAAACTTAACTCCAATATCATTACCATTTTTCCTCATTGCAGTGACATATTTCCTACCAACGGAAATAACTTCCCATTCTTCTATTAGTTCCTCTTTCTTATTTATATGTCTTCTAGCATTACCGGTTAGCTCAACCCATACAGTTTGACCTTTACTAAAATCTTTTAAGTTGTACATCATCTATCCTCCAATTTGTCTAATTTTATATCTCCTGATAATCCACTTCAAAAATTGCAGATAAAAGTTAAGTCTTCCCACGTCCCCTCCTATTCCAAAACCCCCTGATCCGCAAGGAGGATCTGCTATTAACAAATTAATATAGAATTTAAGTTTTATCTGTTATAACTCTTCCTCAAATTTGCTCCAATCAACACCAGAATATTTTTCTTTTAGCTCATCCAATTTTACTCTTGCGTCACCGATTTTATTAAAAGAATATCTCTCATCTCTCTGTGTGCCATCATTATATCTGATAATAAGCATTATCTCTTTATCTCGTCCGTTTTTACTTAAGTGACCAAGAACACTGTATTTCTTACTTTCTTCCCATTCTTTAATTAACCTTACTCTTTTGTTTGCTCTATCAATAAATTCCACTAATTCTCTCTGTTTATCAGCTATATCTTTTTCAAACAAGTACTTATATTTTAGAATATCTTCATCACTACATACCTTTTTATCATAATCTGTATATCTCATATAATAGTCCTCCTATCTTATAAAATTACTTTTTTAAACAATTTTTAAGTTATCGCTTTACATCTCGGTATCTCTAACTAAAATTTATTTAAATAATCATCCAAATCTTTCTTTTATTCGGCTAAATATGCAACAAACTCATAAGTTTTAATTTAACGACCTAATTCATCTGCATAAACGCCTTCGGAACACCCCCATTTATCACCATTCCAGTAATTATATCTTCCACTTAGTAGTGGTTGTTCCGCACATTCTAAGTAAAATGGTTCAATGCAAATAGCTTCATACGTCCCAACTGGTACATCCTTGTATTTCTGCTTATCTTTATCTTTAGCAAAAGGAAATTTAGTATGTCTAATTGTAGCCTTATCACCTTTTTCCAACCTCATTATGGGTCTACTCGAATCATATGTTATATCTTTCACGTTAAATTCACCTTCCTTCGACAAATGCTAATTGACTTATTTGCATATTATTATACAATGTCTTTTGCTATTATGATAGTCCAAATTCTCTAAAATGAATTTAATACACTAACAATTTTATCTTCATTTATTGTCGCATACCATCTCTTAGTTGTTGCTATTGTACTATGTCCTAACTGTTGAGCCGCTGCTGAATAACCTCCATTATCACTATTCACAATCAGTTTAGCCAATCCCTTTCTAAACATATGAGCTGTAATTTTTCCATTACTATATATATCAAGAAATTCTGCTATTGTAGAATATGCAATTCTTTTTTTACATCCGGTTTTCTTATCAACTCTCTCCGATAAAAAAACGATATTTTTATTACTATCACCCACCCTCTCCGGTCTAATTAATAAGTATTCCTCTAATGCAATTTTAGCTTCATAAGAAATATATACTTGACTCGTTTCTCCACCCTTACGATATACAAATATCCAAGGATTTTTATCATTTAAATGTAAATCATCCATATTCAATCCAATTAATTCACTAATTCGAATACCGCTACCCATAAGCAGATATACTATTGCTATATTTCTAATTCTATTAAATTCATTTTTCATATTACCTAAATTATGAATTAGATCATCACGATCTTTTAACGTAGCATACTTAATTGATTGCTGCTTTGGTTCTTCGACTTCGACTTTATCCATAATATTTTTAGTGACTATATCATCTCCCATAAAATATGAAAATAAGCTGCATAATGAATTATATTTAGTTTTAATTGTATCTGCTGAATTGCCTAAATCATCTCTACAATAAATCAAAAATCTGTTAATATCATTGGTTTTAATCTTTTGCATATCCACAATTTTTAAATCTTGAATTGTTATTTTATTAATTACACCGTTATCTATTAAATAATTGAAAAAGCATTTAAACACATTCCAGTATTGTAATTGAGTAAGCTTACTTTTTACTTTTGGTTTTGATATAAAAAAATCACTTATAAATTTCGGTACACCATCTAATTGCTTATTCAATTTTTTAGCTGCTTGCCTTTGCACTTCGTCTTTATAACACACATAAATCACATCCTTTGTTGAAATAATATACTATATTCTACTTTATTAATCCATTCAGTCTTATCCATCTGTCTGATTTAATAGGACACCTAGGATCATTATCCATTTTTATCACATTTAACTTAAATTTCACCGTATCATATACCCACATTCCAACTAATGCCAAAATATGAACGAAAAGCATCAATATCACCTTCCTTTTAAACTTTTATCTTTTATCTTATCGTTATGCTGCCAAGCAAAAACCCTTTCGCTCCAAATCTGATCTGATTAATAGTAGTACTTCATCAATATTTCTGAAGTCATTGTCAATATAAGTATCTGCTCCCATGATAACACATCTACCAGATTTATCTATCTCTTTTACCTTATATCCAGCCACATCTGCTAACTGAAATTTCTTATATTTAGGTACATCTGTTCAATTTGTTTTGAAGTAGTTTCTTTTAAATGTTTTATATCTTTCTTTAATTTTTCATTTTCTACCCTAGCATCGCTTGCTAACGCATCTTTAAATTCATCTAAACTCATTCCTTTTGCCATTTAAATTATACCATCCCTTCGAATTGTTTTATTTATTCATTACTATATTTTGACTTTAAACAACTTCTTTAAGTCTCACCGCCCTCTTTGTGCGTGTTATAAGTTTTATTTGATCCTTTCTTAATCTACGATACTTATACTCACCCTTTGCCATACGATTAATAACTGAAATATAGTTTTTATTTTTAATCCTGTCCAAGTTCTTATTAAATATTGTAGCAATACTGCGGTTCCTTTTATATACGATTCTTTCTCTCTCCAAGTCTTGTTCATAATATTGAAGGGTTTGTGCTTCAACTCCGTTCATCCTTGTGTCAGGATCTCTCTTATAATGCCTAATATCCATTAACTTTAGGTCTGCTTCACGTTCTAAAAAACCCATATTTTCTATGTAATCATCAAGTTGTGAAAATACTGTTATTGCTAGATTGATGAATTCAACAAAATCAAAATCATTTTCTTCCATGTATGTTTTACCACGATATATATATTTGTTATCATTTTGTACATCATCTAGATCAAAATCTTGGTATGCACCATCCATATCGCTGATTTCATTAAAAATATTATTTTTAGGCTCCGGTTCTAGTTCAATAACAGATAATGATTTATTTCTATAAATTTTAGGTAAATTATTTAAAACATTATTTGCCATACTTTCAGAAAAACGCTGTGCTTTATTTTTATCCTTAGTCAAACTAAATTCATTATTCTTGCGTAAAATATAGCTCTCTCCATTTGTTATTACATGACACATTTTTATTCCTCCTTATTCTTACTATATTGTCAACTACTATTTTTTAAATATATTTACTTTATGCATTGTATTATAATATCATTAGATTCTACTTTTAATTCTCCGATGCAAGTATTCACACCGGAGGATTGATATAATTTATTAATACGATATAAAATGCAATAAAACCGCTTTCTTATTATATAATTCAATAATTGCTACAACCATATCTTCTACATTATCAAATGCCATTCTTTGAATATCAGATAACTTAATTTTTATATCTTTATATTTATTATCACATAAATCATATAACATAATATTGAACTGAAACTCCAACGGCTAAAGCACGTTGGGTTCTTATGTACGATAACTTCCTTTTATATCACGAATGATATAAAGACTAATTATTTTTCATAAGACTTTTACTACCAAGCATTCTATTGAATACATTAACGATAGTATTAGGCTCGTTTCAAAACCTATATTTTATAAGATTTGTCTTAAATTGCTATACTACTTAAATTCTTTTGCCCTGTTAATCTTTCTACTTCTAAGTTATGAAGCGTTAAGAAATTTTTAAATCGTTCATTACATTTTTGTTGATTAATCTCTTTTAAATCGTTATCTACATTCATAATTAAAAATGCAGAATACATATCTCTTTGTACTTTAATGTCTCCAAAGTAATTCCATCTTTGAGATAATTTCTTCTTTTTATATTCACCGTCAAAATGGTTGTATTGACTTGCTTTAACAGAATAGGTGTCAATCTTATTTAAAGCTCGGTCATGATATCTTAATTTTCTATCTATAATAGTCAGCAACATAGATGGTGCTTTATTAGCCAAACTCTTACCAAATCTTTTCTTTTTCTTAAATTTACCTTTATCATTCTTTTCAGTTTTCTTTGCTCTCTTTTGCAACCCACTAAAATTCATTGTTTCAACATTAATGTTGTCACCCAAAGATATAATATAGTTTGCTAAGCATTCATGTTGAATTTTTCTTATATCTACCTGTTTGCGATATAATTCTTTTAACTCATTCTGTAATTTAATATAATGATTTGACTTAACCCATTTTACTTTCATGTTGCCTTGTTTCTTTATCGTCCCATCTGAATTAAAGTTATCAGGATTCATAGCACGTTTACTTCGATCCATTTTACGTTGAATTAATCGTTTCTGATTTTCAATATTTTGAACCTTATCAGCTAATTCATATATCTTTACATCTGTGTTAGAAACAATTGCAATCGTCTGAGTTCCAATATCTAAACCTACATCTCCAGAGCCTATTTGGTGTTTAATTTCACCTGTTTCCTTATCAACTTTAGTTGGAGCAACACCTTTAAATACTATTTGTAAATAGAATTTATATTTACTCTTAACAAACTTTCTAACTATTCTACAATAAGCAATATCGTTTTGCATCGCTTGATACTCATATGGATTATTGTAGTTGATTTTTACTTGAATATTTAATCCGTTCCATAACAATGTGTTATCTCTAAATCTTATACCAGTATTATTTGATTTTCCTTCAAGAGTATTTAAAGTTTCATATATTTGGCTGTGGAGACACGTGACTTTAGTCATGTGAGGAAACAGCCAAATTCACATCCTTTCTAATAATAAACTTTTTCTTCTATCAATTAATTCTAATTTCTTATAATTAGCACTCCTATGAATTACTTCTCCATCTAATCTTCTTATATCAAAATAACCACTTGACCTTCTTCCAAATATAAAACACTCTTGACCATTGTATTTAACTTTATCAAATAATCTAAATCCTTTTATCTCATATGATGCTTGATTTAATTTTCTTCTTCCACCTTTTAAGATTTTTGCTTTATGAATTTGTCTATTATGTCTTCTTACTTGCTTAATCTTATACCAATCGTCTAAAGGTTTTACTGTAGGATTACCACTAATACATCTCGCATCAATTCTATGTGCTTTATCTAAGTTATTACTAATTCTAGTATTCTTTGTTATATACCCATAAGTCATATTAACATTAGGATATATTTCTTTAAGTCTGTTATAAAATGTCCATCGCATAATTCCCATAAAAGCAGCATCTCTGAAACTATTACCACGTTTAATTGTTACTTTGATTTTCCCTTGATGGTACTTATTGTGGCAAGTTTCACATAAGGTTATCAAATTATTAGGACTATCTCCACCTGTTTTTCTACTTTCAATATGATGAACATTTAATATCTTATCCTTTGATTTGCCATGGCATATTTGGCATTCGTGATTATCTCTCCAGAATACATATTCTCGTACATTCCAAAAATTTAATTGTTCTCCTTGTTGATATTCTGTTCCATTTATGTCAGGATTTTTAATCTTCTGTATATCAAAACTTGCTGTTTCAACTATTATTTTAGTTATAGGCAGTAATTGATAAGTTTTATTTACTATATTGAAATGTGTCTGTATCTTATTTTCTATTGAAGGCGCTAACCAACCCTTATTTTTGCTTTTAACCCTGTTTAAAAATCTTGGCTTTCTATATCTTGTAGTACGATTACGTCTACTTCTACGATACTCTCTTCTATCTGATAACAATTCTACTATATCGTTCCTTAGTTCTACTTCTGCTGAAAATAATTCCTGCCTATTAGTTGTAGCAGATAGCCCTATAACTTTGCTTCCTGCATCTACACCCAATGTTATTGGCTGTTTATAGCCACTTGAGCCATATAATAATTGAATAGTAAATGGTGACTTTTTAACTACTTTTGCTTTACCTTGTTTTAGCAATTTTCTTGCTTTTTGTGGCTTACAAGGCATTAATGGTTTGCCATCTTTGTTTAAAATGTAGACTAAAATAAAGTCTACCTCCTTTCAGAGTTGTTACCCTTACCCAATGTTATATAAGTTTGTTAAGCTTAATACACTATCCCTACCCAATAGGATTGTTTAATATTAAACGATAGAGCCACAAGTTAGGATAAACGCTCATGGGTAT
>ENA-UOOK01001010-UOOK01001010.1-fermentation-metagenome-genome-assembly--contig:-NODE-1010-length-37839-cov-9.546978_pt1 | contig 37839 bp, 33 predicted proteins | sample MGYA00245777_ERZ724023 | MGnify/ENA primary metagenome ERZ724023 (study PRJEB28704, sample SAMN03018312) | fermentation metagenome | biome: anthropogenic terrestrial biome; feature: soil; material...
TTTATTCTATCAAATATATTAACTAATTTCTACTAAGTTTTATTTGAAATAAAAACGACCCGCTAGTCTTAGGCTTTACAACCTTTAAACCAGCGGGTTCTAATTTTTTATATCATTTACTGTTTAATTATAGTTTTATCCTCATCTTATGCCATTAAGCTACCATTCTAAAATTTATCTCCAAAAAACACTAAAACTCCATAAAATCAAGGAATTTCTATTCTATTAAAAGTATTGATACAATGTGTGTCAAAATGTGTGTCAAATAGCTTCAAACCTTTGATATGTATGGTGGAGGCGAGGGGTGTCGAACCCCTGTCCGAAAGTCGGAAAATCCAAATTTCTCCGAGCGCAGTTAGTGTTTTAACATTCCCTCTAGCAAACTCCCACTAACAGGATTTTGCCTTCAGTAGCTTCATAATTTCCGTTCCATGCTCAAAGCTTTGCAAGGCTCGGTTCCCTACTAGTCGACGCCAAATCCAGGGCCGTAGGACTCCCCGGTTTGACGAGCAGCTGTTATTAAGCTGCTAAAGCGTAATTATTGTTATCGTTTAATTTTTGATTCCAGCTTTTTAACGTGGTACCAGAATCCAAACCACGGCTCGCTTATTGGCCTTACCGTACCCCCGTCGAAACCAAGCACGCCCCCATGTATTATAGATATGCAAAGACACTAACACTAATACTGATTTCCTTCCTTAAACTGTCTTTCCATCTCTCTTTCAGCACTCTTCTTTGCTATGTCGTCACGTTTGTCATAAAGTTTCTTGCCCTTTGCAACTGATAGATTAACCTTTACAAGGCCTCTCGATAGGTATAGGGACAATGGAATTAACGAATATCCTCTTTGGGTTGTATACTCTTCTAGTTTTCTTATTTCTTTTTTATTTAACAAAAGCTTTCTTTTCCTCAGAGGATCTCTATTAAACACATTTCCTTTTTCATATGGGCTTATGTGCATATTATATAGAAAAACTTCTCCCTTTTCAACCATGGCATAGCTGTCTTTTAAGTTAGCTTTTCCCTGCCTTATAGACTTTACCTCAGTGCCAATAAGAGATATACCTGCTTCATAGGTTTCTTCTATAAAGTAGTCATGTCTTGCTTTTCTGTTTTCTGCAAGTGCTTTTTTAACTTCACCCATATAATCACCTGAAATAATAATAAAGTGTAATCAGATAAAATACTAATAACCCGACTAGCACTTTATTATATCATAAAAATAATATTACGTAAACCATCTGATAAATTGTCATTTTATTACTCATCAAGTACAAAGTCGATGGAACCTTCTATTATATTAACCTTTGCAACCCTTATTTTTACTTGGTCTCCAAGTTTAAATATTCTTCTTGTCGTCTCACCTATAAAAGAATGATGCTTTTCATCATAATAATAGTAATCATCAACAAGGTTGCTTACATGTATTAAACCTTCTATAGTGTTTTCTAATTCAACAAATAATCCAAAAGGAGTAACACTGCTTATTATTCCAGTATATACTTCTCCTATCCTATCTTTCATATACTCAGCTTTTTTAATATCATCTACTTCTCTTTCTGCTTCTTGGGCTGTAACCTCTGTTTCGCTGCTTAATTTTGACGCATATTTTACAAATCCAGTTAATTTCTTTTCTCTCTTTTCTGTTATGGTTCCTGCTAAATATTCGCTTATTATTCTGTGTATTGTAAGATCTGGGTATCGTCTTATTGGAGATGTAAAGTGGGTATAGTATTTTGCTGCAAGACCAAAGTGACCTGTACATTCTGGTGAATATTTGGCCTTCTTTAAAGATCTTAACATCAAATTATTAATAATTGCTTCCTCTTTTTTACCTTCAACTTTTTCCACAATATCTTGCAAGGCCTTTGGGTGGATTTCATTTATTTCTTTTATATGGTACCCAAAATTGCTTATAAACTCGTTAAAGGCTTGTAACTTTTCAATATCCGGATCTTCATGAATCCTATATACAAATGGTAGATTAGTCCAATACATATGCTCTGCCACGGTTTCGTTAGTGACAAGCATGAACTCTTCTATAATCATATTGGATATTTCTCTATCAAAAGGTCTTATGTCGATGGGCTTACCCCTATCATCGAGTATTATCTTGCACTCCTGCATATCAAAGTCAATGCTTCCTCTTTCCATCCTTTTGTTTCTAAGTATATTGCATAGCTCTTCCATAAGCTTAAAATCATCATAAAGATACCCGTATCTCTCTTTTAATTCCTCATCTTTCCCCTTTAATATTGCTGTTACATCCTTATAGGTCATTCTCTCTTTAGTTCTTATAACACTTTTAAATATTTCATAGTTTATAACTTTACCTTTATTATCAATATCCATTACAACAGATAAAGTTAGCCTATCTACTTTAGGGTTTAGACTGCATACTCCGTTTGACAGCTTTTTAGGAAGCATTGGTATTACTCTGTCAATTAAATATACACTAGTCCCTCTATTTTGGGCTTCTTTATCTATTACATCATTCTCCCTCACATAGTGGCTCACATCTGCTATATGAACCCCAAGCCTATATCCTACTTTAGGCAATCTCTCGATGGATACTGCATCATCTAGATCCTTTGCATCGTCCCCATCTATTGTTACAATATTTTTATCTCTTAAATCCCTTCTGCCTTCATAATCTTTTTCTGCTACTTCGTCTGGTATATTCTCTGCTGCCATTTCAACTTCTTCAGGGAACTCTTCAGGAAGCCCATGCTTTCTTATAACGGATAATATATCAATGCCAGGCTCATCTTTATATCCTAAAATCTCAACTATCCGGCCTTCAGGATTTCTCCTAGCTTCTGGCCATTTTATTATCTCTGCAACCACCTTTTGACCAGTTTGTGCTTTATTTGCCTCAGCTTTAGGTATAAAAACGTCTTGGGATATCCTTCTGTCATCAGGAACTAGAAAGCCAAAATGTTCACTATTTTCATATACACCTACAATTTTCTTGTTTGCCCTCTCTAATATCTTTATTATCTGCCCTTCGCCGCTTTTCTGTACATCATCTTTTTTAAGTATCTTTGCTACAACCCTATCATTATTCATTGCTCCGCTCATATTTTCAGCTGATATATGTACATCTGGCACATCATCCTCGTCAGGCAATACAAACCCATACCCTCTCTGATTTCCCTGAAGCTTTCCCACAACCAGATTCATCTTTTCAGGTACTCCGTATCTACTTTTTTTAGTTTTAAATATCAGGCCCTCTGCTTCCATCTCATCTAGGAGATTATAAAATGCATTCTTTTCAGTTTTAGGTATCTTAAATACCTCTATTAATTCATCTGCAAGCTTTGGGTTATATGCAGTTTCCCTCATAAATTCAAGAATACTTTCCTTTGTTTCCAAAATAAATTCCTCCAATTAAATACACAAATATATTTTTAGCTGATATACTTATTATACAAATATTATCCATCATGTATACAATAATTACATTAAAATCACTAACTACCATAAAGATATAGCTTTTTAAACTCTCCTGGAGATATTCCTTCAGTCTTTTTAAATACAAAGCAAAAATAACTTGTGTCCTCAAATCCACATAGGGAAGATACATCCTTTATCTTTAAGCTATCATCTTTAATAAGCATGTCTTTACTCTTGTTTATTCTTATATTGTTGACATATTCAAAAGGTCTTATTCCAAGTATGTTCTTAAAAAGCATACATAAATACTCAGGTGTTACGCCAATTGTATTTGAAAGCTCTTCTAATGTAATTGGCCTATTATAATTTGCTTCAACAAATTCAAAAACAGGCTTTAGTTTTAAATATTTGGCCTGCATTGAGGTATCATTGCTCTTTGATATATATTTTAGCATATCCATAAGAAGTCCGTATATATGTTCAGAGCACTTTACCCCCCTTAGATTATCTTCAGTAGACATTATGTTGTAGATTTGCCTTATTCTAAATAAAAGTGCTTCAGGGTTTGATATAAAATACGCCCCTGATTTATCTATTCCAATAACTTTTAGCAGTCTTTCAATTTCATATCCATTAAAACTAATCCAGCAAACCATCCAAGGTTTTTTGACCTCATAATATTCATGAGGTATTTCAGGGTATATAAACATTCCCATACCCTCTTTTACCCTTATTTTCCTTGGCCCAATAACTAGTTCACCCTCCCCATCTAAACACTGTATCCATTGGTATTGGTTAAATCCTGCAGGCCTAAAAATATGTTCCTGATGATACATACAGCCTATTGTCCCAAAATATAAAGGCAAAGATTTTTCTATTTCTGTAGGAGTTGATATTATCATATTAGACATATTAATCACCGTAATTTTAAATAATATTAATATACTTATATATATACTAAAATTCTTTTATAGAATAATCAATAGACTAATCTTACAATATTAATATAGTTATAAAAAAGGAGGCTTTTATTATGAATAAAGATTGGGAAAATGTAAATTGCTTACACAAAAATTGTTTAAAAAACAGATCCTATTTCATGTCCTACAAAGATAAGCAATCTGCACTAACTTATGATAGGACAGCTTCATCAGGCTTTAAGCTTTTAAATGGCAGATGGGATTTTTATTATTCAAATTCACCTGCTGAGGCACCAGAGAACTTTTATACTTTAGATTTTAATGCAGATAATTGGGATACCATTGAAGTACCTGGTCATTGGCAGCTTCAGGGATTTGGAAAACCTCATTATACAAATGTTCGCTACCCTTTTCCAGCAGATCCACCTCATGTACCTTCTGATAATCCTACGGGATGCTACAGGCGTTTCTTTACGATTCCTAAAGACTGGCTTAGCAAAACAATAGTTTTAAGATTCGAAGGAGTGGATAGTTCTTTTAATGTATGGGTAAATGGAAAAGAGGTTGGCTATAGTCAAGTAAGTAGAATGCCATCAGAATTTGATATAACTGATTATGTACATGAAGGTGAAAATTTAATTTCTGTAAAGGTGTATAAATGGTGTGATGGAAGTTATATAGAAGATCAAGACATGTGGTGGCTAAACGGTATATTTAGAGATGTATATATAATAACAAAAGAGCCTTCACATATAGAAGATTTCTTTGTAAAAGCAAATCTTAAAAATAATTATAAAGATGGTTGTCTAGATGTTGAGGCAGACTATACATTAAAAGAAGACTGCAGTATAGACGCAGAACTACTAGATTCTAATATGAAAACTATAACAAGAACCTCTGCCATTTTAGAAAAAGATACTAATTCAATTAATCTTTCAATGAATATAGATGAGGTTAAAGTATGGTCTGCAGAAAGCCCTTATCTATACAACCTGCTTATAACATTAAAAAACTCAGCTAAAGATGTGGTTGAAGTTATACCATGTAGGGTTGGGTTTCGTACCATAGAAATAATAGATGGAAGATTCTTGGTAAATGGCAAGGCAATAAAAATAAAAGGTGTAAACCGTCATGATTGGCATCCAGACCTTGGACGAGCAGTACCAGTTGATTGGATGAAAAAAGATATACTGCTTATGAAGCAGCATAATATAAATGCTGTTAGAACTTCGCACTACCCAAATGATACAAGGTTTTATGATTTATGCGATATATTAGGGATCTATGTTATAGATGAAGCAGACCTTGAATGTCATGGTATTTCATATGCAGGAGACATAAATATGCTAAGCAAAGATGATAGATGGAAGGATGCATATTTAGATAGAATGGAGCGCATGGTAGAAAGAGATAAAAATCATCCTTCTATTATAATGTGGTCTCTTGGAAATGAATCAGGCTTTGGCTCAAACCATGAAGCAATGGCTGCATGGTGTAAACGTAGGGACGATACAAGGCCTATACATTATGAAGGAGATTCTGAAGCTAAAGTAAGCGATGTATATAGCACGATGTATACATCCGTTGATGATTTAATTGATAAATGCAAAACTGATTTAGATAAGCCCCACCTTCTTTGCGAATACGCTCATGCAATGGGGAATGGCCCTGGAGGTCTTAAGGAATATTGGGATGCATTTTATAAATATGATGGGCTAATGGGCGGCTGCATTTGGGAATGGGTAGACCATGGCATAAGGCAATTTTCAGAAGATGGCAAAGAATACTATGCATATGGTGGAGATTTTGGTGATTTACCTAATGACTATAATTTCGTAATAGATGGTCTTGTTATGCCTGATAGAACCCCATCTCCAGGCCTTATTCAGTATAAAAAAATAATAGAGCCTGTAAAGGTTCAGGCAGTAGATTTAAATAAAAAAGAGGTAAAAATAACCAATCTTTATGATTTTATTTCTCTTGATGATTTAACCATGGCTTGGAATATCACTTGTGATGATAAAATAGTTCAAAGTGGTAATTTTGATTTTGGTCATATATTGCCTAAAGAAAGCAAAATTATAGCTCTGCCCATTGAACCAATTGAAAATGTACTTCCATCTACAGATTATTATCTAAATATATATTTTACGCTTTCTAAAGATGCTGCTTGGGCTTATCATGGCCATGAAGTAGCATGGGCACAGTTTAAAATGCCTATTGAGTCAAATGAGCATTTGCCTCATACAGCAAAGTTTAATATGATGCCTTTATCTGTTTCAGAAAAAAATAATAACCTATATATATATGGAGATGACTTTAAAGTATGCTTTGATAAAGCATTAGGAGTTATAAATGAATGGACATATAGAGGAAAAACCCTATGCATAAATGGTCCTAAACTAAACTTTTGGCATGCGCCAATTGATAATGATATGAATATTAAGGGAAAGTGGTACGAAGCCTTTTTAAATAAGCTTCAGCATAGGATTGAAAGCTTCAATTGGTCAATGAACGGGGAAACCTCAGTTAACATTACCATTGAATCTTATATAGCTCCACCAACCTATAGTATAGGGTTTAAATGCACATACAATTATAAAATACTTGGAAATGGCACAATTACTATGGATATTAAAGGAGATCCTAAAGGAGATATTGCAAACATGCTTCCAATGCTTCCTAAAATAGGACTTCAAATGGAGATTCCAAAATATCTTGATACTTTCAAATGGTATGGCAGAGGCCCTGGGGAAAGTTACCCTGATTCTAAAGAGGCAAATAAATTTGGAGTATATACAAAGAACGTGGATGATCTATTTACAAATTATGTTTTCCCTCAAGATAATGGAAATAGATCTGATGTAAAATGGGTTTCAGTTGTTGATGAAAATGGTTTAGGTTTTATGGCTAATGGCATTCCTGATTTAAACTTCTCTGCATGGAGATATACTGCAGAGAATATAGAAGGCGCTAAGCATAGACATAAACTAATACCAAGAGATTTTATAACACTTAATTTAGATCTAAAGATAAGTGGACTTGGGAGCAATAGCTGCGGTCCTAAGCTTCCACAAGAATATAGCGTAAATCCTGGGATGTTTAATTTTTCTATACAGCTTACACCATATTCTGTAAATGAGATATCTTCTGTACTGCTTGGCAAATATAAAGTTAATAGGTAAGAAGTAAGAGTTAAAAGTTAAAAAGCAAAAGGCAAAAGGCAAAAGTCCCTACATAACTTGGATTTATATGGGGACTTTTGTTCTTTACTAAATATTTAAAAAATTGTTAACATATTTATAGTATACTTTATATATAGCCTTAATATAATACTTTTTTAATTTTTAATATGGCATTATGAATTGAAAAATGGTAAACTTAATGAGTTTCGCATAAAGATCATATGGAGGGACACTGATGCAAAAGTCTATAAGTACAATTCTTATATCAACAGTATTATTTATAGTCTTAAGTACTGCAGCTAAAGCAGATATCGCCCCTGTTACTGTTAAAGAAGATGGGGCTGAACCTATAGAGGCCCCTAAGGTTTCAATTGAATCTGCTGATATTACTGTATCACCAAAAGGTGATGGATTTAGTTTCGACTGTACATATGTAATTAAAAGTCTTGCAGATGATACTAACATACTGCTTGGAATCTCTGGAGATCCTGGCTATACGCTAGAGGTAGGCTACATTGAAAATCTTGATGTTTACATTAATGGGACACATACGGAGTATAAAATTTACGATACAACCAAAAACCTCTCAGAGGATCGAAAGAACCAAAATATGTCTTTAAATTTTAAATGGCATACATTCCAAGTCCCTATAAAGGCTAGTGAGCCAACTATTGTAAAAGCATCCTATAATACTATATGGAGAATATTTGATCAAAACAAAACTAGTCCTTATTATATTATTCCATTTATTTTATCAATGGATAAACTGTTTTTTAGTAATAAAGGTAATTATACTATTAGATACGTAAGTGATGATATTATAAATATTGCAGATGTAAAAGTAATGATGAATTCTATGCTTGAGCCTAATATAATTTCCCAGGCAATACTATCTCCTGAATGTAATGAGAAACAAATTGTGTGGAAATTTAATGATATCAAAGACTTTCAGGACTTTAGGCTTATTATTCTGCCGCCAAAGAGGTTAGCCATGAATTTTAAGTCTAATACTAGCCTTGACCCTTCAATAAGATGGGCAATGTTAAATAATGATTATGAGAAATTAGCAACCCTATTTGAGGATGTTGCCAAAAAAAATGTACCAAATGATTTAAGCAGCGAAGATATTGGTACAGCAGCCTACCTTTCTGCAGAGTTCTATTTTAGGGTAAAAAACTATGATAAGGCTCTTGAAATGCTGTCTCTTCCAAACCAGACAACACTTTGGCCTTCAAATATAAAATGCGAGTATATATCTGCTCTTAAATATGAGAATGAAAACAATTATATAATGCTGCTTGATGAATTAAAAAAGCTGCAGCAGTATAAGGATTACATATTAGTATCAGATTTTGCTGAAAAGAAGTTAGAAGATATAAGTAAGGTTCCCCCTCCTAAAGTAGAAAGTGATTCTGAAGCCGAAGATGAAAAAGACCCTGATAGCTTTTTAGTCAAACTTTATGATAATCGTATATATCTTTCAACATTAGTAATATTGCTTGTTCTTGCATACCTAGTATACAAAGCTCCTACAAAAAAGTAACTGTTCGTTTTTAAATCGGATATGTTGGTTGACTTGCGCTGCACGCTGCTACAGTAAACCAACATATCCTAACTAATAAACTTTGCTTGCTATTTAGTTACTATTGGTAGTTCATGCTTCCTGCCCAAACAAATGGCATTGGAAATACTGATTCTATAAATTCTTTTATAAGCGGCTTATTACCTAATTCTAAACCTACCCCAATTACGTCTCCAAACACAAGTTTTGTTAATTTTTCTAAATCGTTTATGCATAAAACTTCATTTTCTATCTTAAAAATGTATTTGTTACCTTCATAGTCTTCTTCAATAAATTGAATATTATCTGCTATATTTTTATCTACGTGCTGTTTAAAATATGGAAGCAGTTTATTCATCAAAGAAGTAAAGTCTAATATCTTTATTGTTCCTGAATTGTTAACTTTGCTTATCTGTATTTTATTTTTTTCTGCAATACTCATAATTGGGTCATTAAATGGATACACAACCCCCATGGTATTTAATTTACAAATAGATACAATATTTTGTAAAGCCTTAAATACTTTCTCCCTATCCCCTGCAAACTCAACTACTTCTGCTCTTATATTCTCTTCATTTATTATTTCCAAAACAATGTATCCTACTGCTTTTCCACCTTGCTTAATTAAAAATACTTTATATGTTAAGTAAGCCCAGTTAGTTGTTGCGCCCTTTAAAAGCATCTTAAACTCATGCATTGTTCTATAATATCTAGTAGATTCTTTTGAATATATATTCACCATATCCTCAATATATTCTCCGGGCTTTACATCTATTATTTCAAAATCTATATCATTATCTTTTGGCTCTATATTAAATTCTCCAAACTCCCCTACATTGCAGCAGCCTCTCCTTGTATATAGACTTCTTGAACCTGAAACAAACATAACATCAACTGAATCTTCCCTCATTATCTTTTCTGCATCATCAAGCAGCATAGATGAATATCCTTTGCCCCTGTATCCTTCATCCGTACAAACGGCACCTATTGAAGCTGCACCAATTGGAACCCCTTCAATCATCACTGTGGTCTCATAAAAATTCACATCTGCAACAGGTTTATTATCACAAGATATAACCCTCATGCATCTTAAATTATCTTCACTCAACAAAAGTGGAAATTCCTCCTGCATAGTAGGCTTGTACCCATGAAAATGCCTAAATGTTTTGTTTATTAGGTCTACCACCTTTTGTAATTCTTCCTTTTTACACGCCCTTGGTCCCTCCATACATTTACCCCCTAAGTCATATTTTTTGTATAATAGCTATATTTAAAAAATAGAGGCTTAAAAAGCCTCTATCTATTATAATATCTTAAGAAGTATTCCGCCATACTTAACTATAACTGGAGCAAATAAAAGAGATACTATTGCAATAAGCTTAATTAGTATATTCATTGCAGGTCCCGCCGTATCCTTAAACGGATCTCCTACTGTGTCCCCTATTACTGCTGCAGCATGGGCTTCACTTCCTTTTCCTCCATGCTTTCCAGTCTCTATATACTTCTTTGCATTATCCCAAGCTCCTCCAGAGTTGGACATCTGAATTGCAATTAAAAGCCCTGTGACAACAGATCCTGCTATAAGTCCTCCTAAGGCTTCTTTCCCAAGAATAATTCCTATAAGTATAGGGATTACAACTGCAAGTATACCTGGAAGCAGCATCTGTTTCAATGCTTCAATTGTTGATATATCAACACATTTTTTGTAATCAGGTTTATTTTTTCCTTCCATAATACCTGGAATCTCTTTAAACTGCCTCCTCACCTCTTCAATCATTTCAAAGGCCGCCTTACCAACTGCCTCCATTGCCATGGCAGCAAATAGATATGGTATCATGCCGCCTATTATTAAACCTATAAGTACCATTGGATTTAAAAGATCAATTGAGTTAAGTCCAACTGCCTGTGAGAAAGATGCGAAAAGTGAAAGTGCTGTTAAAGCAGCAGAGCCTATTGCAAATCCTTTTGCAATTGCTGCCGTTGTATTTCCTACAGAATCCAATGTATCTGTAACCTCTCTTACTGATTTAGGAAGCCCTGCCATTTCAGCTATTCCCCCAGCATTATCTGCTATAGGGCCATAAGCATCTACGGCCACAGTAAGCCCTGTAGTTGAGAGCATGCCAACTGCAGAAAGTGCAACTCCATAAAGACCTTTTGCCACCATTTCAGGATTTGATGTACCCCCAGTTAAATAAAATGCTAAAAGTATGGCTATTGCTATAAAAATAACTGGAAGCGCGGTAGAATACATTCCAACTGCAAGACCGCTTATTATTGTAGTGGCAGCCCCTGTTTCAGATTGCTTAGCAATCTTTTTTACATGCTTATAATCAGCTGATGTATAAACTTCTGTGATCTGCCCAATCAAAGCTCCTGCTACTATTCCTGATGCTACTGCATAAAATGGAGTTAAATCCCCTTTAAATACAAAATAGCTTAAAACTCCGCCTAATATTAATACAAGTATACTTCCAATATATGTTCCGTTTTTCAAGGCCTTTTGAGGATTTTGGTTTTTTCCTCCCTTTACAAAAAGAGCCCCTATTATAGATGCTATTATGCCTGATGCTGCTAGAAATAGTGCATAAAATGCACCTTCTCCACCTGCATAAACTGCTGATCCAAGTACAATAGCAGATATTATGGAGCTGCAATAAGATTCAAATAAATCTGCACCCATACCTGCTACGTCTCCAACATTATCCCCCACGTTATCTGCTATAACTGCTGGATTTCTTGGGTCATCCTCTGGAATTTCCTTTTCAATCTTTCCAACAAGGTCTGCACCCACATCTGCTGCCTTTGTGTATATTCCTCCCCCAACACGGGCAAATAATGCGATTGAACTTGCACCAAATCCAAATCCAGTGATAATATTTACATCTTTAAAAATATAGTAAAAAATGCCTACACCTAGTAGACCAAATCCTGCAACATACATACCTGCTGCAGCTCCTCCTGAAAACGCAACCTCGAGGGCTTTATTCTGACCCTTTTGGGCGGCATTTGCTGTTCTTACATTAGCTTTAGTTGCTACCTTCATGCCAAAATAGCCCGCTCCTGCTGAAAATAATCCCCCAAATAAAAATGCAATGGCCGTCTGTATATTAATTAATATACTTATGGCTAAAATTACAATAGCCATGAACACTGATAAGGTTTTATACTCCCTTATAAGAAATGCCATGGCTCCTTCGTATATATAGTTTGCAATCTCCTTCATCTTTTCGTTACCAGGTTCTTCTTTCTTTACCTTAAAAGATAGGTATACCGCAAATAGTAAACCTATCACACCTGTTATGGGTGCAAGTATCAATAAACTGCTGCCCATCTAATCCGCCTCCTACTAATTTAATAAACTTTTAAATTAAAGCTTTTTAGTAATTCATATAGAGTCGAGATTATCTAAAAGAGATTTCTTCATATATTATTAATATTAAATAAATTTAATATTAAATTTATTTATTTCCTAGTACCGTAAGTGCTATTGTAGTTATAACAAATATAATCATAAAAACAATTGTTGAAATAACAAGCTTTCCCTCATAGCTTCTTCCTTTGTTTTTGCCAAAAAATGTTTCTGCTCCTCCTGCAGTAATTCCAGCTATTCCTGTTGATTTACTAGGTTGAAGAAGAACAGACCCAATCACTCCAACACTTGCAATAATGTGAATAACCGTAAAAAACGTATTCATATTTTTTACCTCCATACTATGTAATAATATTTTAGTTCTAGTAATACGTATATTTAATTCATAGTTAAAATAAAGCTCCTAGTACACTAACACATCTCTATTCCATAAGATATATTCTATCACAGTAATATTTAAAAAACAATAATAAAGGTTTTAATACCCAATATTAAAAATAGACAAAGGCCGCCTTAAAAAGTATCTATTGTGGTCTTTGTCTATTAAATTGCATTATAGGATAACTATAAAAGGTTTATTTTAAATTGTAGAATGCATCTTTTCCTAAGTACTCAGCTGCATCTTCTAGTTCTTCCTCAATTCTTAGAAGTCTATTGTATTTAGAAACCCTTTCAGATCTAGATGGTGCTCCTGTTTTGATCTGTCCTGCGTTTACTGCAACAACAAGATCTGCAATTGTTGTATCCTCAGTTTCTCCAGAACGGTGTGAAACTACTGCAGTATATCCTGCTCTTTCAGCCATCTGAATTGTGTCTAAAGTTTCTGTAAGCGTACCAATCTGGTTTAATTTAATTAAAACTGAGTTTGCAACTCCAAGCTCTATTCCCTTTTTAAGTCTTTCTGTATTTGTAACAAAAAGGTCATCTCCAACTAGCTGAATCTTCTTGCCGAGTCTATCAGTCAGTACCTTCCAGCCATCCCAATCCTCTTCTGCTAATCCATCTTCAAGAGATACAATAGGGTATTTTTCTACTAAAGATTCATAGAAAGACACCATTTCCTCTGCAGTATATACCTTTCCTTCTCCATCAAGATGATACTTTTTATCGTCTTTGTAAAGTTCACTTGCTGCAGCATCTATAGCAATGGATATGTCTTTGCCTGGTTTATATCCTGCTTTATCTATTGCCTCAATTATTACCTTTATTGCCTCTTCATTAGATGAAAGGTTTGGAGCAAATCCACCTTCATCACCTACACCTGTTGCTAGTCCTTTTTTATTAAGGGTTGATTTTAGTGCATGGAATGTTTCTGCACACATTCTAAGTGCCTCAGTAAAGGAGCTTGCTCCTACAGGCATTATCATAAACTCCTGTATATCAACATTATTATCTGCATGAGCCCCACCATTTAGTATATTCATCATAGGCACTGGAAGAGTCTTTGAATTTACCCCTCCTAGGTACTGATAAAGGCTCATATCTAAAGATTCTGCAGCAGCCCTTGCAACTGCAAGTGATACTCCAAGTATTGCATTAGCTCCTAATTTTGACTTATTTTTAGTACCATCAATCTCAAGCATTGTTTTATCAACCAAAACTTGCTCATATACATTCATTCCAATGAGGTTTGGGGCGATAACACTATTTACGTTATCTACTGCCTTTAATACCCCTTTCCCAAGATATCTCTTCTTATCTCCATCTCTAAGCTCCACAGCTTCAAAAGCACCTGTTGATGCTCCAGATGGTACTGCTGCCCTTCCTACTGTTCCATCCTCTAGGAAAACCTCAACCTCAACTGTTGGATTAGCCCTTGAATCTAATATTTCTCTTGCAGATACATCAATTATCTCCATATATGCTCTCATTTAATATCCTCCTTTCATATAGCTTATTTTTTACATATAAATAATATTAATACTCTATATTTAATATTATTCAGTGATAATGCTCTCCCCAGTCATTTCCTTAGGTATTGGAAGCTTCATCATCTTAAGAATTGTTGGTGCAATATCTGAAAGCCTTCCACCTTCTCTTAAATTCACATCTTCTTCTCCTAAAACTACAAATGGAACAAGGTTTGATGTGTGTGCAGTCATAGGTTCGCCAGTTTCTAGGTCAATCATTTTTTCAACATTTCCATGATCTGCTGTAATTATAAGATTTCCACCGACTTTAGATACTTCATCTACAATTCTTCCCATACAACTATCTATTGTTTCAACTGCTTTAACTGCTGCTGGGATTATGCCTGTATGGCCAACCATGTCAGGATTTGCAAAGTTTAGAATTATTAAGTCATACTTTTGCTGCCTTATTTGCTCTATAACAGCATCTGTAACCTCAAGTGCACTCATCTCAGGCTGCATATCATAAGTTGGAACCTTTGGTGATGGAATTAATATTCTATCTTCTCCTTCATTTGGAGTTTCAACTCCCCCATTAAAGAAGAAAGTAACATGAGCATACTTTTCGGTTTCTGCTATTCTAAGCTGCTTTAGTCCTTGTTTGCTTACATACTCGCCTAAAGTATTTTCATAACTTTCAGGGGCATATGCAACCTTTACACCTTCTATTGTCTTATCATATTGTGTCATGCATACAAAATATGTTGGGAAGTACTTCCTTTCAAAACCTGAAAACTCTTTATCAACTATTGATCTTGTTATCTCTCTTGCCCTATCAGGTCTAAAATTGTAAAATATAACCGAATCATCTTCCTCTATTTTGGCTGTAGGTTTTCCACCTCTCATTATAACTGTAGGGAGCACAAACTCATCAGTTTTATTATTCTCATAGGATATTTCAACAGCATCAACTCCTGTTTGTGCTGTCTCACCTTCTCCTTTAACTAATGCATTGTATGCAAGGTTAACTCTTTCCCATCTTTTATCTCTATCCATTGCATAGTATCTTCCAGACACTGTAGCAACTTTTCCTATACCTATCTCTGCCATATATCTTTCAATCTCTGCAACATAGCCTTTTCCGCTTGAAGGTGGAACATCTCTTCCATCTAGGAAGCAATGAACATATACATCTTCAAGCCCCTTCTCCTTTGATAGCCTAAGAATTGCTTTTAAGTGATCTATATGGCTATGAACTCCACCATCTGAAAGAAGTCCCATAAGGTGAAGCTTTGTACCTTTTTCCTTTGCATGTTCAATTGCACCTAAAATAGCCTCATTTTTATAAAAATCTCCTGTTTCAATCTCTTTACTTATTTTTGTAAGTTCTTGGTAGATTACTCTTCCAGCACCAATGTTTAAATGTCCTACTTCAGAGTTTCCCATTTGGTTTCCTGGCAGCCCTACATTTAGTCCGCTAGCACTTATTACTGTATTAGGATATTTTTTAATTATATTATCCCAATTAGGTGTATTTGCCATTACCTCTGCATTTCCTACTTTATTGTCGCTTATTCCCCATCCATCAAGAATCATAAGCATATTTAATTTTCTGTCCATATACTAACCCCCTTAGAAGTTTACTATTGCTGCAAACTCCTCTACTTTTAAGCTGGCGCCTCCAACTAAGGCTCCATCTATATCGCTCATTGCCATCTGCTCTTTTATAGTTGAAGATTTAACGCTTCCACCATATTGTATCCTAACCTTATCTGCAGTATCTTTACCAAACATATCTGCAACCTTTTCCCTAATAAATTTAATAACGTCATTTGCATCCTCTGATGTTGCTGTCTTTCCAGTTCCTATTGCCCATATCGGCTCGTAAGCTATAATCATCTTTTCTACTTGTTCTTTTTCAAGTCCTTTTAAATCCTTTTTAATTTGGTTTTCAATTATATCAAAAGTTTTGTTTTGTTCTCTTTGTTCTAAAGTCTCTCCAACACACATAATTGGGATTAGTCCATGCTTAAATGCTGTATGAACTTTCTTATTTACTGTTTCATCAGTTTCTGCAAAATACTGTCTTCTTTCAGAGTGTCCTATTATTACAAATTCGATTCCAAGAGACTTAAGCATAAGTGGTGATACCTCTCCAGTAAATGCTCCCTGCTCTTCAAAGTGCATATTTTGTGCACCAACTTTAATGTTTGTTCCTTTTGCAGCCTCTACAACTGCAGGTAGATCTATAAATGGAGGGCATACTATTACCTCACATTTTGCATCCTTAACTTTATCTTTTAAACCATTTATTAATTCTGCTGCCTCTTTAATATCTTTATTCATCTTCCAGTTTCCTGCTATTACGGGTTTTCTCATATTATTACCTCCTCGATTTATATACAAATAAAATAGTAAAGGCACTCTTCTTTATATAATATCAATAAAGAGTGCCCTAAATCAACAACTTAGGGACACTTATTTCTATAAAATGTCCCAAAAATATTTATTTGTCATTTAATGCTGCAATTCCTGGTAATTCAAGTCCTTCCAAGAATTCTAATGAAGCTCCGCCGCCTGTTGAAATATGTGTCATTTTATCTGCATATCCAAGCTGTTCTACAGCAGCTGCAGAGTCCCCTCCACCTATTATTGTAGTACCATTAACATTTGAAAGTGCTTCAGCTATTGCCTTTGTTCCAACTGCAAATGCAGGCATCTCAAATACTCCCATAGGGCCATTCCATACAACTGTCTTTGCATCTGAAATAGCATCTTTATAAAGCTTTACTGTTTTTGGACCAATATCTAGTCCCATATAATCTTTAGGGATTTTATCAATATCTACAGTCATATGATCAGCATCAGCTTTAAACTCAGTTGCTACAACATTATCAACTGGGAGAAGAAGTTCTACTCCCTTAGCTTTTGCCTTTGCAATCATTTCTTTAGCATATTCAACCTTGTCTCCTTCAAGCAATGACTTTCCTGTTTCGAGACCCATTGCTTTTACAAATGTGTATGCCATTCCTCCGCCTATTATTAACTTATCAACCTTTTCTAATAGGTTGTTAATTACTCCTATTTTGTCAGAAACTTTTGCTCCTCCAAGTATTGCAACAAAAGGTCTTTCAGGATTATCAAGAGCTTTTCCCATAACCTCTATTTCTTTTTGGATAAGATATCCTGCAACAGCTGGAAGATGCTCTGCAACACCTGCTGTTGATGAATGTGCCCTGTGAGCAGTTCCAAAAGCATCGTTTACAAATATATCTCCAAGGCTTGCCAACTTTGCTGCAAACTCTTTGTCGTTTTTAGTTTCTCCCTTTACAAACCTTACGTTTTCAAGAAGTAGTATTTCTCCATCCTTTAACTCAGCAGATAACCTTTTTGCATTTTCTCCTACAACTTCTCCATCTTCTGCAAAATATACTTTAACTCCTAAAAGTTCTGATAATCTATCTGCAACAGGTTTTAATGAATATTTCTTTTCATATCCTTCTCCCTTTGGTCTTCCAAGGTGAGACATAAGTATTGTCTTTGCTCCATGTTCTTTTAAGTATTTTATTGTAGGAAGGGCTCCCCTTATTCTAATATCATCTGTAATGTTTCCTTCGCTATCTTGAGGAACATTAAAGTCGCATCTTACTAAAACCCTTTTGCCTTTAACTTCAATATCTTCTATAGTTTTTTTATTCACCTTTTTCACTCCCTTATTATATTAATTACATCTCTGTATTTACAATTATCTAAAAACAATTATGGCCTGGCCTCGCAGCCAAAACCACAAAACCAGACCATATATTAGTTAATTACATTCTTTCTGCAACAAAGTTTACAAGGTCAACAACCCTGTTTGAATAACCCCATTCATTATCATACCATGAAACTACTTTTGCTAGATTTCCTTCCATTACCATTGTTGAAAGTCCATCAACTATTGAAGAACGTGAGTCTCCTCTGTAGTCAATAGATACAAGTGGTTCATCTGAATATCCAAGTATTCCTTTAAGTTCTCCTTCTGCAGCTTTCTTAAATGCAGCATTAATTTCTTCTACAGATGTATTTTTCTTTGTTTCAAAAACAAGGTCTGTAACTGAAACTGTAGGAGTTGGAACCCTCATTGCAAGTCCATTTAATTTTCCTTTAAGCTGTGGAAGAACAAGTGCAACAGCTTTTGCTGCTCCTGTAGTTGTTGGTATAATTGATTCTGCAGCAGCTCTTGCCCTTCTCAAATCTTTGTGTGGAAGGTCGAGTATTCTCTGATCGTTTGTATATGAGTGAACAGTTGTCATAAGACCTCTTACAATTCCAAAGTTTTCATCAAGAACTTTTGCAAAAGGTGCTAAGCAGTTAGTTGTGCATGATGCATTTGAAATAATGTTATGTTTTTTAGGATCATAATCCTTTTCGTTTACTCCAAGTACTATTGTTATATCTTCATTCTTTGCTGGAGCACTGATTATTACCTTTTTGGCTCCTGCTTCTATATGAGCACTTGCCTTTTCTTTGCTTGTGAAAAGACCAGTTGATTCAATAACAATGTCTACTCCAAGTTCTTTCCAAGGTAAGTTCTTAGGATCCCTCTCTGCAAATATCTTTATTTCTTTACCATTAACTATTAAACTGTTTTCATTATAGTCAACAGTACCATTAAATCTTCCAAAGCATGAATCATATTTAAGAAGATGTGCTAATGTCTTAGTGTCTGTTAAATCGTTTATAGCAACGATTTCTACATCCTTATTTAAGTTTTCTTGAGCGATTTTAAACGCATTCCTTCCAATACGTCCAAATCCATTAATGGCAACTTTTGTAGTCATAAAAAAACCTCCTATAAATTTATTATATAATAATTAGCGATTGCTATACTTAGAGTCATGCTCTGTATTAATAGCAAAGCTACTTACCAAGCAATATTATACTTCTAATGCTCACTTCTTACAATCATCAATATCAAGAAGCCTTAATATCTCTCTTGCTGCACCCTCATCAGTTATAAGAACACTATTTTTATTGTATGTCTTTGTTGCAATTATTGCCTGAGCTTTACCCTTGCCTCCTGCAATAGCAACTATTCTTTCAATATCTTTTACATTTTCAAACCTTACTCCTATTGTGGATGTCCTTTCAATAACATTTCCATCTTTGTCAAAATAGTATCCAAATGCTTCAGCTACAGCACCTTTTTCAATTAGTTTGTTCATTCCATCGTCACTTATACCTCTTCTTTTGAGCATTTCATCAGCTCTTCCTATACCATATATGAGTAGGTTTGTATTGTCTATACTTTCTATTATTTCCTTAATTCCAGGTTCATTGAGTATGGTATCTAGAGTCTCTCTGCTCATAACATCTGGTACGTGAAGTAGTCTATACCCTGCGTTTAGTTTGTTTGCAAGGATTGCAGTTATAGTATTTGCCTGAGTTTCAACTATCCTCCCCATCCCGCCTCTTGCCGGAACTACTAATACATTATTTTTACCTGTTATCTTTGGGATATTGTTTACCAACTCTCCTACAGAAGATCCACCAGTTACTGCAATTATCTGGTTATCTGATATAACATTCTTTACATAATTTGCTCCCACTCTGCCTATTTCTTTAAGAAGCGCTGGATCATAGTCCACATCTCCAGGAACAATTATAACTTTTTCAAAATCAAGCCTTTGCTTTATAATGTTTTCTATGCTAGATAGACCTTTTAACTCATGTATAAATTCTTTTAAGGTATCAATTATCATAATGCCTTCATCGGTTACACTCATTCCCATTATATCTATATCTACTAATCCTTGATTCTTTAAAAAGTTTACTTCTGTTCTAACAGTTCTTTCTCCAAGAGAAAGCTGCGTGGCAAGAGCTCTTCTTCCAACAGGTTGATTAAAATAAATTGTCCTTAGAATAGTATATCTCTTTTCCAACAGTTCCATAATTTCCGGAACTATTCTTTGCTGTAGAAGCAATATATCTCTCAAAACATCACTACCTTTGGTCAAATTACGTCCCACCCTATTTCAATATGTCCCACTCACCATATATGTTAGCATTTTAGTTAAAATATTTCAATATAGTTTTTAAAATTTGGCTAATATCTTTTTCTTTTGCTTGCAGAGGGTATATTTAACTCTTCTCTATATTTTGCAACAGTTCTCCTTGATATGTCTATCCTAGATTTATTTAAAATATCTGTAATGGCTTGATCAGATAATGGTTTTTTAATATCTTCTAATTCTATTATCTCTTTTATTTTTACTTTAATGCTTTCTGTCGATATATTTCCTTTAGCCCCTGCATAAAGGCCCCTGCTAAAGAAAAATTTTAGCTGATAAAGCCCCCTATTAGTTTGAACATATTTTCCACTTATTGCCCTGCTTACCGTGGATTCATGAACCCCAATATTTTCTGCTACATCCTTTAATGTAAGAGGCTTTAAATATTCTATTCCCTTATCTAAAAAATCCTCTTGGTAATGTATTATAAAATTAACCACATTAAATAATGTAGTTTTCCTCTGGTCTATGCTTTTTATAAGCCATGCAGCAGAATCTAGTTTGCCTTTTATAAAATCTTTTACAATCTCATCATTATCATTAGACTTTAATATATTTCTATAATACTTATTAATTACTAACCTTGGGGTTATGCCTTCATTTAGCGTAACTACATACTCGCCATCAATTTTATCTACGCTTGCATCAGGGGATACATATTTAATAACTTCATTATCTGCAAATCCACTTCCAGGCTTTGGTTCAAGACTTTTAATTATATCACCTATGGATTGTGCCTCCTCAGGAGTTATATTAAGTTCTTTTGCAATAAGCCCATATTTATTTTCGCCTATCTCATTTAAATATTTATCTATAACTTTTTCAAATATTTCCGTAAAAGTCCCAAGTTCTTTTAATTGAATCAAAAGACATTCTTTTAAATCTCTTGCCCCAATACCTGATGGGTCAAAAGTTTGTATTATATAAAGTATATCTTCTACATCTTTTATAGAAACCTCCAAAGCCCCTGCCACATCTGCTAAATCAACCTTTAAATACCCAGAGCTGTCAATATTATCTATTAAGTATTCACCTATGGATAGTTTTAACTTATCACTTACAGTTAAATTAAGCTGCATGATAAGATGATCTCTTAATGTTACTGTGCTTTCTATAAAATTAAGAGGAGATGTGCCCTCATCTTCCTCATACTCATTTGAATTAAACTCAGTATCAGAGGCATGATAATAATCCCATTCGGAATTTTTGGCAACTTCTCCCCAATCAATCTCATTTTCTGCCTGCTTTTTTTCTTCAATTTCTATATCAAGTACTGGATTCTCTACTACCTGCTCCTCTACATATTCGTTTAATTCAATGGACGACATCTGTAATATTTTTATTGCCATCTGAAGCTGCTGTGTCATAACCAATTTTTGAGTTTGCTGCATAGATAAAGCAAAATCCATCTTCATTTTTATCCCCCACTATAACAAAGAACTTAGATATATAGTATATTATATCATAAAATAGGGAATTTAGTTAATAGTCAGAATTCCTTGTATTGTTAAACATGTCTAAAATACTTTGTACATTTATTTAAAATATATTTTATAATCCATAGGTTCTACATTCACATTTTCTATATTTTCGGTTTGGAATCCAAAGTTTACATATGCCTTAACACTGCTACTGTCATCATATCTTGTAATTATTAAGCATCTATCTGCAGTACAAGTAAAGACAACTTCCCCTTTGCTTAATACCTTGTATTCATTTCTTAAAGAAATTAATTCTTTTATATGGTGATATATATCTTTATTCCAGTTTTTCTCATTCCAATCCATGCATCCCCTACAATAAGGATCATTCTCCCCTTGAAGTCCTATCTCATCTCCATAGTATATAAGTGGTATACCAGGCATAAAGAATAAAAGTAAAAAGAAAAGCTTTTCTTTTTTTATGTCACCACTACATAGATTATATATTCTTTTAGTGTCATGCGAACCTGCTAGGTTGACCGAATAATTTATATTAACACCATATAAATTCTGTATTGTTAACCATTCTTCAACGAACATCCTAGATGTAATACACTGATCTACCACAGCTTTTTTTATCAGTTCTCTTAAAGGATAATTAGTAACACCATCAAAATATTGGGGGACATAGTCTTTGCCATAGCCCCATATCTCTCCTAAAATATATAAATTAGTTTCCTTTCTTATTCTTTTTAGAAGAGAGGTATGGATTTCAAACGGTACATCCAATCTTATACCATCAATTCCTTTATTCTTCCAATATTTTATCACCTTTATTGCATAATCTTGAACTTCAATATTTTTTGTATTAAGCTTTGGCAAAAAAGCTGCTCCTCCGCAAGCTTTATAAGGCGGATTATCTTTTATAGCAACTGGATAACTAAGTATATGGTACCAATCTGTATACTTGGACTTTTTTTGATTTAATAATATATCTTGAAAAGCAAAAAAGCCCGTACCAGTATGATTAAATACACCATCGATGATTACATATATATCTCTTTTATGACATTCCGTTATTAGCATTTCAAAATCATTCAAAGTACCAAAAGAAGAATCTATAGAAAAATAATCTTCGGTATCATATTTATGATTTGAAGGTGATTTAAATATTGGATTTAAATATATAGCCTTTATACCTAATTCTTTAATATAATCCAACTTGCTTATTATACCCCTTAAGTCACCGCCCATAAATGTCTCTTTATCAATATTACTTCCCCAAGTTTTTGTGTATAAAGGATCATTACTATTGTCACCATTGCAAAATCTATCAGGGAATACCTGGTAAATAACCCTATCTATCATTCTTTAACTCCTCCAGCCATAAGTCCTTGTATAAAGTATTTTTGACCTAAAATAAACACTATAAATACAGGCAAAACAGATGTAACCGTCCCTGCCATCAAGTATGGCCAGAAGGTACCATATTTGCCTGAAAAGTTTGAAATACCCACTTGTATTGTTGTAAATTCTGGTTTTGTTGTAACTAATAATGGCCATAAAAAGTCATTCCATCCAAACAGAAAAGTAAATATACCTAAAGATGCTATTGCTGGTTTTGAAAGCGGCATAATTATTTTCCAAAATATATATAAATCATTACATCCATCAATCTCAGCAGCCTCATCTAATTCCTTAGGTATAGTTAAAAAATATTGTCTAAACAAAAATATACCAAATGGGCTAAAAAGTCTTGGGATTATAAGTGCTTTCCTTGTATCAAGCCAGCCTAATCTTTGAACTATATTAAATAAAGGTATAATCTGCACGTAAAAAGGTATCATCATAGTGCCTAAAAATAAATAAAAAATAATATTTTTACCCTTGAAATTAATTCTTGCAAAAGGATATGCAGCTAATGCAGATATTAATATGGTACCTATTGTTATACATATTGTAACTATGAAACTATTTTTATAATAAGTCAAAAATGGTGCTGAATTCCAAGCTATTACATAGTTTTTAAATTCAAAAGTTTTTGGAAATAAATAAGGAGGATTAAATGTAAGTTTAAGTGGTTTTAATGATGTGGTAATCATCCATAAAAATGGCATAATCATAAGAAACGCACCTAAAACCAACAAAAAATACAATAGCACTTTTCTTAATACCTTCATTCTAGTTCTCCTCCCTTTTTATTTAATTTAAATTGTATAATAGTAGCTAAAAATATAAATATGAATATCACCCAGCTCACTGCAGAAGCATACCCCATGTTCCCAATAGAAAAGCCTTCACGATACATATAAAGCCCAAGTACATCGCTAGCCCCCATTGGTCCTCCTTTTGTCATAACATACACATGGTCAAATACTTGAAATGAGTCTATAAAACTCATTATAATAAGAAGTAGGGTTGTAGGTCTTAAAAAAGGTACTGTTACATATTTGAATTTTTCAAACTTAGTAGCACCATCTATGTCTGCTGATTCATATAATGCACCCGGTATACTTTGCATTGCAGATAAATATATTATCATATTAAATCCTATTCTCTTCCATATACCAACTAAAGATATAGATATCACCACCCAAAAAGGGTGAATAAGCCATGGAACAGATGGTAAATGTATATAATTTAAAAATTTATTTACTATACCTTGTGAAGGATCAAGCATATATTTCCAAACAATCCCTGCAGCTGCTGTAGCAGTTACTACAGGCATAAAATAAGCAGTTCTGAAGAAAACTTTACCTCTTACATCTTTATTTAATAGACTCGCTAATATAATCCCTATAATAATGCTTCCAAGAGTAACTAATATTGTATAAACTATAGTTATGAATAACGAGTTGTAAAACTCTAGGTTCTTAAAGATATTTATATAGTTTTTTAGTCCAACAAATTTTTTAGCGCCAAAGCCATCCCATTTCATAAGGCTTAGGTACAAAGAATATATTATTGGAATAACACTAAAAAACGAAAACAAGATCAACGCGGGTGATAAAAACAGGTACGCTATAATATTGTCTCGCTTTTTATTTAACATCATATCACCTCAAAATTAGTAGAAATTAGCCTATTGCTTTATTATAATATTGAATATAAAATATCAATTGAGGGCTATTTATGTCGAATAGCCCTCAATATATAATTTATTATTTTTCTAATGCACTATTAACTGCTTTTTCAGCATTTGATAGTGCCTCTTTTACGCTAACCTTTCCGTAATAGCATTTCTCTATTTCTTTTGCAAATGCAAGGGATGCTGAGGGGTATTCTAGTATAGATGGTCTTGCATGAGCATACTTTTGTTGTTCAACAAAAGTCATAAGCCTTGGTTCCGTGTCTTTTATCCAGTCCATATACTCTTGATTTTCAGCAACTTCTTTTCTTATAGGCATGAAAAATGTTTTCTTATCCCATTCAATTTGCGTTTTTGTATCTGTCATATAAGCTATAAATTTTGCTGCAGCTTTATTTTCTTTATCACCTTTTTTAAATGCAAAGATTTGTTCACCACCCATATTAGTTGCATACTTATTTTCTTCTGGTGTTGGAATCATAGCAGTACCAAAATCGAAATTTACAGAATCCTTCCAAATGCCAACCATCCAAGAACCATCTACTACCATGGCACATGTTCCTTTTGAAAAGTCATCCCAAGAACCAACAGGCGCTAGTTTTTTATTAATAAGCCCTACTAAAAAGTTTAAGGCTTTCTCCCCTTCTTCTTTATTAAATGCAGCCTTACCGTCTTTTATAAAATCTGCTCCAGCTTGCCATAAATACGGTTGTAACTGCCATGTTAGTCCTTCTCCATTATCTCCAACTTGCGTAAAAAATTCGAATCCATATGTTCCTGGTATCTTGTTAGATATAGTTTCAGAATATTTCTCAAGTTCCTCCCAGGTTTTTGGTGGATTATCCGGATCTAGACCTGCTTTCTTGAACATATCCTTGTTGTAAAATAGAGCTAGATTATTAGTACTTACAGGTAAAGAATATACTTTTCCATCTTGCTTACCGTATTCTAATAAAGAAGGATAAAAGCTGTCAATGTTAATGTTATTTTCTTTTATATAGCTGTCTAGCTCTAAAAGTTCTCCTGAAGACCTTAGCTTTGCCATTCCGGATATATCTGCAGCAGCCAAAGCAGGAGTGGTTTTTGAAGATATGCCAGCTTGAATCTTTGTCATAAGTTGATCGCCAGGTATAAATATTGGCTTTACTTCAATGTCTTCATTTTCTTTATTAAAATTGTCAACAAGCTCATTTATAGCCTTACCGTTATTACCATCCCAATAATGCCAAAACTCAATTACTGTTTTCCCCCCTTTATTAGAATCTGATGTTTTGCTGCTGTCACTGCAACCACTAAAGCCAAAAACAATCGAGATGCACAAAACTGAAGTTACCAAAGTCTTTAAAAACCTTTTCATAGTACTTGTCCCTCCTAATTTTTTATAATATATATAAAATTCTCACCTCTATTTAGTTGAAGCTCGTGCATTTATTGAGGCAGGAATTCTAATATCTCTTGCATCATAAGTTTCTTGTTTTACAAGCCTTAAAATTTCATTACCTGCACGAATTCCAAGTTCATGCAAATCAATCTCTACATTGGTTATAGGTGGCTCAAGATATTCAGCTAGTGGATAATTATCAAATGTTATAATGCCAATATCTTTGGGAACTTTTTTATTTAACTTTTTACATTTCTGAAGCACCTTGTATGAGTTTATATTATCTATACAGATAATTGAATCAATATTGTTAAAAGAACTATCAGGAGTTAATATATTAAGTGATTTTTCCTGCATAAATTTTTTGTACCCCATATATCTATCGTTTGCAAACATCTTAATAGGATCAATTCCTGAAAAATATACTTTTCTGTACCCTCTTTCATAAAGGAACTTAGCTGCTATATATCCTGCCATAAAATTATCTATATCTACATTACTTATATTTCCGCCATTTTCTAATTTACCTATAGAAACTACCGGCAGTCCATAGCTTTTTATTTTATCAAAATAATCAGACATAATTAATTCTGCAGGAAGGACGAGTCCATCTAACGATTTAGCTTGCAATACATTTTCAACTGCAAGTTTATTGTTTTGATATGTATTTATACCTAAAAGCATAAGATTATATCCATTTTCATATATGCTTTTTTCAATTCCCCTGAAGACCTCATAAATAAATGGGTTTGCATATGCTTTATCCATAGTATTGTCCATTATAAGACCTATAGTATATGTTGAAAACCCAGCGAGGCCTCTAGCAAAAGTGCTAGGATAATAATTAAGCTCTTTTATAGCGTCTAATACCTTTTCTTTAGTCTTTTCAGATACCAAGGGGCTATCATTAAGTACTCTTGAAACTGTTGTAGTTCCTACTCCCGCCTTTTTTGCTACATCATTTATATTTGCCATAGTAAATACTCCTTTACATTTTTGGTATCGCTACCATTCTAATATATAAAAATTGGTACCGCTACCAACTTCATTATAATATACTTAATTTTATTTGTAAACTAAATTCACACAATTCTCTAATAATAAAATATTTAATATGTTAATGTATTTTATTACTTTTATCAAATATAAGCAGTATAATCAAAAAAATAAGTGCCACAGCTAGATTTAACACTCATCCAGCCATGGCACTTTCCTACATTATTCTATATATCCACCTTTAGCTAGTATTTCTCTTGCCTTGTCTCCTTCATCTTCTGCTACGAGTATTATAGGACCTGTACAGCCCATGCCGCTCTCGCAGTATATTCCTGCATCTATAAGTTTAATTTGAGCATCATCTAATTCAAGTATATCAATGCCCGGAATTTGGTAGGTAACTACCTTCTTTGGAGGCATATTAATTTTGTTAGAAGCTTTGGTATCTTCTAAAGGCTTTGAGAATTTTTTTACCTTTTCAAATTCTTTATTCATAACACCTATAAGGTCATTTTCATATAGGGTTGCTGCATATTTCAAAGCTTCACATATAACAGGAGATCCTGAAGCTCTTGATACTATACATATAATTTTGTTTAAATCTTCTCCTATTCCAGGGCCATATCCGTAGCCTATGGATTCATAGTCTCCTCCAGCTACATAAGAGCTTAGCATCTTTACCAAAATGTTTCCTGTAAGGGTGTCTGTAATCAATACATCTGGTGTTCCCATCAGAATGTCATTTCCCCTCATTAAGACTCCGCCATCTTCTCTTTTGGATTCTGCAAAGTTTATATTATAACCATTTGTATTAAGCTCTTTTAATGCTCTTTCAGCCTGCCTTGCCCCATCAATATTTAATATTCCTATGGATGGATCGCTGCAGCCCATTGCTTTAGCAACAATGATGCCATATATAGCGTTTTTATACATGGCAGTAGTTCTGTCTGTAGCTGAGGTTCCAGTTGAGGTTGCAATGAAAAAGTCTCTTCCGCTGCTTGGGGATATTACTCTTCCAACTGTGGATACTCCTATAGGAAAATTATAATGAAGTGTTACTGCACAATCAATTTTCTTTTCATCTAAAAGCTTTTCCATTAGCTTGTGGCTTTCCTCTAATGTTTCCGCTTCATAGCTTTCAAATCCTTCTACCTTTTTTCCTATAAGTACAGTGTCAAAATCATTGTATTTTTTCTTTGCTAATTTAGCTCCGTTTATAACCTCATCTACTCCATGTTCGCTTCCTAAAATAGTAAGTCCAACTCTTACCTTATTGCTTGTGCTTTCCAATACCTTGTTCTTTTCTATTAATATAGATATACCATCAAATAAATTGGTCATTCTTCCTAGGAATAGGCTTCCCTTTCCTATGATCATAAAATTATTTAGTTTTCCTTCTAGTATATACTTTCTTCCAAATCCTATTATAGGAACCCCGGATGGTACATGTCCTTGAGTAGGTGCAAAGCCTGGGTATCCGTGACCTGCTACAAAGTCTAGTAGTTTAGATCTTTCAATCTGTCCTTTTTTAACTCCAAGTGCTCCAATCATTTTAAGATTAGCTGTTGGTACATCTCCTGCTCCTGCAGGCTCAGTACATTCAGGATTTTGCATCTCAGGAGAATATTTATCAACATCAGTTATTTTATATCCTACCTTTTCTAATGGAGTTGAAACTAAAGCCTCCATAACTGCTTGAGGAGATGATCCTGAACCTATTTTATGTTTGCCTATTATATCTGTTCTAAGTATTGGATTTGCCCCATCATTTTCTGATATTAAAACTGCAAACCCTCCAAGTACATCTTCAATAATTGGCATATTCTTTTTTAAATGGTCTTTTCCATTCATTCCAAGCTTTGCTGTAGAACCGCCGCCTAAAACTACCACATTTTTAAATATTCCTGATGAAACAAGGGATGCTGCATTTATAAGTGCATGGCTTGGTCCTGCGCAAAAACCTCTCATGTCAATTCCTGTAGCGTTTATGCAGCCTGCTATCTCTCCAACGCCTTTTGCAATATTCCCGCCGCCTCTTTGGTTCATATCTCCTATAGCTTCCTCTGAACACTCTATTATATATCCTATATCATCTGGTGCTATATTTGATTTTTCGATTAGGTTGATAAGTGCAAGGGCACCTGATGCCTTTACTGCAAGGTTTTCAATCATTATATGGGCTGATAGATTTTTGTCAAACTCGTGAGCTCTTTTTACACAGCCTACTAATTCTCCATTCATTGTAAGGCCTTCTGCTCCTTGATGCTCTATATCCTTTTTAATCTCATCTATGCCATACCCATTTCCTATTTTATCAATTTTATCTTTAAGCAGTGGGTGCTTTGAAAGCTTAACTTCTAACTTACTGCAAAAGGATTCCTCTAGCATAACAATATCAAAAGAGTCGCTTATCTTCATAAGTCCATAGAATTCATCCTGAGGCATTATCTCACCAAAGCTGCCCCATCTTGATGAATTTTCTTTATTCTTTGTATACCATGGTCTAGGTGTCTTTGATAGTTCATCTAAATCCATATTTCCTATATATACCTGATTAGGGATGTAGGATACAACATCATCAAACTTTCTTAAATGGCTTCTAATATCTTTTAAATACTCAGAGTTTGGATTTGTTTCTCTCTCTAAGGTTTGGGTCGTACCACAGTTTACTACCATATCTGGTGCATTTACAAGTATATAGCTTGCACCTTTTATACATGGAAAATTCATATTCAAACTCAAATAATTCACCTCCAGATTTTGCTAACAACTTTTTATTTTAAAAAAAGGTGGCAAAAGCCACCCTTTTTAATTACTCTTCAAACACCTTTTGTCCTTCAACAGGGGTTTGAAGGGCCTTTAATGCCTTCTCAACAAGTTTTCTTCTCAAATGCTTCTCATCCTCTGGTGAAAGATTTGGATTCCCAAGTGGATGCGGAATAGCAACAGTTGGTACTATCCTATTTGCCCCAACCGTAAGTGAAATAGGAACAACTGTACACATATGAACTACCGGGATACCTGCTCTTTCAATCTCTTTAACCATCGTTGCACCGCAACGAGTACAAGTTCCTCAGGTGGATGTTAGAATTACTGCATCCACGCCATCATTTCTAAGTTCTGCAGCTATTTTAGCACCATATGCCTTAGCATTTGCAACTGATGTGCCATTACCTACAGTAGCATAGAAGTATCTGTAGAGTTTCCCTATAACTCCTTCCCTCTCAAGATCTCTCAAAATATCAACAGGGAGAACCCTATTAGGATCCTTATTAGCATATACGGGATCATATCCTCCATGAGCAGTCTCATATTTGCTACTAGTAAGCTCCATTTCTCCATCTATATCATACTTTCCAAACTTGCTTGCAGATGATGACTCAATCCTATCTGGATTTCCCTTTGGCACTATGCCTCCTGAAGTTACAAGAGCAATTGTTGCCTTAGTCATATCTAATATTGGAGGGTTTGGATCAACTTTATCAAAAGTAGGCATTGCATATTCAGTTTCAACGCCTTTTCCATTTATCTTATTTACAAGCATATTAACTGCTCTTTTAGACCCTCTAACATCAGAAAAGCAATTTCTTCTTATTCCTCTTTCTATATAGTTTTCATCCTTTGGCAGTCCTATTTCTTCTCCCTTTACAAGTTTTAAAGCAAGGCTTGCCATTTTAGGTACAGCATCTCTCATTCCTGCTGCATTATCTTTGGTTGATACTATATATAAATCTTTTTTAAACATATCTGCCCCAGGGTTTTCTACATACATGCCGCAGACAGCTGGTATATTTAGTTTATCCTGGACAGCCTTTGATATAGCTCCACAGGCAACTCCATATCTTCCTGCATTAAATGCTGGCCCTGCAATAAATAAATCAGGATTATAGCCTTTAACCATTTCTAATATGGTTTCTTGTGCCTCAGCCATATTCTCATTAAAATATGAATCGCCGCATATTATTGTGGCAACTATTTCAGCCTCTCCTTTAAATGCCTGCTTAAATGCCATACCAGGTCCTACTACTCCTTCTTTAACCTGAGGCTTTATATCTGCCTTATCTTCTCCGCCAATTTGTCCAAAAAACTGGTTAATATAATGAACAATACGTATCATCAAGCTCCCCCTCTCGGAGTATTTAATATAGATTTATCTCTATTTAAATTTACAATACTGATCTCTTATAGTCTTTACTTCGCTTATTATGGCATCAACATCTAGCACCATTTCCATCATACCGCACTGTTCATCATAGACAGCTTGGTCCGCTTCATTCTTTATTTCAGGCTCTACTGCATGGTATACCCTAAGTCCTAAATCAATACCTGCAAGTGGTCCTGCATATGTTGGATCTCCCGCAGTTACAGTTTCAGCTGAAAGTCCTGCAGCTTCTGCTTCGGCACCGCCTAGTATTACTACAACATTTTCAGCTCCATATTTCCCAGTTAAATCTAATACTCTTTGTTGGATCTCCAGATCCATTGCTCCAGCGGCAGTTCAAACGAAGCACTCTGTGGAAGCAAATACCACATCTGCTCCAGCACTTTTTACTATCTCTTCAATTGAAGGACCTGGAATTCCGTCCCTGTCTCCTATTACTATTGCTTTCATACCTTTTAGCATCTTTTATCAATCCTCTCTACATTAAAAGAATTTTAATATCCTCTTGCAGTTAAATGTCCAAAGCCAACTTCACTAGTTGCTCCTATTATTACCTGTAATTCGGCAGTAATTGAGCCATCTTCTTTTAAGCCTTTGGAAAATCCTCCTGCAATTTTATCTGCAACGTCTATATGTCCTATAACCTTCTCCATAGGAGGAAGGTTAATTAATTCATTAGCATTTCCTGCAGTTACAACTGCATCACCTTTTTGAGTTGAATCAGCTAATGATTGTGAGCTTCCATCTCTTCCTGCATATTCATCAGTTATTAATACCGTCTTTATTCCCTTATCTTCTATTTTGTTGCAGTTCATAACAAGATCCGCATCAGGATTACCAAATCCTTCTTCAGAGATAATTACAGCATCAGCTCCTAAAAGCTCTACAAGCTTTGCAGTGTAATTAGAAGACCTCTCTTTGTCTGCAAGATATACAGTTTCATTTGTAATTACACACCCAAGAAAATTAAAATCTTTGCCATCTCTTTCATATAAATCCTCTATAATAGGGTGGTTCATATGGACATAGGTTGGGTTTTTGTCGCAAGCTGAAACACAATTTCCGCTTACTATTGCCCCATCAAACACCTCTGTCGGATAAATAAATGTTGGCAGTATCTTCTTTGCATCTGTACCATATACATATGTGTCATGAAGCAGCCCTTGGCTTTGAAGCATATATACATAAATTACTTTAGGAAGGTTTGGATACTTTTTAACCTGCTCATGTATTGGAAGCGTTTCATATGTTTTAACTTCATCAGGTACAACTTTTATACCAGCCTTTCCAAGATATGCAGCAGCCTTAAAACCAGCAAGCCTTAAAGCCTCCTCATGACCATATTGATCCACGCCATCTTCTTTTTCACATGTTAATACAACATTGCATGTCTTTGAAAATGGTGTATATTCAGCTCCAACCCCTGCCATATCAATTATTCCTTCTTGAAATCCCACAATTTTTCCTGTGGTTACAACTGCAGCCCCTTTTAATACATTAGTTCTTCCTGAACCAACAGTATCAACCTTTCCAATAAATCCTGGGAAAATGCCTCCTGGCCCTTTAACCTTAACTCTAGGTTCTATTACATCTTTTACAGGCATTATTCTAACCATTTCACCAGGCCTAGCTATATCTATGTCTATAGATTTTAGCCTTTCATCACTAGAGAGTTCTTTTAACATCTCCTGCTTGTTTATATATAATACTCTTTCACATACCTTCGTTTCCGAAGCAAACTGAACGTCATCTATAAAAATATTACCTATCTCAAGGCGCAATCCTTTCACCTCCTGAATATACATTAATAAACAAAATAATTAATAATACTTTTTAATCAAATCTTCAATAGAAGATACGGATACCTTATCAGGTGTTAGTTGTTCTACTTTTTCTCCATCTTTATAAATAGCCATTGTAGGAAGGCCTAAAACCTTTTGGCTAATTGCAAGTCTTCTATTTTGACTTGTGTTTAGAGAGCAAAACTTAATCTTGTCATCATACTTTTCTGATAGTTTATGGATATCAGGCATCATTTCAATGCAAACTTCACATTTATCACCCCAAAAGTCTATAAATACAGGCTTTTCAGAGCATTTAACAACTTCTTCTTCAAAATTCTCTTTATTTAACTCAATCATAAAATTTCCCTCCTTTTTATTCAAATTTGTCAGCTATATATTTTTCTGCAGAAGTTGCGGCTATTGCACCGTCTGCTGCTGCAGTTATGACCTGTCTTAAAGATTTCTGCCTTATATCGCCAGCTGCGAATACTCCAGGTATATTTGTATTCATTTCAGTATCAGTTAGTATATATCCTCTTTCATCCATTTTAATGATTCCTTTATAAATATCTGATGTAGGATTTAAGCCAACAAATACAAATACCCCATTTACATCAAGTAATGTTTCTTCTCCAGTTACTTTATTTTTAACCTTAAGTCCTTCTACTATTTCATCTCCAACAATTTCAGCGGGAACTGAATCCCAAATTATATCTATTTTAGGGTTTTTAAATACCTTCTCTTGGAGCGACTTAACCCCCCTGAAAGAATCTCTTCTGTGTATTATGGTGAGCTTATTAACAAATTTAGTTAGGTATATTGCCTCCGTGAGTGCAGAATCTCCTCCTCCAATTACTGCTACATCAAGGTCTGTAAAAAAGTCTGCATCACAGGTTGCACAGTATGAAACCCCTCTTCCCCTAAAGTCTCCTTCTTTTTTAAATCCAGCCATATTAGGCTCTGCACCTTGTGCAATTATGATGGTTCTTGTATGATATTCTTTATTTTTGCACTTTACAATTTTAATATCTCCTGATACATCTATTCCTAATACATCATCTCTCGTAAACTTTGTTCCAAACTCATCTGCCTGTTTTCTCATTCTTTCACTAAGTTCTGGTCCTGTGGGGTTTTCCATTGAGCCTGGATAATTATCAAGTTCATTAGTTGTTGCAGTCTGCCCTCCATACTTTGACTTTTCTATAAGCAGGGTATTAAGTCTAGATCTTGAACCATAAAGTCCGGCTGACAAGCCTGCAGGGCCTCCGCCAATTATAATAACATCAAAAATTTCAGCCATATAAATTCTCTCCTTTATAAATAATTAAAAATCAAATCATAATCTATAAGTTTTAAATCCTCTAAAACCTCATAAGACCAATCTGGTATTTTTCTTATATTTAAAAACTTTTCTAATGTACTCATACTGTTTTCTATTAAGGTAAGTGAATCTAAATCAACTTCTCCATAACTTTTTGAAGATACAAGTACAGTTTCATAGGGTGTCTCATTAGGTTTAACGCTCCCAGCAAGAGGGTGAGTTAAAAGCCTATGGCCTTTATGTATATAATCCCTAACTTTTATTAATACATCTTTTGAGGTAGAGTCTATAAATATAACTTCCAAGTCAATATCTTTTGACTCTAAAACCTTTGGGTTATTAGTTACAGCTATAGCTGCCTTGGTCATATAAAACCTCCTCATATTGTTTATTGTTTGCAAATTGTAAAATTAAAATGCTTATGACAGAGCACAAGTCTACAACATAAAAAAACAAGGAAACAACATTAAAACGCCATGTTGTTTCCCTGTCTATTTTACCTGAGAGATTTGCTCCTTCGGTGCTTTCGCTTTCCAGAGTCCTGTCAATATAAGGTACTTTTGCCTGAGAGTTTGGCTAAATTCGGCTTATTTAGCTTACCCCTTCGGCGCTCATTTAGAGTCTCTTCCCTATACATCATCCAGCTATATGTAATTAAAAGAAACGTTGCTTTACCATCATTATATAGGATAATTATCTAAATTGCCATAACATTTTTATAAATATTTATTATCGCATTTCTGGAAAGTTCATCTGTCTTAGAGCCTCGTACATAACTATATTTACACTGTTAGCTAAATTTAAAGACCTCAGGCTTTCAACTACCATTGGGATCCTAATACAGTTTTCTATATTTTTATCTATTAATTCTCTAGGAAGTCCTCTAGTCTCTTTGCCAAATACTAAAAAATCTCCTTTTTTAAAACATACATCCGTATAGCTTTTTTTAGCTTTTGTTGTTGAATAAAAAAATCTTCCATCTTTATATTTCTCATAAACCTCATCTAAGGAATTATAGTAATAAATATCAAGATACTTCCAGTAATCAAGTCCGGCCCTCTTTAAGTGTTTATCATCTACTGAAAAGCCAAGTGGTCTAACTAAATGAAGTGTTGATCTTGTAAGTACACAAGTTCTTGCTATGTTTCCAGTATTTTGGGGTATCTCAGGTTCAACAAGTACTATATTTAAATTCATAATTTACTCCACCTTTATTTAAGTATTATATTTGCAATACAAACTTTTCTATTGCATGGGCAACGCCATCATCTTCATTAGATAGTGTTACAAAGTCAGCTGCATCTTTAACCTCATCTATTGCATTCCCCATTGCAATTCCAAGTCCAGCGTATTTAATCATAGATATATCGTTTTCTCCATCCCCAATGCATATAACTTCATCTTTATTTATTCCATAGAAGTCTGCTAATACCCTAACAGCATCTCCCTTAGATGTACCCTTTGACATAATCTCAATGTTGTTAGAAAAAGAACTTACAACCTCAACATCAAGATCACATACATCCTTCCTTAGTGCAATAATTTTATCTGAATCTTCATCAGCTATAACGGCTTTTAATATTTTATCCTTGTACCTTTCTATTATAGCTTCCCAATCATTTGGTTTTATAACATTTATATTTATCTTTTTGTCATCAGGCATATCTAGATTATAGTTTGCATAATTAAAAGATGCATATATTATTTTTTCTGTAAATACAGTGTCACTAGTAAACAAATGGCAATATAAATCATGCTTTTTACACAAGTTTACTATCTTATAAGCATTTTCAGATCCGAGAAGTCTTTCATAAATAACCTCGTCCCTGTCCTTTTCCCTAATGTACGCTCCATTAGATGAAATTATTGGGCTTTTAACCCCTATCATTTCACCAAAGAAAGATGCTGAAGTAAACAGTCTTCCCGTTGAAACAACAATCTTAACTCCAAAATCATCTGCTTTTTCTATTGCTCTTTTATTTCTATTTGACACCTTCTTTTCATCATTCAGAAGTGTACCATCCATATCTAAAGCAATCATTTTATACATCATAACAAGCCAACTCCTATTACTGCTACGCTCACGCATACATATTTAATCAATTCTCTATATTATTATAATGTTAAATTAGTTTCTTTGCCATATCAACGAAAATGTTTCAAATTTTATATAAGTTCACACAATGTTAACACAATATCAATAATCTATTAAAAAAGTGGTGATAATATAAATATAGTAAATAAAGACACATTCTCCCCCTTTTATATATAGACCAAAAAAACCGGCATTGCCGGTTTTGGTTTTTTTTGATGAGATATGTAACAAACAATATTTTTATTTAAAAATATCTTTAAAACTACTTTCGAGATTTTTGTAAACGCTATTATGAAAATCCTCATCTGTATAAACTGTAAAATCTTCTTTTTCATTTCTTTCGATTAACCAGTCGGAGATTATTTTTAAATCTCCCACGATTTGATTTATATTATATTGGTAAGATTCTATATCGTTTTTTATGAGACAAGTTCGGTATGATTTGAGCGCCTGCAAATATAATGATATTAACATTCCTGATTCCGTATAATTTATATTTTTTTCCACAGAATAAGATGCTGCTGCTTGGTAATAATCTTCTGCCATTTGGATGCCATCAATAACATTACTTAAATTATTAGGGTCTTTAATATATTCGAGAATTGAATCAACAGAATTACAAGAGCCGTTGTTGGTCAAAGCAGAAAAAAAAAGTTTCTCTGAATTACTCATGTCCCGTTCAGCTACAGAATTATAGTTTCGCACAATGTTGTAATTTCGTGCATACAGACTTATGTTTAAGCCTATTGATATTATAAGTGCTAAACATAATACAGCCACTAATACCTTTCGAAATTTAAATATTATATTTTTTATCATATATCCAAAATACCCCCTTAACATATAAAAATTTAAATACTACTTATAAGCGTACCGGTAAACTGTGTAAATATTGGTAGTATTTGAATAAGCCAAATTATAGCATATTTTGGAGGTAATTGCAATGCAACGTGCGCTAAAGATAGCGTCAATTAATTGTTGGAAAACAATTTTAAAATATTTTTCTAAATAATTTCACAATTATATAATGTAATAATCTTAGCTTTGATCTTTGATGTATATGGGCAAGGCTGGCGGCAGATAAAAGATAGGTGGACATTTCAAATGCCCACCTGCTTCATTCCAAACAGCCTAAGTCTTTGCCCTGCCTAAGCTTTACTCTTTCTTTTCAGTGTCCTTGTGCCTTGCTATACTCACACTGAGTTATACCAACTTTGACGGACACAGCCTCGTGATTGTATAATAAAATCATG
>ENA-UOOK01001011-UOOK01001011.1-fermentation-metagenome-genome-assembly--contig:-NODE-1011-length-37839-cov-3.972290_pt1 | contig 37839 bp, 36 predicted proteins | sample MGYA00245777_ERZ724023 | MGnify/ENA primary metagenome ERZ724023 (study PRJEB28704, sample SAMN03018312) | fermentation metagenome | biome: anthropogenic terrestrial biome; feature: soil; material...
ATATAAACCACGACGGCATCGATATCGGCAGTGTAAAAAATTCTCCCATTTATGCCTCAGGCGCTGGAAAAGTCATACATGCCGGCTGGAACGGCGGTTATGGCAATTGTGTCATTATCGATCACGGAAATGGTTTCGAATCGGTCTACGGCCATTTGAATTCCTATAGTGTCAAAGTTGGAGACTGGGTTAAAAAAGGTCAGCAAATAGCCAAAATGGGGAATACAGGTACTTCGACGAGCACCCATCTGCACTATGAGCTGAGAATCAATGATACTCCCACAGATCCGAAAAAATATTTGGAATATTAATTGCGTTAACTTATGAAAGGTGGTCAAATACATGTTCAGAAAAAAGAATACCCCCCTTGCCATGGATACCATACTCGGGGAATATACATCCGTCAGCGGCAATATTGAATCGGAGGGTTCCATTAAGATACTGAGCAAAATCGAAGGTGATATCAAGGCCAATGGGGATATTTATATTGAGCCCACAGCGTCTATCACGGGAAATGTTTATGGAAGCAATGTTTACTTGAGCGGTTCCATCAAAGGAAATGTACTTGCCAAAGGAATTCTTCACCTTATGACACAGGCCCGGCTCTATGGGGATATAGAAGTCACCAGCATTGTGACCGACGAGGGAGCGATCTTCCAGGGCACCTGCAGAATGGTTGAAGTGGATAAAGCCGTGGAAACAGCTCCTAATGACAGCATCAAAAATGATAACAGCCAGGTCAGTCACAATAATAAGAAACACAAGCTAAAGTCAAGAAAGCCGGATCTGGCAGAGGATTAATCCTTTGAAACAAAGACCAGCAGCAACCCTTTCTTTATAGTTATTTCAGCGGTTTCCTCAATAAATTCGTTACTGATGCCGAAGCTGCTGCCAAATTTCAACACAGCATTTTCCAGCTTATATTCCAGACCTTTGGTCGTTAATCCCTCCACAGCGGGACTAAGTGAAAGCAGGGAAACCTTACGGTTATCCTGCTTTTTTACTGCTATTCTGTCCCTGATAAGGTAAATGCGGTTGTTGGCATCCTCTAAACAGCCTTTGATGCCTCTGTTAAGAAGATTGGATAAAAGCATAATGTTCGCCAGGGTATGGTCCAGCCGCGAACCGCTTCCCCCTAAAATCACAACCTCGGAAGCGCCCCTTTCAGCCGCAAGATTGATGGCCAGCTCCATATCGGTAAAATCCTTTTTTTTTGGAAAATTCAATATTTCAGTGTGATGATTGCCTTTCATCTCTTCTAAAACCGGGACCGAAACAGAGTCAAAATCACCCAGCAATACCTGGGCTGTAAGCCCTGCTTTCATAAGGCTCTCCGCGCCCCCATCGGCGGCGATGACAAAGTCAGCCCAATGATGCCTGTTTTTTAAAAGCTCTGAATCGGAGATTTTTCCGCTTCCGACGATAAGTACTTTCATTATTTGTCTCCGTTTCCTTTCAAGTGGCGGACAAAAGCGACAGGATCGGGACTGTTAAAAAAGGCCGAACCTGTAACCATAATATTGGCGCCGGCTTCAACGACTTTGCTTATGGTGGCTTCATTAATGCCGCCGTCTACCTGGAGATCAACGGGGAGATTTCTTTCGGTTATGATCTTTCTGATTCTGGCTATCTTTGACGCCATATTTTCAATAAAACGCTGCCCTCCAAAACCAGGATTAACGGTCATGACAAGGACCATGTCGATCTTCTCCAAGACATATTCCAGGACACTCTCATTGGTGGAAGGATTTAATGCGACCCCCGCTTTTACGCCCAGCTCCCGAATGCGCGATACCGTACGGTCTAAATGGTGAACGGTTTCAGCATGGACGGTAATAATGTCTGCCCCTGCTTCCTTAAATGCCTCTAAATATTTGTCCGGCTCGGATATCATCAGGTGAACATCCAGGATAAGATTTGTTTTAGGGCGTACAGCCGATACAATTACCGGTCCGATCGAGAGATTGGGCACGAAATGTCCATCCATAACATCGATATGAACCATTTCGGCTCCTGATCGCTCAATTTTCTTGATTTCATCCCCCAGTACAGAAAAATCTGCGGAAAGAATGGAAGGTGCAATTTTAATCATAATTATCTCCTATATCTGTTATCATATTTTTCTTTCAGTTCTTTATACAACTCAACATACCGGTTATACCGGTCTTCATCAAGCTGTCCTTTATCCAGAAGGTCTTTCACGGCACAATCTGGCTCACTGGTATGGCTGCAACCGGTAAACCGGCATTTACCCAAAGCATCATAAAATTCAGGATAGAAAATTTCCAGACTTTCATGGCTCACATCGGGAACCGAAAACGAACTGAACCCAGGCGTATCCACAATAAATCCACCGGAATTCAGCCTGAAAAGCTGAACATGCCTTGTCGTATGTTTTCCTCTTTGAATCCGGTCACTAATATCCCCGGTCTCCATAATCCAGTTGTGGAAAACAGCATTTAGAATGGTGGATTTGCCCACTCCCGACTGGCCCGCAAAAGCAGTGGTACAGCCGGTCAGTTTCTCATGAAGGCAGTCATAGCTTTCCTGGCGGAATTTGCTCAAAAGTATAACAGGAAAGCCGGTCCCGCTGTATGCCGCTTGAAGCCTTTCTGCAAGGCCCTCCTGATCCAGATCCGTTTTATTGATAATGATCAGAGGCTTTATATCCTGGGTCTGACAGGTAATAAGAAGCTTGTCCGCCAGCATAAGGTCGGGGCTTGGGCTTGTCACGGCCATAACCACGGCCAGCTGATCTATATTTGCAACCGGGGGCCGGACAAAGGAGTTTTTCCGTTTCCGGATCTGCTCGATATGACCGACGCACTTGGTGGAATTCAATATCTTATAGTTTACATGATCGCCCGGCAGTGGGGTCAATTCCCCCTCTTTCCGATAGACGCCTCTTACTTTGCAAGTATAAACAGTATCAAGATCCTCTTTGTCAAGAACCTCGTAAAATCCGCCAATTCCTTTTAAAATAATTCCTTCCGGCAAACTCCGGATCACCTCTCCAATAAATACTAGAATGACTCTTCATTAACCAGCAGGTCATTGATATAAACCTTAATGGTAACTCCGCCCGTGGCAGGGACTGAAACAACCAGCGATCTCGGGAATTCGCTGACCGGGAAGTTCGGTTCGTTTAAAATCTGCAGTTCCTCACCCGTGGCATGATCCACCACAAAGGCTCTGAGCCGTACCGTGTCGCCAAAATTATAGCCTCCGCCCTGGGGAAGGTTGATCTTAATGGTTTTGCTGTTGCCGCCGGGCGTTTCATCGCCGCTTGATCCCTCTTCTTCAAAGAATATATCAACGGCCGAATCTTCTGTAACCGTTTCACCGGCTTTAGGGGCCTGATCGATGATCTTGCCCTGATACCCTTCACGGCCAAGAGGATAGGTATTGCCAAGCTTAAGCTTCTCGCTTAAAAGCTTATTTACTGCTTCGTCATAGGTCAGGTTGCTAAGGTTGGGCACAACCACCTGTTTCTTTTCCGGCCCAAGACTGCGGTACAGCGTAACCTTCGAACCTTTATTTACCACGGTATTGGCATCGGGCTCGCTTCTGGTACAAAGATTGCTGGGTATTTCTTCACTATATTCTTCCTTAACAACTACATCAAGCCCTAATTCATCCTGAAGCTTAAATTTCATGGTATTAAAATCCTGATGTTTTACGGTTGGAATTGTCACCGTTTCCTCACCGGTACTGACCCAAAGTTCCAACGGCGTCATTCCGCCGACCTTAAATGAAATATCAGGATCTGGTTTTTGTTTGATGATAACATTCTTCTCCACGCTATCGCTGGGCTCCTCGTGTATCACGGGCGTGATGCCGTCTTGCTCAAGCTCCTTCAGCACTTCATCTATATCCCGGGCAATATAAGTGCCCAGAATGATTTCCTTGGGCCGTTCCTCCGGCTTCGGAAGGATATCTTTTAAAATCGCGCTTACAAAATAAAAGATACCGCCTACAATTGTAGTAATCAGAAGCACATAGATAAAAGGCATATATTTGCGGCTGCTTGAATTTTCTTTTTCTTCGGGAGAATCCGCATCTCTTGCCGGTTGCCTTTTTTTCAAATCTTCATCTCCCAACGGTGCAAATTTTTTTGTATTGTACTTGTCGTTTTCACGCTTGATATTTGGCAGAACTAAGCCCTGACCGGCACCCTGTTTGGACCGAATATTCTCAAGATCATTGATGAGCTCTGTGACGTTAGCATACCGGTCCTGTTTATTTTTTGCGATTGCCTTTAAAATAATGTAATCCAGTGCCTTTGGAATGCCCGGTTTTAAAGTTGAGGGCACTGGCGGCTCATCCTGAATGTGCTTTAACGCCACAGCAACAGGAGTTTCTCCATCAAAGGGCAACTTTCCGGTAATCATCTCGAAAATGGTGATGCCAATTGAATATATATCCGACTGCTCATCGGTATAGCCGCCCCGAACCTGCTCCGGAGATGAATAGTGGACGGAACCGACCGTCTCAATTTTCATGGTTGCGGTATCAGCCGAAACCGAACGCGCAATACCAAAGTCAGTAACCTTTGGTACGCCCTCAGAGGTCATAATGATATTATGAGGCTTGATGTCCCGGTGAATAATGTGGCGGCTGTGCGCCTTGGACAGGGCACTGCATATCTGAATGGAGATATTGATGGCTTCACGCCAATCCAATGAACCCCGTTCTTCAATGTATTCCTTCAATGTAATGCCGTCCACATATTCCATGACAATATAATATTTATGATTGTCCCGGCCGACATCATAAATCTGAACGATATTGGGATGAGTCAGGCTTGCGGAGGCTTGGGCCTCTTTATCAAAACGCTTTAAAAATTCGGTATCTTCCCGGTATTCATCTTTCAAAACCTTGATTGCTACAATCCTTTGAAGATACCTGTCCTTGGCCGTATAAACTCTGGCCATGCCGCCCGAGCCGACCTCGGAGATAATTTCATATCTATTACCTAAAACTGATCCTATCATTGTTACACCTCTCTGTATCTACATCCAGGCTACAATTACCGTGATGTTATCGCTGCCGCCTTGGTCCTTGGCCTTTTCAACAAGATTTTTGGCCACTGTTTCACGCGGCTCCTGCAAAACTGTCTCCAGAATTTCCTTATCCTCCATATCCTCATAAAGCCCATCTGTACAAAACAAAAATATATCACCGGACAAAATATTTTCCAGATAAATATCTGGAAGATAGTTGTCCCTGAATCCCAGTGCCCGGGTTATGCGGTTTCTGTCGGGATGGTGATTGGCCTGATCAGAACTGATAAGTCCTCCTTTAAGAAGCGCAGCCACATAGGAATGATCCTCCGTCAAGCGGCTTATTTTCTCGCCGCGAATGCGGTAAATCCGACTGTCGCCTACATGTACAATGCAAAGCTGCCTGTTTAAGACAATGCCCGCAGTAAGAGTTGTGCCGCTTTTTAAGCCGCCCAGATTATTTTCTGCATAGTTTAAAATTTTATCATTAATGACATTGATATGCTTCAATATTAAGGTTTTAAGGTCTTCAATGCCTATTTTCCGGGAGACGCATTCCAGCACTGCTGAAGACATTTCTTCAACAGCGATTCTGCTAGCTTCCTCTCCCGCAAGATGTCCGCCCATACCATCGGCAATGATAAAGCCGCCGGGATTGCCGTCCGCATCCAGGACAATATTCCAGTTATCCTCATTTTTATCCCGCTTCAAGCCCGTATCACTGAGCGCCGAATATTTCACATTTACACCTTCCCTGTTTCTATAGGAATCGCAGCCAGGCCCTAAAAAACGCTACACATTAAGGGCATTTCTACGTAGCTGACCGCAAGCAGCCATAATATCGCTGCCCAACTCCCGTCTTACCGTAACGGCAATACGGGCATTTTCCAATACCCGCTTAAAAGCTTCTATTCTCTGTCTGGAGCTTTTGTCAAAGTTCGTGCCCTCCACCGTATTTACCGGGATCAGATTTACATGGCACAAGGTGCCCTTCAGTCTATTAGCAAGAATTTTGGCGTGCTCTGCTGAGTCGTTGACATCCTTTATCAAAGAGTATTCATAGGTTACGCGCCTGCCGGTCAGCCTTGCATATTCGTTACTGGCCTCCAGGAGCTCATCAAAGCGCCATCTTTTGGCAACCGGCATAGTTCTTGTCCGGATCTCATCATTGGGAGCATGGAGAGAAATGGATAAATTAACCGGTATGCCCTCCCTTGCAAAATCCAATATCCGGGGCACAATCCCGCAGGTGGATAAGGTCATTTTTCTGAAGCTGATGTTTAGGGTGTCCTCCTGGTTCATACGCCTCATGAAGGCCATTACATTCTCATAGTTGTCAAAGGGCTCCCCGATTCCCATCAGTACCACATGGCTGATTCTTTCCCCGATGTCATGGGTGATGGAAAGGATCTCGCCCAGCATTTCCCCGACGGTGAGGCTCCTTACAAGGCCCAACGGCGCCGATGCGCAAAAGGCACAGCCCATTCGGCAGCCCACCTGCGTGGATAAGCATGCAGAGTAACCATAGCGGTATTTCATAAGTACACTCTCAATGATGTTGCCATCCCGTAGCTCAAAAAGATATTTTCTTGTGCCGTCAATACTGGAAATCAATCTTTCTTTGATCTTCAAGCCCCCGGCTGTAAAATTCTCCGAAAGCTTTTCACGCATTTCTTTGGGAAGATTGCTCATGCCCATAAAATCAAGCTGGCCAGAATAAAGCCATTGATAAACCTGTTTTGCCCTGAAAGGCTTAAAACCCAGCCCGGCTATCGCTTCTGTCAGCTCTTCAAATGTCATATCAAGCAAATCCAGTTTTATATCCATTGATCCTCCGGTTCTATAGCAATACCCTTAAGCATTATACATTATTTTTCTCAGCAGCTCAAGAATTGTCCGGAAGGCGGTTCCGCCGGCCAGCTTTTGTACGTATTTTCCCCCTCCATGAACCACGCCCTTTTATTTCAGCACCTGATCCATGAAACGAATAAAATTACCGCCGGCGATATTCTTAACGTCCTCCTCAGAATAATTCAGCTGAAGCAGTTTTTCAATGATTTTGCCCAGGTCCTGAACGCCGCTTATTCCGGCAGGCAGACTGTCGATACCGTCAAGATCAGCGCCGAATCCTACACACCCCATGCCTGCCAAAGCAGAAATATACTCAATATGTCTGATTATGTCCAAAATATCGGCATTTCCCGAATGATTGAGAAAATCCGGACAGAAATTAATCCCGATTACACCGCCTAGATCCGCGATGGTTTTGATCTGTTCATCGGTCAGATTGCGCCTGTGGCCGCACAGTGCCCTGGCATTGCTGTGCGAGGCTGTAATAGGCCCGCCGCAGCATACGGCGTCCTCAAAGGTTTTATCAGAAGCATGGGAAACATCAATGACCACACCCAATTCTTTCGCCCTTTTAACAACCTGCCTGCCAAACTCTGAAAGGCCGTTATGAATATTATTGCCCGCCACGCTGTCACAAACGTCATTATCATAATTCCAGGATAGGGTCAGCACCCGCAGGCCCATTTCATATAAGCGATCCAGCTCCGATAGGGACCGGGACCCCCCCAGTATTTCCGCGCCCTCCGCTTCGATGAGCCCGTAAACCCGGGTCTTGGGGCCTTGATTGAGGCTCTCTTCAAGATCGGCCCTGGTACGAATAAGCTTCAGCATTTCCGGCCGCATTTTTTCGGCCTTGACCGCTTTTTGAAGCTGGGATTCCATGGCGTGTTTTGTCTGCTCCGGGTTTCCGCTCCCCTCAAAAAGGGAAAAGACCTGAATGAACGGACCGTTCTGCAAAGCCCGTTTTGCATCCCAGTGGTGATGGTTTGAAAATAATTTCTCCGGCGTATCAATGGTATATAAAATATCACAGTGAGCATCAAAAAATATCATGACAGTCCTCCTAAAAAGCATTCTTAATGAGCTCTATATGCCGGGCCCTTCCGTCACGGTCCATTAACAGCTCAACAATATCGAATCGGACCGGAATATCCTTTATTCCGTACCGCTGCATATAAACCTGCGCCAAACGTGCGATGGTGGATTGTTTTTGAGCGGACACAGCCTGGGCAGGGGTTCCGTAACGATCATTGCTGCGGGTCTTCACTTCAATAAAGCAAAGGGTCCCGGCATCTTTTCCGATAATGTCTATTTCCCCCAGCCGGCCTGCTCTGAAATTTCTAAAAAGAATGGTATATCCGCGCTCAGAAAGATAATTTGAGGCTTTCTCTTCGCCCTTGGCCCCAAAAACACGATTATTCATTTTTGAGGCCTCCGGATATACGTTTCGTCAAGCTTGCTGATAAAAGCCAGCACTTCGGCCACAACCTCATAGAGCTCCCGGGGTATTTCACTGCCCAGGGATATATGCGAAAGAGACTCGGCCAGATGGGCATCCTCATAGATAGGAATTTTCGTCTCCTTTGCCTTTTCTATGATCTTCTCCGCTGCCTCTCCTTTTCCCGACGCAACCACTTTGGGGGCATCATCTTTTCCCATGGTATAGCTTAAGGCCGACGCTTTTATAATTTTACGGGTTTCTTTTTCTTCGGGCACCATAAAAGATTCCTTTCAGATTTTTAAGTCAACCTTTGACTTTAGACCGAGGAATTCCGGGGTTTTCACAGCGGCATCCAAAACATTGGTCTGGTCCTGCTCCAGTAAACTGCACTTCATTTCGGCCAGTTTGTAGCCCTTTTTCAAGAGGCTGTCATACAGGTCCCGGTGCCGGTCTTTTATCAGTTTCGCCAGCTCCTCCTCCTCGACTCTGAAGCTTATGGTAACATAGTTGTTGGCGGCATTTAAGAAGGACTCAATAAGGCCAAGGTTTGAGGTCTGAAGAGATAAAAACAGTGTAAAGTTTCCGCTGTCAAGCTTCTTGCGCCTGTTTTTCCTTTTCATGACATAAAGCTCGCCGCTGGTATCCTCTCCATTCATCTTTATGGGAATATGCAGCAGGGAATCATAAACGGTAACCCGGCTGAAAAATTCAAAAGCCCGGTCGATTTCCTGGTATGCGGGAAGTGCGGTATCCCGGGTCTGCTGACTCATCCGCATAACCTTCTGAGAGAATTCCATGATTTCTTTAAGGGCTTTGGTTTTTTCTGAAAGGATTGTTTCCTGAACTTCACCGTTTTCGACAATGACGGCTGCCCTGTCAAAAAATTTTTCGAGGGCGGTCTTTATGTTTTCAGGCTCGGTCCATGTCTTCCCGCTTAATTTTGTATGTATGTTTTCCAGCGTTTTGACGATCTCTTTTAAAAGCTTGGCTGTTTGCTGAGGAAGTGCCTTTTTATCAGCCGGGAGGCTCGCCGCCTTTTCCGGAAAATCCATGATTTTCTCATGGACCCTGCTTTGAGGATTTTTTTCATTCCCGGCATCCATATCGCTCTCGGCGGCATGGGGCTTTCCTTCAATATTTTCTATATTTATATCATCAGAGCTGTTTTGAGCATGGCTCAGAATGCTTTCGGCCAGCTCCTTAACCGGTTGGGAAACAGCATTGGAGCCAGCCAAATGCGTGCCAGAAGGCGCAGCAAAGGGCGTAGCAAAAGCAGCTTCATGCTCTCCGCTTTCTAATTGCGCCGGCCGATTCCCGGCAAAAACCTGTTTTATATATTCAAGAATGGGTTCTTTCAATGGGAGCTGAGTCTTTGGCAGTATTGGGTCCAACTGCCGGGAAAAGCGGTCCAGCTCCTCGGTAAGGATCAGCGGTTTAAGAAGGTCGCTTTTTACTTCCCCGTCTGCCTTTAAAAGACTGTCTGCCAGTGTTTCCTTTAAGCCCTGGAGATTGTGATGGAGCTGAAACTCATTTGCTGATATCTTCTGCAAAATCTTGGCCATCTCCGGGGTCTTTTCCATCTTGTTTCCCGCAAGAAACGAAGCCTGGTCCATGGGGAGATCCGGCTGATTCTCCACCAGAGTCAATACAGTTTCTACAAGCTTTTCGGTGGGGGTTAGCCCCTGGCCTTCCAAATACTGATTGATTTGTTCTGTTATGCCGCTCCCTCCCGGCACCGGGATATCTATTCCGGCTTCCGGGGGCTCCTGTGATACAATGCTTGCCAGCAGCTGGTCATTGAAGCGTTCTCCAATTTCCAGCGTTATAAGCTCGCCTGTGGCTGCTGAAAAATTATCCGGAACCTTGGCTGCGAAGGTTGTCCCATCTAAAAGCTTAAGCAGCACCAATCCGTCTTCCAGCGCCTGAACCCTGGCCTGAATCAGGTCCCCCTCGCTCAAGCCCTCTAAGGAAGCTTTCGCCGGGATTTGAAACATCTGCGGAGCCAAGGCTTGATCAAATTTGACGAAATCCACTTAAAATCACCTTTTTATTTTTTTCGTTAAACAAAGTTTTTTGTAAAACTCCTTCTGTGAATAGGGCAAAGTCCAATTTCTTTTATAGCCTTTATATGTTCCCTGGTGCCATAGCCCTTATGCTGTGCAAACCCATATCCGGGATAAGTCCTGTCCAGTTCAACCATGATTCTGTCCCTGGTCACCTTTGCAAGAATAGAAGCGGCGGCCACTGAAACAGAGTTTTGATCTGCCTTGGGAACCGCCCTCTGGGGTATTTTCACAGGCAGCCTGATCGCATCAATAATAAGGAAGTCGGGACGCAGCCGCATGTTATCTACGGCTATGGCCATGGCCTTTTTAGTGGCCTCATAAATATTGATATCATCAATAATCTGGTTATCAACAATTCCGATGCCATAGGTCAGAGCCTTTTCGCAAATCTGTTCAAAAAGCCGTTCTCGCACATCGGCGGTAAGTTTTTTAGAGTCGTTCAGTTTATGTAATAAAAGCCCCGGAGGAAGTACCGCACAGGCGGCCACCACAGGCCCTGCCAGGGGCCCCCTTCCCGCTTCATCAATTCCGCCTACAAGCTGAAACCCCTCTTCATAAGCCTCATATTCCATGGTGAACATGGCCTGAAGACGATCCTCTTCCTTTTTAATGGCTTCCATCCTCTTATAATATTTATCGGCAAGTTTTTTCACCGGATCCCCATATTTTTCCGATAAGGCGGACAGCCATTGAAAGGCTTCCTTTGCCTCCATGGCGTCGGCCTTTTCCCCCAGCTCCTTAAGCGTAGGCTTCTTCATGGTCTTCCTCCTTTGGAGGCAGTTCCAGTGTAATTTTTCCAATTTTCCCGCCTCTGAATTCATCAAGAACAATAGCCGCTGCCCGGTACAGGTCGACAGCACCGCCTGAAACCAGGCAGCCGCGTTTTTTCCCGGCTTCTTCAAGAAGCTGTATTCCTGTTTTCTCTTCCAGCCCGGATATTTTAAACCGCTCCTGAACCCTTTCAGGATAAAGAACCGCAAGCTTTTCCAGAAGCTTTGCCGCAAGCTCCGTGGTGTCCATGATCTCATCTTTAATGGCGCCGGTAAAGGCCAGATTAAGACCTGTCTCCTGATCTTCAAACTTGGGCCATAAAATTCCGGGTGTATCTAAAAGCTGGATTTCAGGATTGATACGCACCCACTGCTGTGTTCTTGTGACGCCGGGCCTGTTCCCCGTCTGGGCGCTGGCTTTTCCGGCGATTTTATTGATAAAGGCCGACTTGCCCACGTTAGGAATCCCCACCACCATGGTTTTAATCGGTCTTTGGAGGCGGCCTCTTGCCTGCGCCGACTCCAGCTTTTTCCGGGTCAGCTGCTTCAGCTTCCCTTTAAGCTCATTCAATCCGGTTCCAGTCAATGCGTTGGTATAGATCACGCTGATATTTTTTGCTGCAAAATAAGCCTCCCAGGCTTTATTGGCGGCAGGATCCGATAAATCGCTTTTATTGAGTGCAATGACCCGCGGCTTTGTTCCCACAAGGGCGTCAATCTCCGGATTTCTGCTGGATATTGGAATACGGGCATCCAAAAGCTCTATTACCACGTCTACCAATTTCAAGTGCTCGGATATTAATCTTCTGGTTTTGGCCATATGGCCCGGAAACCATTGTATAACCACGTTTACAACTCCTATCAGCACAGCGGACAGCTATGCTGCTTTATTTTATTCATCAATATTCTACCCTAAAAAAGACAAAACAAAAAGAGGACCCTTCGTCCTCTCTTGTTTAACAGCTCAATCCTTTGAAGCTCCGATATCTTCTTTAACTTTTGCTGCCTTACCGACTCTTGAACGCAGATAGTAGAGTTTTGCTCTTCTTACCTTACCTCTTCTGACGATATCCACCGAGTCAACATTGGGGGAATGGAGCGGGAAAACTCTTTCAACTCCTGTTCCGTAAGAAAGCCTTCTGACTGTCATGGCCTTTCTGATGCCGGAGCCACGCATAGCTATAATGGTTCCTTCAAAGACCTGAATTCTTGAACGAGTGCCTTCCTTTACCCTGACATTGACCTTTACATAGTCGCCGATTCTAAGGTTTGGGAGATTCTTTTTCATACCTTCCTGCTCAAGTGCACGAATGATATCCATTGTATTTTCCTCCTAATTCTTAGAGCGTTCTTATCTGAATTTATAAAATTCAACTTTCGCAGACAGAGGACCGCTCCGTACTCACGCCGTAACATTATAACACGGGGGTTGTGGATTGTAAACACAAACAAAAATCTTATGTTGCTTAATTTATTGCGTTTAAGTATAGCACAATTATTGTGAGAGCGTGAATGGTAGATTATTGTATAGAAAAATAAGATAAAGAAGAAAAACAGTTCTTTAATCCAGTACCGGCAGCGTAGAACCACCGTAAGGCATTGCAATAATTGTCGCGCCAGGCCCCATTAGTGACAGAGCTTCCTTTACAGCCGCCATCACATCCTGGTAAGGAATGAGATGTATGCTTTTTACAAACCCAGGCTCCAAATCCGAAATCAGAAACACTTTCACCTTTTCCAGCACCATTGCAATAGCCGCTGCCTTATGGCCGCCCAATTGAAAGTCACTCTTTATGTGTTCAATCATATCACGGCTTTCCTTGTGCCCAAGCATCCACTTTTCAAATGTACTTTCACCCAAGCCTAATTTACAGGAGGCTATCCATAAAATGATTCCGCCGTCCTTTACCGCATGCTGCGCGTTATCAAGGGCCTTCTGGGCCTGGTACATATTAAGGTCCTTTGGACGCCGGGCATAATTGCTTTAGCGCCGCCGCTGTACCCGGCAAAATAATGGTACTCAATATTGCCCACGCAGATACGCACATCCGCCTCTGCAACCGGCCTGAAAATATCCACCGGCGTGCCCCGTGAGGTTGTTCCCGATGAAAGCCAAGTTCCAAATCCAATTCAATGCACCTCGTATTAGTTGTTCTGTATTATCCAGATGCGATCATTGATAGGGATATTTTTTAAAGAACTATGAACTATGGCTTTATATTCTTGCCACACCGCTTTTTCCCGCCGCTTCGGCGACTGCCTCTGCAACCGTTTTGCCTACTCTCGGATCGAATGCCGCAGGAATAATGTATTCTGCGTTAAGGTCCTTATCATCAATAAGACCTGCCAGTGCATAGGCAGCGGCAATTTTCATGGTATCGTTGATATCGCTTGCACGGGCATCAAAAGTACCCCGGAAAATACCCGGAAAGGCCAATACATTGTTGATCTGATTGGGGAAATCCGAACGGCCTGTTGCAATTACGGCAGCTCCGCCGGCCCTGGCGTCATCCGGATATATTTCAGGGATGGGGTTTGCACATGCAAATATGATGGCGTCTTTAGCCATAGTCTTAACGCTCTCAGTGGTCAGGGTTCCGGGCGCGCTGACCCCGATAAACACATCTGCGCCCTTTATCACATCAGCCAAAGCACCGGCTTTTTTCTCCAGGTTGGTCACTTTTGCCGTTTCTTCCTTAATGGGGTTCATGCCTTCCTTGCGTCCCTCATAAATAGCACCTCTGCGGTCGCAAAGAATAATGTGGGCAAAACCATCTGATAAAAGCAGTCTGGCAATAGAGACTGCGGCGGCGCCTGCGCCATTGACCACAATTTTTACTTCTTCCTTTTTCCTGCCTGTGACCTTCAATGCGTTGATCAAGCCGGAAAGGGTAATAACTGCCGTTCCGTGCTGGTCATCATGGAAGATTGGAATATCGCACTTTTCTTTCAGCTTTTTCTCAATTTCAAAGCATCGGGGTGCGGCAATGTCCTCCAGGTTAATACCGCCGAAGCTGCCTGAGATCAGATAGATGGTGTTGACGATTTCATCGACGTCCTTGCTCTTGATGCAAAGGGGGAATGCGTCCACATCGCCAAAGGCCTTGAAAAGAACGCACTTTCCCTCCATAACGGGCATTGCTGCCTCGGGGCCAATATCACCGAGGCCCAAAACAGCGGTGCCATCAGTCACAACGAGGCACAGGTTCCAGCGCCGGGTCAGTTCATAGCTTCTATTGACATCCTTTTGAATTTCTAAACAAGGCTGTGCAACGCCGGGGGTGTAGGCAAGAGAAAGATCCTTCCTGGTCTTTACCGGTACGGTATTGATGACCTGAATTTTTCCTTTCCATTCTTCATGCAGCCTTAAAGATTCCTTTGCGTAATCCATAACACTTGATTCCTTTCCTGTTTCCTTTGCTGATTAAAATACCTTTGCCGCATGCCGAAGCGCCTTTACAACCGGCAATTCCTCACCGGTAAGGAAACGAATCAACGCTCCGCCGCCTGTGCAGATAATTGTCTTGTCGTTTGGATCCGGCTCAACTAATACTTCATCGCCTTTTTTATATGTTCTTTTAATTCTGCATAGGCATCTTTGACTTTGTCTTTATTGGAACTCTCGGCTACCCCTACACGCCACCACGAGCCATAACCTGATGTCATGGTCTTGGGTAATACTTTGATGTCTATGAGCGTCGAAACGCTTTGCTTCTCAGCATCTTTCAATGCCGCAATAAGCTCTTCTTCGGTTGTTACGCGATAGGATTTAGCACCGTAACCCTCTGCGCATTTGGCATAGTCTATATTCATAAATCTTCCATCCAGCTCGCCGCTTTTTGTCCTGAATCGGAACTCTGTTGCCAGTGTTTTGTTGCCTTGCGATACTTGCAGGTTGTTGATGCACCCAAAGCCTTCATTGTCAAAGAGCAAAACATTGATCTTTATGCCTTCCTGCAGACTGGTTACAAGCTCTGAATGCAGCATTAAAAAGCTGCCGTCGCCTACCATGGCATAGACTTCACACTCTCCCGCCGCGAGTTTTACACCCAAAGAACCTGCTATTTCATAGCCCATACAGGAATAACCATATTCCATGTTATATGTTTCAGGCTCATGGGCGCACCATACCCGCTGCATATCCCCCGGCAGACTGCCGGCTGAACCTACAACCACAGCATCCTTGGCAATGTTCTGGTTGATGATGGATAATACTCTTGTCTGTGTCAGGCAAGAGCCCATATCCTTATAATACTGTTTGACTGCTGATACATTATCATCAGCTATCTCCGGTCTGTACCCTTTATTTTTATAATTAGTTTGTGATAATCTTACGAGCTCTTTTTGCCATTCGTCTTTTGCTATTTTGATCTCATTTGTATAAGCACTTATGTAATTCTTATTTTTAAGTGCTGCGCTGATAGCCTCAAGCCCTTCTTTCGCATCGGCAATCACTTTAACAGCATTTAACTTATAGGCCTGAAATTCAGATACATTGATGTTGATAAAATCCACGTTTTCATTTTGAAACAGCCATTTGGATGATGTGGTAAAATCAGTATATCTCGTTCCCACACCGATAATAAGGTCCGCGTTCTTAGCCATCTCGTTGGCAGCGCTATTGCCGGTCACACCGATACCGCCTAAATTGAGCGCGTGTTCGAATTCTATGGCGCTTTTGCCTGCCTGTGTTTCCGCAAACGGAATGTTAAACATTTCAGCAAAGGCCGCAAAGCTTTTTGCTGCTTCCGAATAACGTACGCCGCCTCCACAGATCAACAGTGGTTTTTTCTTCTTTAAGATCAGATTTACAGCCTCTTCTACGGCATAATCAGCCGCCGGACGCCGCTCAATGCGGTGTACGCGTTTAGCAAAGAAGCTTTCGGGATAATCATATGCCTCCCCCTGTACATCCTGCGGTATAGCGATACATACCGCACCTGTATCCGCCGGGTCCGTTAAAACACGCATTGCGTTTATCATAGCGCTCATTAGCTGCTCAGGCCGGACGATCCTGTCCCAATACCTGCACACCGCTTTAAACGCGTCATTTGTAGAAATAGAAAGTTCATTCGTTTGCTCTATTTGCTGCAATACCGGATCGGGCTGTCTTGTGGCAAATACATCCCCTGGTAATAAAAGTACGGGAATATTATTAGCTGTGGCCGTGGCAGCAGCTGTTATCATATTGGCTGAGCCCGGACCAACTGACGAGGTACAGGCGAATATCTGCTTTCTTAATTTTTGCTTGGCAAAAGCCATTGCTGCATGCACCATACCCTGCTCATTTTTTCCCTGGTACACGGTAAGCGTCTTTGCTTCCTGTTCTATAGCCTGCCCGAGCCCCACGACATTTCCATGACCAGGCAGCATAAATATTCCTTTAACAAATTTTTTCTCCTGCTCATCAAACACCACGTACTGGTTTTCCAAAAAACGCACTAAAGCCTGTGCCATCGTCAATCTTACTGTTTTCATATCAAACCTCATTACTCTTTCTCATCCCAAATTTTTGCATCGGATGTTAAAGTCCACACATGCTCAGGCATATCGATTCGTGTCTTTTTCCAGGGGTCGCCATCAAGATGGCGTATGCCCCAAACATAAAACATGGTATACCCCGGAGCAGCCACCTGCGGATGAATTACATTGCTTCGTATTAAAGCCAAACTGTTATTCCTTGACTGGTACACTTCGTCTCCAATAAAGCAGGCGCCGAATCCCTGTTTTTTATCAAACTTGTAAAAATACACTTCAGGCTGAGGATGGAAATGCGGTGGGTAACTTGACCATTTTCCCGGGAAATTAACCACTTCTCCCAATACCATATTAGAGTAAGGAGCGTTATCAAAGTCGAACACTGTCCGTATATTTCTGCGGGTGCACCCCTTTAAAACCTCGCCGGTGCCCGCACGCGTGCATTGGATATCCTTTGGCTCATAAAATTTGCTTTCAAATGCATGATCGTTCAGTGTTTTTTGCACGTAAACCTCACTGTTTGCAATAGCTTTAACACTTACCTCAGTACCTTTCGCCACATGCAGGCAATACGGCATCTCATCCTGAAGACTTTGCCGGGATCCAAAAGCAGCCCTGCCATCCCAATTAAATTCCACTTCACCTGTGAGTAAGAGAATAGCCATTTCCTTCCTACTATCAAACAGATCATATGCATTGCCTTTGGTAAGCTCCAAAATGCCAACATCCATTTGCATTTCAGCGCCATTGCCATTCATTTCGATTATGCTGTTAAAGCCTTCTTTAAAAGTTTCCGTATTGATAATCATAATTTATGCCTCACTAATTATTGGATTTATAATACTGAAATTATAATCAACCAAAATATTAACCATTGTGTGAATTTCGTCCCGGCCTATTACCATGGATTTTCATCCGGATGGCGCATGCCTCTCAGTCTTTCCATGGATCGAATGTGATTTTCATAACATCATCCGCCAACGCCCGTTCTAGTGCCTGCTGCGCATGTTCCAATCCAAATCTCTTAGTTATCATCTCCTGAATGGGATATAGATTTTTAAACCGTTCAAGCATCCTGCATGTCGCATCATAACCAAAAGTGGGATGGTCAGAGACGCCAACGACCCTTAAATTTCGGCTGAGGATCTTGTGCGGATTAATTTTTACCTCACCGAGATCGACAAACTGCCCGACCTCTATATATGTACCCACTTTCCTTAAAAGATCGAGGCTTTCATTAAATGTCGATGGATCTCCAGTAGCCCCGACAACCACATCCACACCATGTCCTTCGGTAGCTGAGCGGATTGTCTCAAGACGTTCTTCGGCAGTAGTATTATTCACATTAAGCGTGATATCCGCACCAAACCGTTTGGCCAAGTCAAGCCTGAACTGGGACCTATCTATTGCTATTATCTTGTCAACTCCGAGCAGGCGTGCTTTTATAACATGTGCAAGTCCTAGCGCCCCAACACCATATACCGCCAGGTTATCTCCAAACCCGAGTCCCTCTCCGGCGAAGTTATAGAATTCTTTCACCTTGTCCAATGCATACGCCACAACAAATATCTCAATAAGAGATCCAACCTCCGGACTCGCATCCTCCGGCATAAGAAATAAGTCAGTGTTAGGCCTCGTATATAGATACTGGGACCAGCCACCATTTAAATACGGCCACTCCTTAAGCGAAATATTTCCATGCCCCTGTATATGATCGCACCAAGGATAAAATGGCATTTGCCGACAGTAATAGCAATTATTGCAGTAGAGGTCAGGTATTACGACCACTCTGTCGCCCGGTTTCAGTGTCTTTCCATAAAACTCTAAATTTTTTGCGCCTTCGGGCCCTATTTCCTCAATAATTCCTACCGTTTCGTGTCCGCCTATGAATGGATACTGTGAAAAAAACTCTCCTGCAGTTCCACCATACTGCTTATTCTCTCCCTTAAACGAATGTTTATCGGTACCGCATATGCCAGAAAGCTCAATCCTTATAAGTGCACAGTCCTTTTCAAGCTTGGGAACTTCGATCTCCATAGTCTCCATTTTATATGGTGATACCATGACGGCTGCTTTTGACTTCATATGCAATTTCCTCCATACTAATACTTTAATTCAGTTAAAATTGGAAAGAATAGGCTTTATACGTGTAATAACCAAAAATTTGCCCCCGGGTCTTTTGTTAAATAAAATGATGCTTATTTTATGGCAGCAGCCTTGGATTGGGCATATAACCATAAAACTTAAATCCCCTGAAAGCTTCCGCATATTGTGTCCCATACTGGAACCCCCTGAACGCAGCTACCTGCTCCAAATGCTTTAGCCATCCATACTCGAGCTGGCTCTCATGACATTTCATAAGCTCAATCTTTTTATCGAACACATCGCTGATATCCACATATACATCCGGGTCAAAATTTAAGCTTCCATATGTATCACAATTAAATACACTAAAGCGTTTTTTGTAAGCTGAGTGCTCCGTTATCATGTTGCTAAATGGTACGGATATTAGCGCCTTTTGCACTAGATAACCTGTAACTCCGTGGTCACCGGCAAGATCATCAGGTGAATGTGTTAAAAGTATATCCGGTTGCGCCCACCTGATAGCATCTATTACTGCCATATGGGTATCGTGAGTATATGTAAGTTCATTGTCTTCATAACCAAAAAAATACACCTGTGCTTCATAATGAGCAGCTGCGTTTTTCTGCTCGCGCTCCCTTACCATGGCCAATTCCTTACGAGAGTAGTGATCGCTCCCAACATTTCCTGAACACATCACGGCAATAAAAATTTTATCACCTCTGTTATAGCACTTCAAAAGCGTACCGCCAGCCCAAATATCAGCATCATCAGGATGTGCACCAATAAACAATACATTCATAACATTCACCTCATGAAAATACAAATTTGAAGTATTTAATTTTGGGGCAGATGCATCTGCCCCAAAATTATTAAATTAAGAAGACAATTTAATTAAAACCAACATTTACCGATTGCATTTGTGATTTTAGTTCTCAATGAATCAAGGTATTCTACTGCGTTACTTTTATCAATAACCTGAGTCTTGATGAGAGTAGTTGATTCTCCAGCAAATTTTCCGTTTTTAACAGTATCATAAAGTATTTTTACAGCTTCATATCCCATATCAAACGGACTCTGCGCCAATGTACCTGTGACCTTGCCATCTTTAATAAGCCCGAGGCAATCTGGGGAGCCATCGTATCCGATGATATCAATATCCTCCCTGCCTTTGTCAACACAAGCCTGATAAGCTCCGGCAGCCATTTCGTCGTTTGTACAATAGAGAACCTTGATTTCCGGATGTCCTTCCAGCATATTCTCGCATACATTCATTGCCAAAGCTCTGTCACACTGGCCATCTTGGATGTCGGCAAATTTAAAGCCCTTCGATTCTGCAATGTCCTGACAGCCTTTAACACGTTCATTGTGACTAACTGCACCAAGAGGACCGCGGATTACGCCAACAACAGTATCGGGACTATAGTTCTTGACAAGATATTCACCAACAAGCTGGCCGCCTTCAGTTTCAGAAGACCCAATAAATGTAAGCCGGAGGTCGTCAGCAATACTGGCATCAAGGTCGCTATCGACGCAAACTATTGGAATACCGTCGTCCTTTGCAATTTTAAGGGCAGGACCTACTGTACTTGGGTTTGTAGGGGCAAGAACCATACCAGCACAGCCGCTGTTGATGCAGTCTTCTATGAGGCTTATCTGAGCTGCGACATCTGTCTCTACAGGCGGACCGACAACTTTGACCTTAATTCCAAGCTCCTGTGCTGCAGAATTTGCACCAGCTTCGATGAGATGCCAATAATCCTGATTGAGAGCCATTAGAACCACCGCTATCTCCATATCGTCTTTTTTAGCGGGTGCAGGATTAGCTGACGAGGTTAATGTTGAATTGGCAGCCGTGCCCTTTGAGCCAGAACAGCCGACTAATGTGACTACCATGACAAATACCAGCAGCAAAGAAATGATTTTTTTCATTTTAGAATCCTCCTTAAAATTATTTTAAATTTATCCGAAATCAACCTGAAGTTTTATCCGCTCTACCCTCTCCTTCCCCTATTTTTTATTAACTTTAAGAAACATCAGACTTCGATTTCCTTTCCACCTGCAGCAGCACTCTTATAACAGGCATCGACTAATCTTACGCTTCTTATGCCCACATCAAGATCATTTTCTGCTTTTTTACCATTTAAAAGCGCATCATACATATGTTTGTGCATATCTTGGTATCCCCACTTTACCTCAAAGGGCAGCTTTGTATATTCAGCAGCCTCTATTACACCTGTAAGCGACGGGCAATATCTGAACGTTTCCAATTCTTCAGTTATAATCGAGCGGTGATCTCCCACTACCTGCATACGTTCAAAAGGATATATCCAAGAGGCATGTCCACACGATGTAATTGTACCTATACCTCCGCTTTTAAATTTGAGCATAATAACAAAGTCGTCATCCAAGCTGTAGCATGCACTTATTCCAAGAGTCCACAATTTGTCAACTTCTCCCATCATATATTCAGCCATATCCAAGGAATGGATCGTGGAATCATAAAGAAAACCTCCCAGAGCATCAAGGTGCGCAACCCATACTGCTCCGCCCATATCGCCATCATTCTGGAGCATATGAAAATTCATTGGTTTGTAATCAGCCTGGCGGACCACATCCTTTGAATGCTTGTAAACTGGTGCAAAACGCCTGTTAAGGCCGGTAAATACTCTTTTGCCGCTCTTATTCGCGGCTTCTTTTATGGAATATACCTGTTCGACGCTTATCGCCAGTGGCTTTTCACAAAAAACATGCTTGCCGGCGTTAAGGGCCTTTATAGCTATCTCAGCGTGTCCTGTATTGGGTACACAGACAAATACCATATCAATATCGGAGGAGAGAAACTCATCAATATCTGTAAAGGCTTTTGCACTATACTGCGAGGCTATTTTATCCGCATTTTCCCTTACCAAATCGAATACCGAAGTAACCTCCGCCATACCACTGTTTACTGCACACTTGGCATGAACCCTGCCCATGGTACCGACACCAATAATTCCAATCTTCATATTAATCTTCCTCTTCTTTTTAAGTTTTTATTTTTTCACATCTGCCTTATTATTGTTTTTGACCAAAGACTTGACAGACTTAAAGCCTCCGTTCCTTATGACGTCTATGAATACTGATAGAATTATCATAGAACCAAGGAACACGGTCTGCCAATCCGAGGACATTCCCAGTATGTTCAGGCCGTTAGTTGTTGTCTGTATAAGCAGAACACCTGTAAGCGTTCCCAAGACGCTGCCGCGTCCTCCTGAGAAACTGGCGCCGCCAATAATTACCGCAGCTATCGCATTTGTTTCCCAAGTCTGTCCGGCAGTAGGGAAGATCGAGTTGGTTCGTCCGCAGAGGAGCAGCGCAGCCATTCCGCTCACAAGCCCGCTAAGCGTATAAACGGCAGTGAGCACCCAATTTACATTTATACCTGCAAGCCTTGCAGCTGCGGGATTTCCGCCAACTGCATATATATGCCGGCCAAATGTGGTACGAGTCAGCATGAACCACCAGATAATATAGAAGAGTAAAACAACAAATATACATACCGGAAAAATTTTTTCAATTGAATAGCTTCCCAAGAACGTTATTGTAGATGGCATTCCCGATACAGGCGTACCATGGGTTATAATCAGGCATAATCCCCTGTATATATTTAGTGTGCCAAGCGTTACTATGTATGGATGCGGCAACTTTCCTTTTGTGAATATAAGGCCATTACAGAGCCCCAGGAACGCACCGGTAAGTGCACACACCAGCATTGATAAATATGGATTCCAGCCCGCGTGGATTGTTAAGCCCATAATAACCATTGACAGGCCAAGTGTAGAACCGACTGACAGGTCGTTACCACCCGTCAGTATAGCCAAGAGAATTCCCAATGCCACAAGGCATTGTGCGGAAGACTGTTTCAATATACTGAGCATATTTCTTGTGGTAAGGAAACTATCAGTAATACTCGCAAATATAATGACAACAAGTAATAAAGCTATTAGAGGCCCTGCCTCTGCAAATTTACTAAATAAGACTTTATAGAATGGTTTTTGGATTCTAACATTATCAGTTTGATTGCTCATAATTTACCTCCTGTCGCAAGCGTCATCACTTTTTCCTCTGTGGTGCTTTCATCGTTAACAAGTTCGCCGGTCTTATGCCCTTGGTACATGGTCATAACCCTGTCAGACATACCCAGCAGCTCTTCCATTTCCGATGTTATCATGATAATCGCAGCCCCATTAGCCAATAAATTGTTCATGATAGTATATATTTCAGTTTTAGCACCAACATCTACACCTTTTGTAGGCTCATCGAAGATATATATTTTAGCGTTTACTAACACCCATTTTGCTAAAACGATTTTTTGTTGGTTTCCGCCACTGAAATCCATTGCATTTCTTTTCATCAGCAACGGACGGAGGTTGAGCTTTTTACATATATCTGTCGAAATTTTAGAACGCTTTTTAAGATTAAGGGCTTTCATCTTGCTCTCGAAACTCTTCAACGATGCCAGGGACACATTTTCCACAACGTCGTGTATAAGTATAAGCCCTTCTTCCTTGCGGTTTTCAGTTAAATAAGCAATACCTGATTTAATTCCATTCTTCGGCGAAGTAATATGTTTTTCAACGCCATCAACTATTATCTTTCCCCCAGCCTTCTCATCGGCTCCAGCTAGAGCTCTCGCCATTTCTGTCCGCCCGGCGCCGATAAGTCCGAATATACCAAGCAACTCACCACGGTTTAAAGAAAAGGAAACGTCTGTAAATTTTAGTCCTGTCAAATGCTCCACATCAAGAATTTTTTCTCTGATCTTATGCTCCCGTGTAGGATATTTTTCCTTAAGTGTACGGCCGACCATCATACTTATTATTTGTTTTTCGGTGACATCCTTAATATCCATCGTCTCACCAATCTTTTTGCCATCCTTAAGAACAGTGACAACATCACCTACCAGCTTGGCTTCATCTAGTTTATGTGTAATGAAGATTATTGAAACCCCATTATTTCTAAGATGCTTCATAAGGTCCAATATCTGATCTATTTCAAATCTGGATAAACTGGCCGTCGGTTCATCCATTATGATCAGCTGGGCGCCCCGTTCCATAGCACGGGCAATTTCTATTAACTGCTTTTGTCCCATGCTGAGAGCTTCAAACTTTGTATTGATATCAACATCGCAGCCTACTTCGCTGAGGTAGTGTCTTGCACGGATACGCTGAGCTTTCCAATCAACAATATTCTTTGTGTTTTTAACTAAAATCTCATGGCCCATGAACATGTTTTCGACAACACTTAGGCAGCCCACATTACTCAATTCCTGATATATTGCAGCAATACCATGGGCATAAGCATCCTTTATGTCTTTAAAAACAATTTCCTTGCCATTCCAGAGGAGTTGTCCGTCGTTTGCCTTCTCAACACCAATAATACATTTTATAAGGGTAGATTTCCCTGCACCGTTTTCTCCAAGAATCACGTGTACCTGGCCTTTTCCAACTTTTATGCTGACATTATCAAGAGCGCGAACACCAGGAAACTGTTTTGATATTCCCCTGAGCTCAAGCAGAGGAACTTCTGGAGAAACGATACCTACAACAGATTCATTATCTTGCATATGTATTATCTCCATATCTCTTATATTCTGGTTGTCACATTTATGAACTATTTGATATTTTTTACCAACAAACTTAAATGCCCGCTATTTCCTTCATGTAATTTCTCGCCATTTTCTGGTAAGTTAGTGCTAAGGGGCTTGGGAAGTACTGCTCTGCCTCAACAATCATCCAGCCTTCATAGCCTGCATTTGCCAATATGTCCATGATAGGCTTAAAATCGATTCCGCCATCACCTGGTACTGTAAACAGCCCGCATTTTACAGCATTATTGAAATCTATATCATATTCACGTACTGCCTCAAGTACAATTTCTCTTACATTTTTGAGATGTATGTACTTAATATGTGGCGCAAAATCAGTAAAGAACTTAATAATATCTACTCCGCAAACATGAAGATGGCCTGTATCCGCCAGCAAATATACCAAATTATTGTCTGTGATATTAAGCAATTTAGAAGTTTCCTCATATGTCTCAACTGCGGTACCGGTATGTACATGGTATACAAGCGTTGCACCCAAAGACTTTACAAACTCACCCGCAACATTTAAACCGTCCCCGAACAATTTCCACCCTTCTTCGCTCAGCTTTTGTACGCCCTTTTTATCACGGTATTCACGCGGGTCCCAGCAGCGGGATCCAGTGCCCTCAGCTGCAACAATAAACTTTGCTCCGCAATCAACCATAAATGCAGCCTTCTCTTTAAACATTCCCATGTACTCATCACGCAGTTCAGGGCAGGCAAACATTGTATCGCACCATGCTGATGTAAGTTTGAGTCCTCTCTTATCCAAGGCACTTAAAAGTGCTTTCTTTTCTTTTGGGAACTTTCGCCCGTATTCGATACCTTTAAACCCTGCCTCTGCTGCCTGATCGATAATATCCTCAAAGGAATACCAATCCCCGAGATTTGGGCTGACAACATCATCATTGCACCAGTTTATTGGATGTACTCCCAGGCTTACGTTTCTAAATATACTTTTCATGGCAATAGCCTCCTCCGTAAACTTCTATACTTTAGGTAACATATCATATTCTTTATTCAGCGCAGTTTCTCCAGGAAAATTTTTGGTGATTTTTTAATTGGATCAAGGTCTCATCAAAGGCAGTTTCTGTGAGTTCCGGGTTAATTAGCAAACCTCTCTCCCCTCTCATAAGAATGTCCAGTTTTTTTGAAGTGCTTAGCAAGATGTAAATTTGGATTATAAAATTCATGATCATGTAATCTTATATTCCAATTATAATACTATTATTTAAATTGTCAATAACATTAATTGCTATTTTTTTAATAATATTTTTTATGCGTTTTAATGTTAATTTTTTCACTATCCATAATAATAAATGGAAGTATTTTATTTGAAATGTTTTGAACATGCCAGCACCATCCGCTAAAAAATAGCAATTAAGTAAAGCCGATGGTCCAGGTAAATACAATTTTAATTTTCACATTTTAGGAACAGGTCATTTTTAGAATTGAATGGTCTGTGCGGATTAAATTTACGCATTGTTTATTATTAATTATGTAAATAATGTTATAAAACAGCAGCGTTTGGCAATATTAATATTAATTCCAAAACAGCATTACATTCTGTCAAAGCCGGAAGCCCTCTGACATAAAGAGATCTCACTTTCGGCTTTAATAATTTGACAGTCTTAGTTTTACCTTTGGGATAGATTTACCTTCCCCGGTAGTAGTGCGTATACAAGTTTATTTATATGGGTCCGGAACTTATTCGCTTTTATCAGCATACTTTAAAGATGCGCCCTTGATAAGCTCAACCGGTGTAAGGATCCTTTCAGTGTGCGAATCATCGCCTTCGATCCTTTGCATCAGCTTATTCATAAGCGTGTTGGCCTGATGGACGATATTCGTATCAATAGTCGTTAATGCCGGAATACATATCTTAGCAAGCTCGCTATTATCAAAGCCAATGATTCCAATATCATCCGGAACACTAACGCCTATGCTGTACAACGCCTTTAGAACCGTTGCCGCAACTCTGTCATTGGCACATATAAAAGCCTCCGGCATTTGTGTTATGCTTTTTAATTGCTTTGCTATATATTCATGACTGAATTCATTCTCCGGTAAAAAATTCGTAACCAGCCATTCCGGAAGTATTTTTAGCCCAAAAGAATTTACCGCGCCCATAAAGCCCATGTATCGTTCCAAATAGCCCATGCAATTTTGGGGATTTCCAATAAAACCCATATGCTTGTAACCATTTTTTATTAGGTGATCTACGGCTTTATAAATGCCTGCTATATTTTCTTCAATTACACAATCTGTATATTTGTTATAGTAATAAAAGCCTGAAGTAATAATGGGTATATTGCAATCGAGTATGCTCTGGGTAACGTTTAAATCAAGGTCGCCCAAAATAATAACACCTTTAATGTGGTTTTTCCTAAAAAGCGTCAAAAGCTCATTTCCATCAGTATTAAGATTTAGAGTATTGTATATAAGCAAGCTGTAACCATTGGCTCTTGCCTGCGATTCAATGGCATATTGCAGCTTCATGTAGAAGTAAGTATCTGACAGGTTATCAGGTGTGGATACGATGCATATATTTTTCGTATCATTCGTTTTCTTTTCAGTTTTATACCCCATCTCTCTCGCAACTTCCAGAACTTTCTTCTTTGTTTCCTTTTTCACTCCAGGCATATCCCTCAATGCCATAGAGACTGTATTGGAGGAAATATTCAACTGATCCGATATATCTTTTAGTGTTACCTGTTTTCTCATAGTACAACCCCTGTTAGTATAATTATGTTTAATATTATTTTATCATAAATAATATTATTTGTATAGTAGCCTGCAATTTTTAATCTTGCCGATTATATAGCAACATTTGATACTAATTTTTGCTGTAACAGCTCCACTCTTGCATATTAGAATACCGCCCTCATAAAATAGTAAATAATATTGAACTTATTTAGGAATAGTTGTTATGCTAAATTAATAAAAAATTAACCAGTAATGTTTTTGCTCTATAAAGTTCTCCGACAAAAGACATACTATAAAAAAATTTAGTGAATTTAACAATTTAAATACCTTACAATCCTACCGGATTTCCGATTTTTGGAAAATCAAGATTCACTAATTTTATGTTGAACTCAAAAATTATATCCCTTATAATTGAATTTATATTTAAAGCCTTGATCTACTTTTAAAGATAAAAATATAGATCCTGCTTATTAAAGTTCCAAGGAATTTTCAGTTAATTTATGGATGTTAGTCGAAAAATCCGAGGTTTGTAACTGGAAGACATCTGATTTAAACCTCACAAAAATATTATACGAGGAGCATTATCATGTCAAATAAATTGAAGGTCGGTATTGTCGGCGGCACAGGAATGGTAGGGCAAAGATTTGTATCCCTTCTGAAAGACCATCCATGGTTTGAAGTCACCACCATTGCCGCCAGCTCCAATTCTGCCGGCAAAACCTATGAGGAAGCCGCCTCAAGCAGATGGAAACTGGCATCCCCAATGCCCGGTTCTGTCAAGAATATTGTTGTAAAAGACGCGTCTTTGGTCAATGATGTGGCATCCGAGGTGGATTTCATCTTCTGCGCCGTGGATATGAAAAAGGACGAAATTAAAGCTCTCGAAGAGGCCTACGCCAAAACGGGAACTCCTGTAGTCTCCAATAACTCAGCTCATCGTTGGACACCCGATGTTCCCATGGTCATTCCTGAAATTAATCCGGAGCACCTCAGGATCATTGAATACCAGCGGAAACGCCTGGGAACCTCCAGGGGATTCATTGCCGTAAAACCCAACTGCTCCATTCAGAGCTATGTTCCCGCATTAAGCGCATTGAAAGCCTATAAGCCTTCTAAAGTAGTGGCTTGCACCTATCAGGCCATCTCGGGAGCCGGCAAGACCTTTAAGGAATGGCCCGAGATGATAGACAATGTCATTCCCTTTATAGGCGGCGAGGAAGAAAAAAGCGAGCAGGAGCCGCTGAAAATCTGGGGCACCATCCAGGGCGACGCAATCGTGAATGCTGTTTCTCCTTCCATCACCACCCAGTGCATCCGTGTTCCTGTTTCCGACGGACATCTTGCAGCGGTATTTGCCTCTTTCGAAAAGAAACCTTCTCTTGAGGGAATCAAGGCGAAGTGGGCGGCTTTTAAGGGCATCCCGCAGGAGTTGGGCCTTCCCTCCGCTCCGAAGCAGTTTTTGCAGTATTTTGAAGAGGATAACCGTCCCCAGACCAAGCTGGACCGTGACCGCGAAGGCGGTATGGGCATATCGGTAGGCCGGCTGCGTCCGGATACCCAGTATGATATCAAATTCGTATGCCTGTCCCATAATACGTTAAGAGGGGCTGCCGGCGGCGCCGTTTTAATGGCGGAACTGCTGTGCGCCAAGGGTTTTATGGACTGATTTTGGAAGGCTTAGGTTTGAAAAATAAATTTTCAAACTTAAAGTTTTGTGTTTTCGTGCTGGAAGTACTGCGCGAATTTGGCGTAAGTGAACAACGTTCGCTTTAAACAACGCTACCCAAAACATCCTGCTTCTGTGAAAGGATGGTCATAAATATGAAAAAAACTATTTTTACGGGTGCCGCCGTCGCGATCATTACCCCGATGAATATCCGGGGTGAGGTTGACTATGAAACTCTGGGCAAGCTGATTGAGTTCCAGATCGCAAACGGCACCGATGCCATCGTATCCTGCGGAACCACCGGCGAATCCTCTACCCTCAGCGACGAGGAGCATGTGGAAATTATCCGCTACACGGTAGAAAAAACGGCGGGCAGGGTTCCGGTCATCGCCGGCACAGGCAGTAACGACACCGCTTACGCCTGCATGCTTTCCAAGGAAGCCGAAAAAGCCGGGGCCAATGCGCTCCTGCAGGTGACCCCCTACTATAACAAAACCTCTCAGGCAGGTTTGGTGCGCCACTTTTCCACGATTGCCGACAGCACCAGCCTCCCTGTAATTTTGTACAACGTTCCCAGCCGCACCGGTATGGACATTAAGCCGGAAACCTATCTGGAGCTGTCGGGCCATGAGAAGATCGTTGCCGTCAAAGAAGCGAACGGAAACATTTCGGCACTGGCACACACTGCCGCTCTTTGTCAGGGGAAGCTGGATATTTACTCCGGTAACGACGACCAGATTGTTCCCATTCTGTCGCTTGGCGGCAAGGGCGTCATTTCGGTACTGTCCAACGTTGCCCCGAAACAGGCGCATGACATATGTCAGCTTTATTTTGACGGCAAGGTACGGGAAAGCTGCGCGTTGCAGCTTCAGCTTCTGGATTTAATCAATGCATTGTTTATGGATGTCAACCCTATTCCGGTCAAGGAAGCCGTGAACCTGATGGGCTATGCTGCGGGCGAATGCAGGATGCCTCTGGCGCCTTTAAGCGAAAAGAACCGGACCGTACTGGTTTCCGCCATGAAAAAGCACGGCTTGCTTTAAGCTTAGAAGCAGAAAACCGGAAAGGCATGGAAGGATAATGAAAAACATCGTATTATCGGGCTGCAGCGGCCGGATGGGCAGAGTGGTGACCTCTTGTATTGCCGGGCGAAGCGACTGCGTAATCACTGCCGGATTTGACGTAAAAGCCGACGCGACCACCACATTTCCCGTTTTTAAATCACCGATGGAATATATGCAGGGGGCCGATGCGCTGATTGATTTTTCCCATCCGTCGCTGGTCATTCCGGTACTGGATTACGCTATGAAGTACCGGGTTCCGGCAGTCGTCGCCACTACCGGGCTGGGAGAAGCGCAGCTTCTCAAAATCAAAGAGGCTTCCCTTGTCGTCCCGGTGTTTTATTCGGCCAATATGTCGGTAGGCGTCAGCCTGGTCGCCGAGCTTGCTCGTAAGGCGGCGGCGCTTCTGGGTAACAGCTTTGATATTGAAATCATTGAAAAGCATCACAATCAAAAAATAGACGCGCCAAGCGGCACTGCGCTCATGCTGGCCAATGAGATTAACGAGGAACTGAAAAACAGCAAGCACTATGTTTACGACCGGCATGCGGTGCGCCAGAAGCGGGAGTCCGGTGAAATCGGCATCCATTCCGTACGGGGAGGGACCATCGTCGGCGAACACGAGGTATTGTTCGCAGGGCACGATGAAACCGTTTCCATTACCCACGCGGCAATGTCCAAGGAGATTTTTGCAAATGGGGCTGTCAACGCCGCTTTGTTTATAGCCGGAAAAGCCCCGGGACTTTACGATATGAAAAAGCTGGTTCAGTCGGTTTAGCCTGGATTAAAGGAGGAAAAAGTATGTTTGGCGTGGAAAAGATCACGGTAACGGAAGATGTTGCCTTAATCACCTTTGAAAACATGGTGTCCGACACTAAGGCCATTTCGCTTATTTTTGAAAGCTTTGCCGGAGCGGGTATCAATGTGGATATGATTTCCCAGACCGCTCCTTACCGCAACCATATCAGCCTGTCGTTTACCGTTTCCAACAGCGATTTCTCCAAAGCGCTGAAAGTGTTTACTTCTTTAAGGGAGACCTCCGTGGGGGTCAAGCCGCTCATCAATACCTCCAACACCAAGCTGTCGCTGTACGGAAAGGAAATGGCGGAAATACCCGGCGTAGCATCCAAAGCTTTTTCCGCGGTTTCAGAAGCCGCAGGACAAATCAGCCTGATTACCACCTCGGAATTTGATATTTCTTTGCTGGTGTCCAACGAATACGCACAAACCGCATTACAGGCTCTTAATAAGACGTTTGCCATGGAATAACCTCTTAACTTAAACAAATAAAAAGCCGCGGAAAATTTCCCGCGGCTTTTTACTGAACGCTTAGTTGTAATACAGGATTTTATAGAAGCTTGGATAGACGGACAAGAACTGACTGAGTGTGGTACGCGAAGACGTTCCCGGATCGTTGATAGTAAAGCCGGAAGCTGTCAGCGTGCTGCCGCCGGTATAGCCGGTGACAACCACCCAGTGCTGGGAGCCGTAGGAGTTTTTGCATCCTAAAAGCACCGGCTTGCCGGATTTAAGCAGATTATAAATTTTCTCCAGATATCCGGAGCTATTGGTGATCTGAGTATAATTGCTCGGCCAGTATACCGCTCCGCCGGAGGAATAGGACAATTTCGCCGCCATCCCGGAAGGAGTGATCGTGGTCCCGGTGCGGTAAGACTCGATCATAGCAAGCGCCGTAGTCGCGCAGCCGATTTTGCCGATGGTCTGGCCCGAAGAGCCCAAGGTCACGTTGGCCCAACGGGAATCCAGCTGATAATAATATGGTACGCTTAAAGATACCGCAGAATACGTGCTGCCTTGGGATGACGAACCGCTTTTGCTTAAATAGCTGTTATAAACCCAGCCTGTACCGGTACCATTATATAAAATTTTGCTCCAATTTCCCGAAGAAGAAAGAACCACCACCGTTTTTCCGTTCGCCAGAGAAGTTTTTACGCTGTAAGAAGTTCCGGCTCCGGAACGGACATTCAGATTGCCGCCGCCTGTTTTTATTGTTGCGGCATAACTGCCGGAAGTCTGGGCTATGTAGCTGGCACTGCAATATCCGTATAAACCGTTTGCATATTCCACGTACCACCAGGAGCCGGATTTGGAAATCAGTGTAACCACGCTTCCGTTGGCCAGCGACGAAACGCGGGAAGAAGAGGTTGAAGCACCGCTCCGAACATTCAAAGTACCCGAGGAAAGGGTAACCGTCCCCGCGACAGACGAGCTGTCAGCAGCAAAAGCCTGCACGGAAAAGCCAAACGAAAAAGCGGAAAGCAATAAAATAAAACTCAGCATCCATGCAATTTTTTTCAGATTTTTCCTTAATTTCATGTTATCCCACCTTTCGAGTGCCATTCTAACATACTTTTTTCACTTTGTGTCACTCCAAATTTTGTTAATGTTAAAGTATGGAATACACACCAACACGCCGCGCCTGAATTCAGGCGCGGCGTGTTGGTGTGTAAATATGCAGACAGAATTATTCTGCAAACTCCGGCTCCTCAGCCGGCGCCGGCTTTTCCGCCTCGCCATGCCTGACCAGCAACATGCAGATTAAAGCAGCCGCAAAGCAGACTGCCGAATAAACAAACAGACTATTGAAATTTTGAGTGATATCCTTTATAAATCCAAACAGGGACGGGCTGACGATCGCCGCGCTGGCGGAAAAGAAATAATAATAGCCGGTATACTTGCCGATGCTGTCGTTGCCGATCTCCACTACCATGGGGAGAGAATTGATATTGATAAAAGCCCAGAACGCACCGCCGAAAAGCATCAGGATCTTTGCCGCCGTGACATCCCCTATCAGGTACATCACCGGGAAAACGATGAGCAGCCCCACAATTCCGATTAAAATCGTCCTTCTCCTGCCTATTTTCGTGCCGACGATTCCGGCAGGGATCGCAGCGGCTACCAGCGTAACCGAGAAAAACGCAAGGATAATGGAAGCATCGCCGTCGCTGGTTCCCAGAACCTCGGTGGCATAAGTGGTAAAAAAGGTTTCGATGGCGTTATAGCCCGCAAACCAGAAGAAAATGGCAAACAGAATCAGCAGCAGGCTTTTGTTCAGGCTTTTTTTATTGCTCAGGGCCGGTCTGTCTGCCGGTTCCGCCGGTTCCTCTGTCTTTTGCCGGACTTTCTCGGTTACGGAGGGCAGAGAGGGTTCCTTGACAAAGAAAAACAAGCAGCACCAGGCCAGCATCATCACGGCCGAGGTAACGGCAAACGGTACCTCCATGCCGAAATGGTTGAGCAGGGTTCCTCCCGCCAAAAACGCAATAATGCTTCCCACGCCGCCCATTAAATTGATGATGCCGTTTCCCTTGGAACGAAGCGCCGGCGGCGTAACATCCGGCATCAGGGCCACTACGGGGGCACGCCATGCCGACATGATAAAATTAAAGCAGATGACGACCGCCATGAGCGCCCATAAAGCGGAAGTCGCCGGAATAAAGACAAACAGCACGGCGCAGAGCGGCAGCCCGATCAATATGTAAGGCATCCGCTTTCCCCGGCGGGTACGGGTCTTATCGCTTAACGCGCCAAAAATCGGCTGAAAAATTACGGCAAAAATATTGTCGATGGACATGATCAACCCTATAAGTGTTGCGCTGGAAACATAATTTTTCAGAATCAGGGGAACGTTGGCGTTGTACATAGACCATGCGATCGAGGTTGAAAAAAAGCCAAATCCGATTAAAAAAAGCTGCTTATAATTCAGTTTCTCATTTTTACCCGGCTTCATAAATTATTCTCCCACTTTCCTGCAAGTAATACAATAATTATATCACTCCCCCTTATTTTTTACTACAACTTTACCTAGAAATTTAGTAAAATAATGTAAAGTGCCGGTAAGCAGCTTTATCCCTTGCCATTTTGGTCTCGAAACTTCTTGGGAGTAATACCGTAATCATTCTTAAACTTGCGAATAAAATTATTGGCGTCTGAAAAGCCGCTTTTTTCCGCTACCGAAGAAACAGGCAAATCCGTGGTAAGCAGAAGTTCCCTGGAATACATCAGGCGCGTCTGTGTGATATACTGCTTGGGGCTGTAGCCTGAATAAGCTTTAAAAGAGTGGCTCAGATATCCCACGCTTAAAAAAGCCTGATCGGCCAGTTCCTCCATTCTGACATCCTTCATAAAATGCTCTTCAATGTAATTCTGCACCTTAAGCATCACGTCAAAATTTAGGTTGTTCTGTTTTTCAAAAATCTGGCGGTTATGGCGGTACAGCAGAATAAAAAGCTGACGCATCAGGCTTGCGGTATACTCCTCAGACAAATTCTGCTGCTGCTCATATTCCCGCATCAGGCCTTCCAAGATGGCTTCGGCCGTTCCTTTAAAAGCGGAGCATTCAAAAACAAAATAAGAATCTTTAGTATGCCGCAGAAATATGCCGGTAAGAAGCTGGCTTTTCAGCTCGGTCATCACTTTTTCTGAAGAAACCGTAAAAAAATACCGCTCATAAGGATTTTCCAAAGCCTCCGCGGAATGCTCCTCCATCGCGGTAATCAAAATAAACTGTCCTGCGCTTACTGTGCAGGCCTTACTGCACACGGTAAAAAGTGCCTTTCCTCTTTTTACATAAACCATCTCACAGGACAAGTGACTGTGGTTGGCCAAGTGCCCGCTATCATCTTTATATTCCGCATGGATAATCATGTTCTGTTTTTTCATGGTAGCCCCTCCGAAGCAGAAATTACATATTATTGCCTATAAAAATTATACTTCATCCTTTTATAAAATGCTATACTTGTTTTGAGGTGAAAGCAATGCATGAAAAATTTCATTATAAGACATTAGACGATATTACCGATAAACTGACGGAATTACGCTGCACTCTGCCTTTGAGTGAAAACAGCAGGACACTCTGCTCTCCCCTTTCTCTGCAAAATCACACCATCCATAACCGTATTGCCATTCAGCCTATGGAAGGCTGCGACGGTACTCCCGACGGCAAGCCGGATGAGCTGACTGTCCGCCGTTACCGCCGTTTTGCCAAAAGCGGCGCGGGGCTTATCTGGCTTGAAGCCACCGCCATTGTGCCCGAGGGCCGGGCGAATCCCCGCCAGCTTATGATAAGCCCGGAAAATCTGGACAGCTTTAAACGCCTGACTGACATGATAAAAACCGAAAGCATAAAGGCAAATGGTTTCGAGCCGTTTATCGTCTGCCAGCTTACTCATTCCGGACGCTATTCCAAGCTCAACGGCGTTCCTGAGCCATTGATTGCCTACAACAACCCTCTGTTTGAAAAAGACGGTCCTATCGATCAAAACCGAATTGTAACCGATGGCTATTTACAGTTCCTGGAGGAAAAATACGGGCTGGCGGCAAGCCTTTGCGAACAGGCGGGATTCGACGGGGCCGACATCAAGGCCTGTCACCGCTATCTCATCAGCGAACTTTTATCCGCCTATAACCGGGAGGGATTTTACGGCGGCTCCTTTGAAAACCGTACCAGACTGCTCAGAAACGCCGTAAAAAACGCACAGGAACACATATCAAAAGACTTTGTAATTACCTGCAGGCTCAATATTTACGACGGATTCCCCTATCCGTACGGCTTCGGCGTCAATCAGGGAAACGGTCTTGCCCCCGATCTGACCGAGCCCGTCCGGTTGGTTCGCTTTCTGCATGACAAGCTGAATATGCCTCTGATCGACCTGACCATCGGCAACCCTTATGTAAATCCTCACGTTAACCGCCCATATGATAACGGCGGCTATACCCCGGACGAGCATCCCCTTATCGGCGTAGCCCGGATGTTCAGCTGCATCAAAGCGGTAAAAGAAGCCTGCCCCGGTATCCGGATCATCAGCTCCGGCCACAGCTATCTGCGGCAGTTTTCCGCAAACCTTGCCGCCGGCGCCGTGGAACAGGGCATTTCCGATATGGCCGGCTTCGGAAGACAGGCCTTTGCCTATCCGGACTTTGCCCGGGAGCTTCTGAGAAGCCAGCGGCTTGACCCCCAAAAATGCTGCATCACCTGTGGAAAATGCACCGAGCTGATGCGGGCCGGCTCTGTGGCGGGCTGTGTCGTGCGGGACAGCGAAGTATATCTTCCTATTTATAAAGAAAAAATAATGGAGGCAAAAAAATGAGTAAAATTGCCTTTGTAACCGGCGGACGCAAAGGAATCGGCTTCGCCATTGCCGAAGAGCTTACCAAAGACGGATTCTTCGTGGTGGTTTCCGGCCGTGAAAACAGGGCCATTTCCTTTGAAAACCCCAACATTGCCTATCTTTCCTGCGACAACCGGAATCTGGACAGCATCCGCAATACGGCGGATACCCTTTTCAGCCGGTATGGCAAGGTGGATCTGCTGGTCAATAACGCCGGGGTCGCGCCGAAGGAACGGGTAGATCTTCTGAAAACCACGGAAGAAAGCTTTGACTTTGTGGTGGACACCAATTTAAAAGGCGGATTTTTCATGTGCCAGGCCTTTGCGAACCACATGATTGAGCAAAAGCAAAAGGACAGCGGTTATTTTCCCCGCATCGTCAACATTTCTTCTGTTTCCGCCTATACCTCCTCCACCAACCGGGGGGAATACTGCATCTCCAAGGCAGGGCTTTCCATGGTCACCTCCCTGTTTGCCGACAGGCTGGCGGAATATGGAATTCCTGTTTTCGAAGTGCGCCCCGGCATTATCCTCACCGATATGACTGAAAAGGTGAAGGAGAAATATCTGTCCCTGATTGAAAACGGCCTGACTCCTATTAAACGCATCGGCCGCCCGGAGGATGTCGCCCAGTGCGTATCGGCGCTGGCAGGCGGGAAGCTGGATTTTGCAATCGGGCAGGTCATCAATGCCGACGGCGGGTTTCATATCCGGAGGCTGTAAGCTTGAAAATTTTCAAACAAAAGGGAAGAGCGTAAAGTGAAAGAATATATGTTTGACACGGTGATTATCGGAAGCGGCTGCGCGGGCTTTAACTGTGCGGACCGGCTTTATTCCTTGGGGAAAACCAACATTGCCCTTGTGACGGAGGGAATCAATTCCGGGACCTCCCGCAATACGGGCAGCGATAAGCAAACCTATTATAAACTCTCTCTTGCCGGCAATGACGGCGACAGTGTTGGGAAAATGGCGATGGACCTGTTCCGCTACGGAGGCGTTAACGGCGACACGGCGCTGATTGAGGCGGCGGAAAGCGTGCGTTCCTTTATACGTCTGGTGGAAATCGGTGTCCCCTTCCCTACCAACGAATACGGCGAGTACGTAGGCTACAAGACTGATCACGATCCAAGGCAGCGGGCAACCTCCGTCGGGCCGCTTACCTCCAAATATATGACTGAAGCGCTGGAAAAACAGGTTTTGCAGAAAAGCATCCCGATATTCGACTGCTGTCAGGCTGTAAAAATTCTTGTGAAAGATGCAAAAATCTGCGGTCTGATTGGAGTGGATACCAAAACAGGAAAATGGGTGGGCTTTCACTGCTCCCATATTGTGCTGGCCACCGGCGGAGAAGCGGGGCTTTACAAAAACAGCGTATATCCTCATTCCCAAAGCGGCGCCTTGGGGCTTGCCGTAGAAGCGGGGGCAAAATGCGCCAATTTGAACCAATGGCAATATGGAATTGCTTCGGTAAAGTTCCGCTGGAACCTTTCCGGCTCTTATCAACAGGCCCTGCCCCGCTACATCAGGATAGACAGAAACGGAAGACGGAGCGAGATTTTTCCCGATTATTATGCCATACCGGAAGAGACCCTGAACCGGGTATTTCTGAAAGGCTATCAGTGGCCTTTTGACATCCGCAAAGCCGGCGGTTCCTCCGCAATCGACCTGATTGTATATTACGAAACAACCATACTGGGAAACCGGGTGTTTCTGGATTATACCACCGAACCCCATGGACTGGAAAACGGCTTTGATTCCTTAGGCAAAGAATGCCGGGAATACTTAAAAAACTGCGGCGCGCTGCAGTACGGCCCCATCAGACGGCTCCTTGCAATCAACCCTCAGGCGGTTGACCTGTATAAACGCCACGGGATCGATCTGGAAACGGAACCGCTGGAAATCAGCGTATGCGCTCAGCATCAAAACGGAGGTATAGAGGTAAACGAAAACTGGGAA
>ENA-UOOK01001012-UOOK01001012.1-fermentation-metagenome-genome-assembly--contig:-NODE-1012-length-37836-cov-8.036023_pt1 | contig 37836 bp, 37 predicted proteins | sample MGYA00245777_ERZ724023 | MGnify/ENA primary metagenome ERZ724023 (study PRJEB28704, sample SAMN03018312) | fermentation metagenome | biome: anthropogenic terrestrial biome; feature: soil; material...
CGCAAAGAACGGCCTTGCCGGCGCGCAGGGCCATGATCGCCTGCGGCACATGGACTTCGTTGATCGAGGCGATGTAGACCAGGCGGATATCGGGATTCGCCATGATTTCTTCGAGCGTGGCGGGAATGATTCCCAGTTCGGCGGCCCGGGCTTCCCGGCGTGCCTGGTCGGGTTCGTATCCGTAAATTTTATTTACGTAGGGAGACTCCTTGGCTGCTCCCACATGGGTTCCACCCATGCCGCCAAGCCCAAGTACGGCAACATCGATTTGCGGTTTCATCTTCAACCTCGGTTCTGTTGTGTTTCTGATTCGGAAAACAATATCATATACAATAATAGAAAAATCCTTCGAAGCGGCACGTTGCCGCGCGCTGGTCGCCCGCAGGGCGAAATGAACCGTTCCGCTCTGCGAGCGGGCGGCGTTTCGCCGCTGCACTCCGCCCGGGCGCGGCTCGGCGCGGTACGGATGCTTCGCATCCTGACGTAAAGTATTACAATAATGTGGAAAAGCCGCTTTTGCAAGGCGCTGAGAGTCGCTTTTGGGAAATTTTCCATTTACCTGAAAAGCGGCCTGTTCCAGCGGGGTCAGATCAGGTGCCCCATTTTTTCCTTTTTCGTATTCATATAGCCTTTGGCTTCGTCCGCGATGTCGGCTAGCAACGGAACCCGTTCGGTGACTTCAAGGCCGTAGCCTTTCAAGCCGATGATTTTGCACGGGTTGTTGGTCATCAGGCGGATGGACTTGACGCCGAGTTCGAGGATGATCTGCACGCCGATGCCGTATTCACGCAGGTCGGCGGCAAATCCGAGCTTTTCATTGGCTTCGACCGTGTCATTGCCCTCGTCCTGCAGTTTGTAGGCGCTGATCTTGTTGTAAATGCCGATGCCGCGCCCTTCCTGCCGCATATAAACGATCAGGCCGCGCCCTTCGGCGGCGATCCGCTTCATGGCGTTGTGGAGCTGGGAACCACAGTCGCAGCGCAGGGAGCCGAACACGTCGCCGGTCAAGCATTCGCTGTGAACACGGGTCAGGACGTTTTCCTGTCCTTCGATGTCGCCGTAGACCAGGGCGACATGCTCCAGTCCGTCGGTTTTGGAGCGGAACCCGCAGATTTTGAAATTGCCGAACAGGGTAGGGAGCCTGGCGGTGTCGCCCCGGGTCACGAGGACTTCGTGGCGGCGGCGGTAAGCGATCAGCTCGGCGATAGAGCACCATTTGAGGTTGAATTTCTTGCGGAATTCGTCAAGCTGGGGCAGGCGGGCCATCGTGCCGTCGTCGTTCATGATTTCGCAGATGACCCCGGCGGGGGCGAGCCCGGCCAGCCGGGAGAGGTCCACGGCCGCCTCGGTATGCCCGGCGCGGCGGAGCACGCCGCCGCTTTTGGCGATCAGCGGGAACAGATGGCCGGGGGAGGCGAAGTCGCAGAAACTGCTTTCCGGGTCGATCAGCGCTTCAACGGTCCGGGCGCGGTCATGGGCCGAGATTCCGGTGGTGATGCCTTCCTTTACGTCCACGCTCTGAGTGAACGCGGTCCGGAACGGGTCGGCCGCCGAAGACATGTTGACCAGCCCGAGCCGGTCCGCGTATTCCTCGGCCAGCGGCACGCAGACCAGTCCGCGGGCGTGGGTGACCATGAAGGTGATCATCTCGGGGGTGACTCTGGCGGCGGCGCCGACGAGGTCCCCCTCGTTTTCGCGGTTTTCGTCGTCGGTGATGACGACCATTTCGCCGCGCTTCAGGGCCTCCACCACTTCTTCGACACTGTTGAATTTGATACTCATTTTTCTCCTTTCGAGGGCAACAAAAAGCCCCGAATGATTGTTCAGGGCATTGATGTTTCATGAAAGGAAACATATGGTTAAACTTCTTTCATCCAGACTTTACTGTCGGTGATGGAATCGCACCATCTCAACCTTTCGGCTCGCGGACTTTACCGCCGGTCGGGAATTTCACCCTGCCCTGAAGTTTTTTTAGTTGTATGTTCGAAAATTATACGATCAGTTTTTCTGTTTCTCCGTCAAACATGTGTGCGTGCGACAAATCGAAGCTCAATTCGGCCCCCTGGCCGACCTTGAACGGATGATGGGCGTCTACGCGGGCGATAAATGAATGCCTGCCGGTATTCATGTACAAATAGGTTTCCGAGCCCATCGGCTCGATGACTTCGATGGCGGATTTGACCCGTGCCACGGTCGCGGACGCCTCTTCTTCCCAGGCGATATTCTCCGGACGGATGCCGAAGATCACGCGGCGGTCGGTATAGGAGGCGATGCTGTCGTTCCACTGGGCCGGCAGTTGCAGTTCGAACCCTTCAATTTCCTTGAACCAGCAGCGGTCGCCTTTTTTCTGGACCGTGCCGTGGAAGAAGTTCATCGGCGGCGTGCCGATGAAGCCCGCCACAAAAACGTTGGCCGGATTGTCATAAAGATTGATCGGCGAATCGACCTGCAGGATATGCCCGTCTTTCATGACGCAGATCCGGTCGCCCATGGTCATGGCTTCGGTCTGGTCGTGCGTCACGTAAATCATGGTGGTTTCGAGCTGGGTATGCAGTTTGCTGATTTCAGTACGCATCTGGACGCGCATCTTGGCGTCGAGGTTCGAGAGCGGTTCGTCGAACAGGAATGCTTCGGGTTTGCGCACGATCGCACGGCCGACGGCCACGCGCTGGCGCTGTCCGCCGGACAGGTTCTTCGGGCGGCGGCTCAAATACGGTTCAATGCTGAGGATGCGGGCGGCTTCTTCCACCCGCTGCTTGATTTCGGCCTTTTTGAATTTACGCAGTTTGAGCCCGAAAGCCATATTGTCGTAGACCGTCATATGCGGGTACAGCGCGTAGTTCTGAAAGACCATCGCAATGTCTCGGTCCTTGGGCGGCACGTCGTTGATCACCCGTTTGCCGATGCTGATTTCTCCGCCGGAGATTTCCTCCAGTCCTGCGATCATCCGTAATGTCGTGGATTTTCCACACCCGGAGGGGCCGACCAGAACCATAAACTCGCGATCGCGGATTTCGAGGTTGATACTGTCCACCGCCTTGACGTTGCCGGGGTATATTTTGGATACATCTCTGATTGAAACCTGTGCCATGGCGATTCTCCTGAATATTACCTTTTGGTAATAATAGCGCCGAAACCTGCTTTTTTCCAGCGGAATTCATTATTTTTTGCGAAAATTTCTACCGCGTTCATATAATCGTTTCCTGAATCGGGCCGTTGTCCGGGGTCGGATAGTACTTCATCAACAGCTTCCGCCCCTGCTGGATATGCTGCCTGACCAATTTGTGACAGGCCGGGTCACGGCGGCGCAGGGAGTCGACGATTTCCTGGTGGGAAAGCTGCGACACCGAATGGTCATCCAGTTTCGTCACCAACGGCGCCAGATAGGCATAGTTCAGAAAATGAAGGTTGCGGAGAATCTGCGAGGCGATCTTCATCTCTCCGATATCCGTAAAGGCATGGTGGAATTCCAGGTCATGGCGCAGCACTGCGGGGTAATTCCCTTTGGCATGGGCGTCCTGGAGCCGCCGGTCGATGTCTTCAAGCTTCTTGCAATCCGAATCGGTGATGTTTTTCAGCACCGAATCGGTGATCAGTTTTCCCAGCGTTTCCCGCAGGATAAAGGATTCGCAGAGGTTCTGGCAGTCCGGCTGGGCTAGCGTAATGCCGCATTTCTGGCGTTTGGAAATGATTCCGTAGGTATGGAGGGTCTGGATGCTTTCGCGCAGTCTGGTCCGGCTGACCTTCAGTGTCACCGACAAGTCAGATTCGGTCACATACGACTTACCTTGATGGATCTGCGTGGTAATCGCTTCGACGATCGAATTAATTAAATCTTTGTTTGCCATTGAATGTCCCCCCAGTGTTCATGTGACAAAACATACTTGCAACAACTATATATACAATTGAACGAAGCAGAAGTCAAGTAAAGAATACTGGAAAAATCAAATAAATATACCTCAAAATTAGACTCCTCTTGCCACGGAAATCGGCTCGAAAGTGAGAATTTTAAAGAAAAATTCATGAAAAAGTCAAGGTTAAGTGACTTTTTCATGTTATAATAATATTATAATAAAAATTCACAAAAAAATAACCCAACACATTATACAAACGGGAGATTTTTATGAAAAAGACCATCCAGGAAGCCGCCAGAGAAACTCCGGTCCGTTATGACGTCGACGTCATCGTCGCCGGCGGCGGCCCGGCCGGAATCGGCGCCGCGCTCGGTGCCGCCCGCAACGGAGCCAAAACGCTGCTGGTCGAAGAAATGAACTGCCTCGGAGGCATCGCTACTTCCGGCATGATGTCCCACTGGTGCGGCGGTACGGTATCCCCGGTCACAACCGAGATCATGAACCGCAGCAACGCGGAAAAATGGGATAATGAAATTGAAAATCCGAACTGGGTGATCAATCAGGAACGGCTCAAGCTGACCTTGTTCGACCTGATGGAAGAAGCCGGCGTGACTGTGTTGCTCCATACCCGCTGCGCCGATGTCGTCAAGGACGGCGACAACGTCACCGGCGTGATTCTGGAAAGCAAATCCGGGCGCGAAGCGGTGCGCGCCAAGGTGGTGATCGACGCCACCGGCGACGGCGACGTGGCCGCCCGTGCCGGGGCCGAATACGCCAAGGGACGCGAGGACGATCAGAAAATGCAGCCGGTGACGCTGATGTTCAAGATCGGTGGAGTGGATTGGGACCATGCGGTTTTCCCGGGGTCTTTCGAATCCAAGGTTGAAACGCCGAAGGGCGAACTCCAGGCGCTGGCGAAAAAGCTGCTGCCTCCGCCCGCCGGACATGTCCTGCTGTACAAAGGAACGATCTCCGGGCAGGTCGTCGTCAACATGACCAACCTGACCGGCATTGACGGCACCAGCAACGTGGACCTGACCCATGCCGAAATCGTCTGCCACCGCCAGATTCCGAAGATCATCGCGTTCCTCCGGGAATATGTGCCGGGTTATGAGAAATGCTACCACCTGGCCAGCGCGGCGGTGGTCGGCGTCCGCGAAACCCGCCACTTCAAGGGATTGTATACGCTGAACGAACACGATATTGTCGAGGCGCGGGTGTTTGACGACTGGATCGCCACCAAAAACCGCTTTAATTTCGACATTCACAACGTCGAAGGCGCGGGACTGGATAAGCACGGCGCCCAGCATCATTTCACCTGTAAGGGTTCCTATTCAATCCCGTACAGTGCCTGCGTACCGGAGAAACTCGACGGGCTGCTGTTGTCCGGACGCAATATTTCCGGCACGCACAAGGCGCATTCGAATTTCCGGGTGATGCCGATCTGTACGAATATCGGTTTCGGCGTCGGTATTGCAGCCGCCGAAGCGGTCCGGCAGAATTGCAGCGTCCGCAGGGTGGATATCAAAAAAGTCCAGGCCGCGCTGGAAGCCGCCGGCGTCACTCTCTGACGCTACGGCATATCCGCGTAACGGAAAATCCCGAAAGAACATGGCGTCTTTCGGGATTTTTTGTGCAACGCGCGCGCGAACTTAAACATAATACTATTAAGCCGCTGCCGCTTTGAATCAGGCGGGCGTACCGTCTGGCGCTCAACTTCGGAGTACGTTCCTGGGTTTTGAAATTCACATAGTAAGATTGGTGAAGCTCAGATTAAAAAAGACGAAGAAAGCGGCTTCATTGAATACGAAATCAAGACCGAGCATACGAACGATAAAGGCGAGAGCGTCCTTTTCAACCTTGACAGTGAGGAATCGGCGGGAACTCAGAAAATCTTTTCCATTTCCGGCTTACTCTTGCAAGTGCTGAAAGATGGAGGTGTTTTACTGTTTGATGAATTCGATGCTCGTTTGCATCCATTGCTTAGTTGGAAAATAATTGAACTGTTTCACCGCTCGAATAAAAAAGGCGCACAGCTTATTGCGGTTTCCCATGATACGAATCTGTTGAATCCGCAATTATTGCGCCGTGACCAAATCTGGTTTACCGAGAAAGACAAAGAGGGCGCAACCAAACTGACAAGCCTTGCCGAATTCAAAAAAATCCGCAAGGGAGAGTCCTACGAAAAAAACTATATCGATGGCCGTTATGGGGCAGTTCCGTATCTTGGCACCTTCAATTTCGGAGAAACTGATAATGGCTAATCTTTGGGATAAAAAAGACCGTAGGCGAAAACTCAGTATTCGTGACCCCAAACAGAGAATCCTAATCTGTACCGAAGGCATGACCGAGAAGCTCTACTTTGACGCCTTCCGCATGTCTTCTGCCAAGATTTGTTCGATGGGATACAACGCCCTGAAAACGGTTGAAGAAGCCGTAAGCATGAAAAAGCAATTGCTGAAAATGAATGAGGGATTTCATCAATACTGGGTCGTCTTCGATAATGACGATAACCCCCCTGACCAGATTATGAAAGCAATCAGACTGGCCGAGGCAAATAAGTTCTTCTGGGCCTTTTCCAACCCATCATTTGAAATCTGGTATCTTTTCCACTTCACACGCTAAAGTTCCATTGTTTGAATATATCGAAACAGAAAAATCTGATAATTTGAATTATTTTATCATTCAAGGAACTAACAAGCAATTCCCTAAACGGTTCATATGATTTGCAGCTTTAGACTGAATATCAAAAAGTAACTCAGTTTTTAGGATAAAAATAGGCTGCCGGATGCGCTCCTGGGCAGTGGTGATGCTGTCGCCGGAGATGGCTTCAATGGCTTTAAGCTGGGCCTCTTCACCGATATGGGTGTAATATTTGTCGGCAATTTCAGAGTCGGTCCCGAGAATCGAGAGCAGTACGGCTTTCGGAACTCCGGCCTCGGCACAATGACTGGCGAAGGTGTGGCGCAGGGAATGAAAGCCGTATTGAGTAACTTTGCGCTTGCGTCCGGGAGCAGTGACGGACGGCTCCACGCCGATCCAGCGGATGACTCGTAGGACATCCAGGTTGACAAGGTTATTGCCGGTGTTCTTGCCGTCCTTGTCGAGACGGTTGTAGCGCTCGGCGCATTTCGGACAGACGTATTCGCCGGATTGCCAGCTCTTCGCTTCCATGAGCACCGTAAACAGCCGATCCGAAATCGGAATGGTCACTTCCTTGCCGGTCTTGAACTGCTTGACCCAGATTCGGCGGCGTTCCAAATCGATGCTCTGCCATTGCAGCAATACGCAGTCCTTCAGCCGCTGACCGGTGTACATGCCCAGATGATAAATTACCCGGATTTCCGACTTATTGATGACCTGATGCTCCTCATCCGCAAGCACTTCAAGAAGCCGCTGCTCCTGTTCCCGGCTGAACGCCAAACGCCGAACGCCCAAGCCTTGTTCCTCGCGTTCCCGGCGATAGAGCACCGGCGAACTGAACGGATTCTCGCCGCCCCGGTATTCCTGAAGCGTCGAAAAAATCTTGCGAAGCTGCTTGACTTTACGATTGTGGGTATCGACCGAAATTTCAGTGGTCTTCAGATATTGGGCGTAACGGTCGGCAGTTTGCGGCGTAATCTCCCGTACTGCGGTCAACGGATTGCCGATAAATTCCACAAACTCCTGAAGATTGGCCTGATACTGCTTCCAGACATTGACCGTCGCCGGGGTCGAGCGGTCAGGATGCTTCGAATAGTGCTCCCAGACGTCCGACAAACACAAATTGCGCTCCGCCTCCCGCAGCCCTCTGGCGTGGCTGACGTGGGCGGCAATTACCTCGACACTGGATGTCTGAACCACCGGCTGAAACGTCTGCGCCTTCTTCAAAGCCTCGGCCCGGTTGGTGGTCTGCAGACTGACGGTTTTCCGACGCCCCTCGACCTGGTAACGGAAGAAGTAGATTTTGCCGGGGCCCTTGGTGAAAATCGACCCGACTGTTAAACGCAAGCTCTTTTTAGCCATGAACTTTCTCCTGTTTGGTATCGTCCGTAGCTAAAATAAACTTTCGAAAATATGCGTAAATGCCTCAAATGGTACCTGATGGTACTTCAAAGGGGGTTTTCGGGCGGGAAAATGGTGCCGAAGGTGGGCACTTTTTTAAGCTGAAATATTTGTTGTTTTTGCCGTTTTTTGGCGTTTTGTCATTTGAAAGATATTATTTCCAAGCTATTTTAGCCATAGACGATATCACTGTGATGGAGATTGGCAAATGGCTTTAAAGCGCGTAAAGATGGCCTGCGGTACTATATATCAGATGGCAGAAAAAGGCAACTATTATTTCCGTTATCAGATCAATGGAAAACGCAAGTCCATCAACTTGAATACACGAAATCTGGAAAAAGCCAAAGAAGAAGCCGAAAAAAACATCAAACTGCTTACAGCTCCTACTGCCGAAGTCGTTGCCGCTCATGTTCAGCATGCGAAAGGTTGGACTTTCAACAGGGAACGTCTGGAGTTCGAACATATTTGGGAGACGTATGCAAAACATCCCGAACGTGCCCGTCCCGCCAGCCAAAAGGTCTGGAATATGTACGAAGCCCATCTGCGCGATTTTTTAGATTGGCTTATAGTAGCTCATCCGGAAGTACGGTACATGGATGAAATCCGTGATGAAGATAGGCTTCATCGAAAATTGGATCACAATATTGCTGGTGAATATGCCGATTATTTGAAAAAACAGCCTATTGCAGTCGATACCCACAACAAGCGCATTAGCCGGATTGGTCATATTTTCAAGACACTTTCCAAATACCTTGATGCCCCTACCCCGTGGAATAATCCTAAATTAAAGCGTTCGGCAAAGGAAGAAAAACATATCACTGCTCACCGCCGTCCGCTGCCAAAGGATAAAGAAGGTGAGATATTTGAGCTCTTAAAGCCAGAGTCTAATTTCCGTATGCTCAACAAGGCTGAAATCGAAGTATTATGCCATATCCTCAAATATACCGGCCAACGTCAGAAAGACTGTGTTCTTCTGTCATGGAATAAGATTGATATGGAGCGTCACCGGCTTTCTGTAACTCAGGAAAAGACCGGTAAAACAGTCTCAATTCCAATTGCCGATGAATTATTCACGATGTTGGAAAAAGCAGAAAGTTGGCGCGTCAATGAACGGGTTTTGCCTAAGACCGCTGACCGCTATTCACGTAAAGCCGCAGACGGCACTGAAATCGGCGTCAATCTGATCAATAAGCAGATTTTGAACTTGATCGAACATGTCGGCTTGAGCCCCAGTGTACCCGTGGAAGGTCGACGTAAAAAATTAACGGTTTATGGCGTCCACAGCTTTCGGCATGCCTTTGCCTCACATTGTGCGGAAACCGGTATTCCCCGTGCAGTTTGCGCCTCAATTCTGGGAGCTGATGCGGATATCATTGATTCTTATTACGTACATATAGGTGAAGAAGCCCAGGAAAAAGCAATTCAATCACTGAGTGACCGTAATCGCCAGACCCCGGAGGAACGCATCCAAGCGGCATTGGAATTGATTGCCAATGTGCCGGAAAAATCGGAACTACTATGTGCACTTGAAGGTATCTTGTCCGGAATTTTAAATAAAAAAACATAAGCGGAATTGCCTTTTCGACAGGACATGCTTTATCCTTTTATATTTCCAGGTGCTGTTTTTTGCCCCCAATATCTTTAATTAGTAGATTTATTTGCCTATCTATTAGATTAAAATGATGTATTTTTCAGAAAATATTCAAATAATTATATATTTTTATTGAATAATTATAATTTTCAATGTATAATTTAGACAAGTATTAAGCAATAAAATATGCTTATGTATTATAAATAAAATATTTTATATTACGACAGGATATCTTAGAAATTTCACTCATGGGGGGATAATATGGCTCTATTAGTGGGAAGTTCGCTATTTCTTCCACAACATGAGTTTTTCCAACTAAAAGAAAAACAGGCATTGGAAATTAGAAAGGGGAGGCTACAGCTGAAACTGTTATCCACTTTAGGCTTTCCTTCCCAATTGGAAAAATGGTTGCCACTTGAACAATGTGAAAAAAATCCATGGCTTCTTTCTATTGGGGCATATAAGATCGTGCTCAAGGCGCATTATCGCAAAAACATTGTAGAATTGAAAAACCTCCAAGATACCGCTCGTCTCAATCGGAAAAACCTCAGCATCTTGATTAAGTTGATTAATAAGCTTCAAGAAGCTTCAAGCTCAATACCAGAGTTAAAGCAAGATGTTTTATCCCATTTTTCGGGATTGGTCCCGGCAATTAATTATTCCGCAAACTCCGTCCATCGGTATACAGATGGTCTTTTAAGCTATTATTCACGATTCAGGCGAGAAGTAGGTGATGTTTTCAATGATTATGACGATTTTTGTCATATTGACCTGATAAATCTATTTTGTGAGATAAATGGTATATCGAATCAAATTGAAGCAATCGATGAATTGGAAAAGCTGTTCGGCTTGTCATCCTCTGATATATTTCAATGTTTTATTGACAAGAGAAGCCGTTGGTACCATTGTGACGGTTTCGTAATTCCTTTTCGCGGGGCAATTACTTTGGACTATGTTTTCTCCAGTTATAATCCAGTCGAGTATCGGAAACTTCAGCACGACATTTTAAGACTCCCTTCTCTCAGGATTGGAGATAAGATAGTATATTCTGGGACAAACCATCATTTCTATGGGGATAGACGCCCTGCTCCAATTATCACATACCCGAATAAAAAACAACAACCGCAATTTTACCTGCTTGAAACCGTTATAGGGTATGTCCCTTTGAGTTGCTGGAAGAAAGCTGGTTCATTAAAACACTACCTTTTGCCTATATTGCCGCCTCCTCCTTATGTCTTTTTTAATTGGACAAATGAACAAACAAAGGTGTTCCTGACATCGTCACTGGAAATAGCAACAATGAATCAGACAACAAATTTTTTGGGAGAACAATTTCCAATATTAAGTTGGTATGGAGGAGAGAAAACCGTAAAAGACTTGGCGTGGGAATGCCTTGTCGGGAAAAAGGTAACTTATATTCTTCGTTACGATAATGATTCCATTGCGCTTGCGGCAATTATCTATCGTATAACTTTAAAATTAGGCATTAATATGAGATTTGGAGAATTTCGCGTTGAGGAAAAATGCGTAATGATCTCTATTAGTTCGGAACTCAAAGAACGTATCCAGAAGAAAGCTGATGAGCTTGCGATAAGTGAAAGAGAGCATAGGAAGCAAGCAACTGTTCCATATACAGTTATAAATGATACCAGTAAAAATGAACCCCAAAAATATATTCAGCATCCATTTATGGCAGAAAAAAGTATTTCCTTGTTATACTCAAAAACAGGAAGTGGAAAAACCTGGTTGGCTTTGAGTATTGCGTATGCCTCGTCTTTGGGGAAATCGATATTTGAAGGGCGAAAAGGTTCCAGGAAAAAGGTGAAAACCTTTTATATAGACTCTGAAATGGGGGAAAGTGCCTTAAAAAATCGCTTGCGAATAATTGAAACCATGTATGGAGTACCATTAATTAAAAACAAACATTTTCATTGCATCTCTATTGACCCGGGAGAAATGGCGCTGGATTCAAGCGAAGCACAAATATCGCTTGGGCAATATATTAAATCAAGTAGAATGGAACAAAAGACAGATGGATATTTGGTTGTCATAGACAATGTCCTGGCGGCAACAGATTACAGTGATCATTCAAAATCATGGAATAATCTGTTTCGATGGTTGAAACGGTTAAGGGAAAATGGAGCAACGGTATTAGTCGTTCATCATGCGAATGAAACCGGAAAACAGCGCGGCAGCGGAATAAAGACGGCAGTCGTAGACAATGTAATTCGGGTGGAAAGGGAAAAAACTACAGAAAAATCATCATCAATTCCGCTGGAACTTATTATTGAGAAAAACCGATCCATCGCATCAGATATTGACGGGCAATTTAATCTTGAAATTCATTTCGGTAAAAAATCGGCTTATTGGACATCATCTCTGCCAAATACTTCAGAAGATATAACCGAAAAAGTTATTGAATTACTGAAGCAAGGCTTTTCAGTCAAAGAGATCACAGAGAAGACCAATTACTCCAGAGCCTGGATTTACAGAATAAAAAAGAAACTTGAGAATCCAATAGAAGAAGAGGATTTGCCGAATAGGACTGAATAACAACGGCTTATTCGGTCTCCGTCATCAGATATTTGATGACGTCTAAATTGCGGTAGCGGACGGAACTGCCGACCATTCTGCGGTTGAAGCTGAAAGCGCCTTCGCGTTCCAGCTTTTTGAAGTTTGCCAGACTGATTCCCAATAGTTCGGCGGCTTCGGTTTGGTCGATCAGCTTCGGCATGATATTCGGGATCAACTCGCCGCGTTCGGACAGGTGTTTCAGGTTGGAAATTATCTCACGTTCTTCCGGCACGCTGATAATTCCTTCGTCACTGAGGGGTGACAACAGACGAGCGATCAGCTTGACGGTACGGGGACGAATTTGGGATTTTGCATTCATTTTTGACTCCTATGTTGGACATAGGATTGTCACTCCCTGTAAAAAAATACGGCCCACAATGGGTCCGGCAGCGGCGGTACATGATGTACCACCGGTGCCGGTTGAATCAGGGGGTTTGGTAGGAGTCTGTTACCTGCGGATCATTCATGGCTTCACGGAACCGGATCGGGCGGTCCAAGGTCAGGTCGGTGAGTTTGCGGACTCTTAACAAGACCGTGTAAAGTTGTCCGTGCGCAAAACAACCACGCCCCAGAACCAGATGGAATCGATTCAGAGTTTGTCATCTGTTCAAACTGTATTGCGGACCTTGGTGTTGAAACCGTAATCCATATCGACCAAGCCTAAAAACTGGTCAATCCACTTTCTTATGACAGAGCGTGACCAAAGGACAATAGCCCGCCCATGAACCAGACAAGCCAGCCTATTATCCATAAAGCCATACGCAGAATATTCAGCCACTTATGTTTGGGAAAACGAAAAAATTGTACAACTATTCCAGCGAAAAGAAATGGTGAACAATACATCATAAGCATAAGAGAAAATTTAAGGCAACAATTATTTTGCAATCCAAAAACTGCACCTCTTGAAATTGCCCCTGTTAATGGCCCGGTAATTGTAAATAAAGACGTTAAGAACACAAATAGATAATGCCTTGGACTATCATCTAATCCCGCATTGGTTATTAAAAATGTTAAACTCGTGAATACAGCCAGTATAACCCCAAAAACTATCAAATATGATTTTGTCAAATTATTCGCAAATATTTTCTTAATGTCCATAACTTGCCTCCATTTCCAAGACTATACCGCTAATCACATAAACATTCAAACCAATAGGAGAAGATTCTTTATTTGCAAACCCGTACAATCAAGCGAGCGTTTGATTTGACGGTAAAAAATATGAGCTCTCCTTCATCTTTGCGAGAAGGCCCGGTTAATCCCCTGTTGCATTCCGGGTAGCGGTACCGGTTATTTTTCTCTTGGGTTTTCGTCCATGCTTCGCCGCATTCTGGGCAGTAGAACATTGCTGTTGCCCGGTTCGGAAAACTTTTTAATTGTCTTGCTACCATATTATGGTACTAATTGTAAAACATTGTCGTTGCTCAAATCATGCTGAAATAGTACCGTGTAATAATAATAGCTTATTTATCTTAGCTAATAAATGAAATTAATAGATAACAAAAGATTATGGTCATAGAGGTGTAGTCCCTACGAAACCTCCAAGACACTCTGAATGAATAAACCAAAGAACAATAGAAGGAGTCGTTTATTATGGGCAGACAACACTTGATAACAGAACCCTATTATGGTGGACAATCCATAAGAGCGGATAGAACACACCCGGTAATAAAAGAAGTTGTAGTTGGGTTTCAGCAACGGTTGGATTATATGAACCGGAAACATGCACAAACCTTCGTCGTAAACTGTATTGCCCGATTCCCTCAAGGGTGTCAGGCGAAAATGCCGAATCAATCCGTTTCAAATACTCTACGGAAATTCAGGGCTAAGGCGAAACGGGAAGGGATGACCATTCAGGCTGGATGGACAAGAGAACAGGATACTTCTACAAATCCCCATTATCATATAGGGATAATCTGCGATGGAACCAAAACGCAAAATGGATATAAGGCGTATTCCTGGTTAAACAGTATCTGGAGTAAAGAGATAGATGCACCGCTTGAATCGCGAATGGTTTCTCTCTGTAAACCAAATCCTCAAAAATCTCCCGTAGCGCAAACATCTTCATCCTCTTCTACAGGGATCAAAATCATTCGAGGATCTTCGGAAGAAAAGCATCAATTGGAAAATGTCTTGAATTGGCTAAGCTACAACGCCAAAACAAATCAAAAAGGAAAAGCTCCGTCCCGACAGCGAGAATACAATTTTACGCGCCTCTCCAGTGTGTAACAGAAAAACAAGGTTGGTTTTATTGAAAGTTACAGAGATGTTCTTTTCTTGCGAGCCTTTATTTAAAATGGGAATAAACTGGAAGATGATGGTGGATGGGACCTGTCGTTTATATCAAAAATTGATCCAAAATCATGGAACCAAATTATGTCGCTAATAGCTCGAAATCAGGCCTCTGGAGGCCCGTGCCTATGTACGTACGCGTGAGCCTTGAACTACCTGGTTTGAGTAGGGAAAGAGCCCATGAAATGGGCGCAAAAACGACTCATTTGACGAACATGCGAAATCAGGTGATTTTGGCGTGAAATCGTAATCAACGAAATTTCTTATCAAAAAATAAAGGTTTTCATTACTTATATTCCGGGAAATTCGTTCTATTCAAATAGGCCTTGTCGCCTTTGAAAATAGGCTGAAAATAAAGGGTGCCTATATGTGTCCATTTATTGGGCTGTGTCCATCGTATAAGCCATTATTTTGCGGGATTGGCAAATCGTCGGCGCACTTGTATTGCACGGTATTTCATTTATTCCAGCCCTGCCATACGAAAGACCTGATGCATTTCTTTAGGGTTTGAAAAAAGCCGGTTCGTTCAGGAGAACGATTAGAAACGTAGTCAGAGCAACTCCGGCAGAAACCCAGGTCATTGCGCTACAGACTGAAGCTGTTGCATTCAGAAACGGCGATGTTTTAATTCGGCAGAATAACATTAACAACCCAAAAAACAATGCAGAAATAAGCGGATAGAGCATGGCCTGTATCGGAGATAAATAAGCCCAAGCCAAAAAGGTTACTCCTCCCAACAAAATCGGGGCAATAACCAACCAGATAAATATCGTTAAAATCTTCAAATCACCGAATTGCTCCAATTTGTGGATATCCTCAAATATTTCACGGTTTTTATAAAGCTTAAGTGCAAGCCAGGCGATTGAACCCGTTACCGAACCGTAAAACATATAAAACACACCTGTTAACTGTCCGATTACAAGCGGTCCACCGCCAATCGAATACAACAGAGAACAGCTGACCCCTGGAATACATCCCAACCAGCTAAATAAAACTTCCATCGATATATTCACCAGAACGGCAGCGGCAAAGCCAAAGCTGGAAATAAAAATAAAGATACGGGAAAGTGCTCTTATTGTTTCATAAAATGGGTTCAGGGCGGAATTCATTGATTTTTCTCATAAACCTGTTTAGCGGCCGCGGCTACCTTTTCCCTCAATGAAATCGGCTCAAGGACTTCCACTTTACCGGATTCGCCCAATACCCAGCGAATGACCTCGTGTTCAATGGCCGGGCGCAGGTAAACGATCAGGGAGCCGTCCGGCTGGCGGTCCATTTTGAACTGCTTGATTTTCTGGTGCTCCCGCAGATAAAATGCGATGGAGGCATCGCAACGAAGCTTGATTCCATTGATTTTATCGTAATTGAACAGACCATTTTTGCGGGTGTCCTCCAGCAACTGTTTGTTGATCGGAAAAGCGGCGCCCGCGAAGGAAGCCCGCTGGATGCGCTGGATGGCGTATACTTTGATGGTCTTCGTTCCGGCCTCGAATCCCTTGGCATACCAGAGCCCTTTATGGAAAACAATGATGTGCGGTTCGAATTTGCGTTCGGAGGGAACGGCGTTCGGCGATTGATAGGTGATTTCAAGCGTCTGATGCATCCGCCATGCGTCGAAAACGGTTTTGAATATCGCCGGGTCGATTGCCGCTTTGATGCCCGAGGCGCAAAGCAATGATTCGATCATGGCGGTATCGAAAAATTCCGGGTTGTTAGTGGTCAAGGTCTGGTCGAGAGCGTCATTGATCTCGTTTCTCAACGGTTGCGGCAGAATGTCGGAAGCCAGCCTCGTTCCGATAATTGCCATATCCAGAAAATTTTCATCCAGTACCGGACAGAGAAATTCCCAGGTCGTATCGGTCAGGTAATAGCCCCGGTTTCTGGCGCAATACGCGATGGGGGCATTGTATTCTTCCCGCAAGGCGTTGAAGTCCCTGCCAATCGTGCGGGGGTTGGCGCTGATGCCGTGGTTTTCGTACAGATCCGTATCCCGCAGAAGTTTGGCGAAACTCTCCGTATTGGGGTATTTCCGCTTTCGGAGTTCAGCCACCAGTTTGACCAGCCGCGTAATCTGCACGTTTTTGTTTGCCATAAACCACCATCCCTGTTTTTAACAGACAAAATAGTGCCGCAACGGGTAAATAAAAGTCCGCTATGACAAAAATATCGATTTTTTTTACTATCGATGTCTTGCCATGACATCTTTTGTCGGGGGGCGCAGATTATAATACAGGCAAGGAACCAAACCAAGATGGACCAAAAGATGATATTTACAGAGATGGTACACGATGTTTTGCAGAGGCTGGCGCTTGCGGAAGCACACGCGGAAGCCGTGGTGGCTCTGTTGATCCGCTGGCTGGCCGATCATGAGGAGGGCACGCGCATGCAGATCGATAAGCTTCTGGCCGAATACCGGTTGCATCTGCAGGGCCTGATTGAGGATACGGTCCGGCTGGTCCCTACCGCAGTTCCGGTGTTGCCGCCCGAATTGCCGGAATGGTTGTGGCTTTCGCCGGAACCGGAGGCGTTGGTTTCCGAATACCTGGAGAAAATCGGCAGGACTGTTTCGCGAATGCGTAGAACATTGAAAACATTGGAGGATGGATTATGCCGCTGAACGGTATGATTATGCGACTGGGCGCTGTTTTGATTTCCGGTGACGGCAGGGCGGGATTCCGGATCAGCGACCGTAAAGTCCTGACGGTGGGTAATGACGAACTGGTCACACTGGCGGATATGGAAGATTTTGCGCCGGAGCAGGTATTCTGTTGCGGACAGACCGTGACAGGCGCTTATGAACCGTTGATGGAAGCCGCCAATATGAAACGGCGTTTCCGGGATTCGTTTGAAATGGTTGGCGCGGCGATGAATGCCCCGGTCTGCGATCTGGCTTCGTTGAAAGAATTTATGAAAATGCGCCATGGCGCGGAGCCGATACCGTTCGGCAGGCATGACGCAGCCCTTGATCAAATAGCGACTAATAATTGGAGAACACTGATGGAAAAATTCGATCTCAATGGTGAACTGAACCGCAAATTTGAAGAAGCCGAAACCTTCAACAAACGCCCGAACATTCTCGTGGCCGGGTATACCGGCTCCGGCAAAACCTCGCTGATCCGCACCATCCTCGGCGACCTGGTGCCGAAAAACGGCATCGACAACAGTGCCCCAAAGCGGATGGAATTCGATCAATACGAGAGCGAGTCCATTTGCCTGTGGGATTCCAAGGGGCTGGAGCTGGGCGACGCTGAAGCGGAGTTTTGCGAACGAACCCGCGGCTTCATTGCCGAACGGCAGGATCATGTCAATGTGGATGAACACATCCACCTGGTCTGGTATCTGATTCAAGGGCCCGGCGCGCGCGTTACCGAATGCGACCGCAACCTGATTCAGCACATCTTTAACCCGGAACATGTAATCGTGGTCATCAGCAAAAAGGACATCATCAATCCCAAACAGTTTGACGCGCTGGTCAAAGTCTTGACCGACGCCGGGGTTCGCCCGGAACAGATCATTGCCGCCTCCGACACGGAGGGCGGGTCCGTCGGCTGTAAAGAATTGGTTGAGCTCAGCAACAAAATCCTGCCGGAAGCCTATCGCGATGCGTTTATGGCCGCGCAGGAAATTGACCGCGACGCCAAGGTTCAGGCCACTCTCGATAAGACCTGGCACGCCAAAAACCTCATCTCCTGCCATATCGATTCCATACGGAAAGCCGCCGAAGTGCCGGTCGCAGCCTCCGACGCAGCCATTCTGTTGCCGCCGCTGGGGGAACTGACCGCCGTACTTGCCGCCCTGTATGGAGTACGCGAGCCGAAGTTCCGCGAGGAGATGAACCGATTTCTTGATGGCATTATCAAATCATGGATCGAATCCGATTCGGAAATCACGGCCTCCGATGCCGCAATCCTGGGCGGAGCCCTGGGGTATTACCTGAAAAATAATTTCGAATCCAACGCCATCGCCCGGATCAAGGGCGCGGCACGCCCCGATCTCGGGCTCGACCTTGAAGCATTCAAACAATTTCACGAAACTTATCAGCAAGGAGCAACCATGAAACCAAACATCCTCGTCTGCGGCAAAACCGGCGTCGGCAAAACCAGCCTGATCCAGGCCGTCACCCACCGCGGTACTGTTCCGGACGCCGCCATCGGCAACGGCGAAGCCACCACCGAAGGCTTTGACCTCTACGAAACCGAAATCGCCAACTTTATCGATTCCGAAGGCATGAATCCCGGCACCCAGAGCGTGGACGAATACGCCGATTTTATCCTTGGCGAAGTGCTTCACCGTTTGGACTCCGATGAAGAAGAAAACCTGATCCATAATATTTGGTACTGCATCGACGGCAGCGGAGCGCGAGTTCAGGAGGCGGACGCGAGGCTGATCCGGACCTTCAGCGACAATGTCCTGCTGGTGGTCACCAAATCCGAACTCATGCGCAAGGAACAGGCCGAATCGATGATGAATTCCTTGCTCAAATTGATCGACCGCGACCGTATCGTCATGGTTTCCGCGGAAAACAAGAGCGGCCTCAAGCAACTCCTTGCCAAAACGGAAAAAATCAGCATGGAATCCATGGCCGCCGCCGAACAGGAACTCGATTCATTCCGGGAACGCTGGGACGATTATTACGGAAATATGCTTTCGGACTGGACTTCACGAACCAGCGATGAAGCGGATGAATACATCTACTGGGGAGCCGGACGGGCGGCCGCCATCGCCCTGATTCCGATTCCTCTGGCGGACATCACTCCGCTGGTAATCAACGAAGGCTACATGGTTTACCGGATTGCGGGCGTCTATGGTTACGCCATCGATAAGACCATCATTTCCATGCTGATCGGAGTTACCGGAGCCAGTATCACCGGTAAAGTTCTCGCCAGCTTTCTGCCGGTATTGAAAATCCCGATTGCGGCGGGCATCACCTACGGACTGGGAGTCGCCGCCAAGGCCTTTTTCGAGTCCGAAATGACGCTTACGCCGGGTCAGCTCAAAGACGAGTTCCTGACGGCCGAAAAAGCCGCCAGGAAAATGAAATGGCAGCCCGTTGACGAAGATTAACCCTGTATTTCCGTTGCGGCGGGAGAACATTTTCTCTCCCGCCGCAACAAGAAAGATAAAGAACGCGATTACACTTTACCAGCGGTACGCCGGTATCCGTGAAAATTCATTGGGAAGAGTGAGAAAATACGATTGAAAATACCGGATTCACATGCTATCTTGCTAAGACATATAATAATTCTTGGAGGATGGAGTGTGGTTCGGGATAAAAATTCAAGTCGAAATTTTTCAACAGTTTTTCATCAGGAAACGCCAAGTCCAAAAGGAAAAACAACTGTTGCGTCATTTATTGCCGCATTCAGTCCACATGTTTTTTCCGAGTACTGGCGTACCCCTGGTGAAGTGTAACAAAGTTCGTCTTTTTTGCGTTGTATATTTGATCGAAATGTTATTATTAAAAAGTAAGGAAAGATTATGGGAAGGGTAATCAAATTTTATCTAAAAATCGGAGAAAAACAAATCAAATCTTTGGAGGAGCTGAAAGAAAACTTTGTTATAGATGATATTTACGAATACCATAAAAACCAAGTGCTTCAAAAATGGTTAAGAAGTCTCGGCCATAAAGATGTTGCAGCTCAACTTGACAAGGTTTCTGTGGGAGAAGATCCGACCGAAGAACTCAAACAAATCATGGAGATTTTTGCAATTGAGCATATCTCGCAACGTGATATTGAAGATTCAATAGCCGCTTACTCATTTGAAATCGATCGTAACCAGTTAAGGCAGCTTGAAGAAGAAAAGCAGAGAGATCATGAAAATCATATTGCAAAATATTTTTCAAGCTATGAAAATCTCTGCCAGCGTATTATTGATAATTATGAAGATTTTGAATCGATTAAAAATCATGTTAATGTTATTTTAGCTGATTATATGCATATTTTTAAATTGAATTATCGCCAATTTTACGATGTTATGATTGAAAAATGCCCTTTAGCCATCTTTGCTGTATTAGGCAATCTGAAAGGACGGGACTATTTTTTTGCTTATAAACATGAAGAGATGAGAAAGTTAGATTATATGGTGAATAAAAAATTAGATCCCTATTGCTTTCGATTTGATAACAATATTGCGCTCAGATGTGTGCCGTTAATGCATTTGGAGGAATCAACGCAATGGAGCATCATGGGAAAAGTACATAAGGTTTATGATAAAGAAATTAAGGATGGTGATCCTTTTTTTTCTTATCGCAAATATATAAAATCTCATGGAGAGTTAACAGACTCATCGGACTATATAAAATTAACGGACAAAAATGTGGTTTTACTTTATTGCCCGGAAAGAACTAAGGTTCGGGCAATCAATGATAGTACGATTTGGCATTTCAATGAAATAAATGGTTGCTTCCCATTACTGAAAGGGTTATTGTATTCAAGTCGCGTTAAAAATGATCATCTGAAATATATAGAGATATAGAATTTATCAACATTATTCGCTATTGATGCTCAATACAATTACTATGGTCCTATATTGGGGGGGGCGATATCGCTGCAGTGTACAAGGAGCAAGAAGGTTATAAGGTTGATATCTTCACGTCGAATTTTTGGCCGTTGCCCTTTGGCGATTTTAGCGATTCTAAGTAATCTTGAATGGCGTAAGTATTTTTTTGTATATAAAGAAAAAGGAGAAGGTTCAAGGATTCTCCATTGGAAATTATCTTACTAATCATTGTTGTCAATCATTGAGTGTACGATATATTGAAATATGAAACTTTAGAGGTTAAAATGATTAATGAATCTGAACAACTGTTATGCTCGTACATTGATGCCTTCCATCCCATCATCTATGTAAATTATTTTGACTTTGAAGTGGTAGATGAACTGCTTAGAGCCGTAATGAAAAGAAGGCCGGAGAAGACGGGAGTGCATGAATTTAATAATGCACTTGGTTGTGTAGACTTTACAAGTAAGCGCTCCATGCATGAATGTAGTTTGGAACGATTTTTGAATCTTTTCCTCAATGATGATACTGATGGGGATTCTTTCGTTATCTTAAAAGATGCTCATGACCAACTCCGTGATCCAACGATTATTGCCTTATTGAAGCTTTTGGCAGAGAATCGATTGTACCGAAATCACCGGCATTTTATTACAATCTTTATTATTTCCTCCAAGTTGGTTATTCCGCCTGAATTGGAAAACTACGTTACTCTTTTTGACATACCTCTTCCGCAGGATGATGAAATTTATGACATAATTGAATCGTTTTCAGCAGAACAGCATATATCGATACCTGATGATGAAAAAAATGAAATTATCGTATCATTCAAGGGATTGAATAAATTGCAAATCATGCAGGTCTTATATTTAGCTTATCAGGATGGCGGCCGTGTAAGCAAGCAAGATAAATCCTTAATTCTTAAGGAAAAAGAGCAGTTTCTGAAAAAATCAGGTATGTTGGAATTGGTCAATTTTAAAGAGACGATTGATGATATAGGCGGACTTGAAAATCTTAAAAATTGGCTCCAGAACAAAGCCAATGTTTTCAGACGGTTGAATGAGGCTATTTCTGCGGGGGTGGATATTCCCAAAGGGCTTATGATTGTCGGTATGCCAGGATGCGGCAAAAGCCTTACAGCCAAAGCAATCGCACATCTTTTTGAGATTCCTTTAGTCCGGCTTGACGTGGGGCGATTATTGGGCAAATATGTCGGTGAGTCCGAAGAAAACATGCGAAAAGCTTTGAAGTTAGCAGAGGCAATCAGTCCTTGTGTTTTATGGATAGACGAAGTAGAAAAAGCTTTTTCCGGCATCGGCGATCAAGGAGGCGGAAGCGATGTGACTACCCGTTTATTTGGTCAGTTTCTTACCTGGATGCAGGAGAAAGAAAATACAGTGTTTATTGCAGCCACGGCTAATGATATTTCTAGGGTTCCTCCAGAATTTTTGCGCAAGGGACGCTTTGATGAATTATTTTTTGTTGACTTGCCGAATGCCGAGGAAAGGAAGAAAATATTTGAAATTCATTTGAAAAAACGAAAAAAATGGAATCCTTCTTTTGATATTGGGTCATTAATTAAAGATTCAGATGGATATAATGGTGCCGACATTGAAGCAGTCGTTAAAGAAACTGTAGAAAAAGCTTTTATCGCCGATAAAAAAATAACATCTGAAGACTTAAAAAACTCCCTGAAAGAAACAAAATCAATTTCAATAGCATTGAAGGGAAAAATAGAAAAGATCAAAGAATCTTTGACGCAAATTGATATAAAACCGGCCAGTAAATGATTAAAATATAGGAGTTAGAACCATGGAAGACAATAAAAAACCTCATATTTTATTAATAGAAGACAAGTATGAGCCAGTATTAACACATTCCGAAGCCAAAGCCCTGGATATGTTGCAGCAGGATTTCGTCAGCAGCTATATCAAGAACAAAGATAAATATCCTGTGGAGGAATGGTTGGCTCAGAAAATACAGTCTCATTTACCGGGAAAAACTCCAGAGGATGCGCGGCAAATTTCCGATCAAATATTGACGACAATTCATGCGAATGAAAACAAGAAAAAATCATTGGAGACTTATTTAAATGAAGGTGGCAGTAAAGAATCTTGGATTATAGCTGAAACTGAAAAGGCTATTTCAAGTCTGACTAATCAGGAAGCTGCAAAATATCTTCATAGTCTTGACTCTTCTATTGCAAACGCCAATAAAGCATTGCAGGATACGATTAGAACCCAAAGCGGATTAATTAATATGAATCCTCAGCTTGATGGGTTTATAGCGGAACAGCATCATGCTCAAAGCTTCAATCTAAATGCAGAGGCCACAGGCAGTACATTTCGAGCAAAAGCATTGGAGCCTGGCTTGCAAGGCTATACGAAGAATTCTGTCGATTTGGTAATTACTGATGCGGATGGAAAAATCGTGCGGCGCTATCAATCAAAATATTGTAGTAGCGCGGAATATACCAGTGAAGCATTTGAAAACGGTGATTATCGGGGACAAAGAAGGCTGGTTCCGGATGGGCAGGAAGCCAATGTCAAAAATTCGAGCAATGTCATTGAAGCCCCGGATGGGACTACTAGCAATCCATTATCCAAAACTTCTGCCAAAGATTTGCAACGGGATGCTCAAAGCGGCAACTGGAAGGATTGGGATTGGAATGAATACAAATTCAAAGACTTGGCTATCGGTATCGGCAAACAGGCGGGTCAAGCTGCACTTTTAGGTGCCGCAGTAGGTTCGGGTTCATATCTTGCAGGAAAAGCATGGAGAGGAGAAAAAATAGAAGGTTCCGAAGTGATTGAAGCGGCATTGAAATCCGGTGTTGATTCTGGAATAAAAGCGGCAGTGACAGGCGCATTGAAAGTTGCTGTTGAAAAAGATATTATCAAGGTAATTCCTAAGGGAACCTCTGCTGGTACTCTCGCCGATATAGCTTTTATTGCTATTGAAAACGTTAAAATTGCTGCTAAAATTGCAACGGGAGAGCTTAGCCTTAGCGAAGGCTATGATAAAATGGAACAAACGACCATATCCTGCATTTTTGCCAAAGAAAGCGCGCGTTTTTTAGGGGGAATGGTTGGGAAATTTGCCGGTTTTTACCTTGGGCCAGTGGGCGCTAAAATTGGTGGTTATATCGGGTCCGCAATTGGTCATATGGCAGGTTCCAAGTTTGGAGAATGTGTAGCTGAAGGAGTTAAGACTATTCGCAAATCGATTGTTTCCACTGTACGCTCAATCGCCAATGGGGTAAAAAATTTAATAGGTAGTGTCATGAATTTTGTGTAAACACCTTTTTCCTCTAAGCGCCGCAAGGCGTGCTGTAATGAAACCTATGCCGCAATTTTTGGTATGCCAAATAGCGAGTCCCGAATTCCTCTTCGAAACTGTTAGTCAAAGATTCTGTTCGCAATATGTAAAGTATGACAAAGTTCATGAATTAGTCGATCATGCAAAATCCTGATGAGAAAAGGCAAAGATGTAGACAGGGCCTATATCAATGCCTGGCGAAAAATCGACAGCAGGCGGGATTCTGATTTGACAAATAGCGCAATTCGTGATAATTTAAACTTACGAGTCAACAATATATGAGGATTATGAAACTTTAAAATTAAATATCGTATTTTTTGAATAATCGAAAAATGCACCGTTAAACAAGATTTCGCATCAGAAAACGCCAAATTCAACAGCGAAAAATCAATGTGTTTGATGGATGCGCCCATTTGGGCGTCTTCTGCTTACATGGTTTTTCCGGGTATTGGCGTACCTCTGATGCGAGTGTAACAGAGGGCGCCTTTTTTATGCCCTCAACAGGAGGGAAAACATGGAACGTTGAGAAAGGGAGCCACGAGAGTTCAAGTTTAAAAAAATTTTAAATGGTTAAAGAACAAAAACAAAGATGAGATCAATATGAAAAAATTCCACCTCTCCGCCAGTACGGCCATGGTTGCTGCAATTATTCTCACGGGATGTGTAAGCAACAAAAATGACGAAAGTAAAGAGTTACAAAATTTTCTGGTAGGTTCGCGCGCCGCTGAACAAATTGAAAAGACCAACGACAAGGGGATTGATGCGATAGCGGATAGTTCAACTGTTGTCTATAAGCGTGTCGGCGGTGCGATGCGCGAATACATTGAGAAGACCCGTGGAGACATGGCTACCATTCTCTTAGGACGTCAGATCCGCAACCTTGATACAAAAGATGAGGCGGGAATCCAAATTGCCGAAAAAACGCTTCAAGGCTTGACTGATATCGAAAAAAAAGATTGGACTGCTGAAAGACTATATCACGCAGCAAAGGAAAAACGTGCGCTTCAACATTATATGGAGAGTCGCAAAGAAAGCGAGGCCGGTACAAAACTCAAAAACAGTACCGATCCATTGGTGAAAGCAGAGATTGCCGACGGCGAAAAAGTTTTTCAGGCGACATTAGGCCAGGAAAATTGGTCCGCGAAGATTGCGGAAATGGAGAAATTTATGGAAGACACCGGGAAGATTATCGAAAATACGGCTGTTTTTGTTTCGGAAACGGGTACGAAATTGTCTGCCGCACTCAATTCTCCGGCCTTGCAGGGTTATCTCAAAGAAACTGCCGCCTTGCAGACTCAGAAAACATTTGCCGGCGATGCCCGTAAGAAAGAACTCGACGCGGAAATTGAAGAAATCGCCGCCAAAGCGGAATATAAACCCGCTGTGGATGAAATGACAAAGTTGAAGACCAATCTCAGCGTTTTGCAAGACGGGATCGGAACTCAGATGAATTTCACCGGAAAGGCAATTCCCTGGCTGATCAAAGAATATACCGCAGCCAGCAAACTTTAAACATAACAGGAATCCCCTGTCAACCTCGGCGGGGGATTCCATCAAGGTGAATATTTATGAATAAAATGTTTGTGCTTGTTTGTGCTTTCGCATCTGTCTTTTGGCTTTGCTCCTGCACCACTGTTACGGATGACGCTGGAGATGCCTACGCGGATATGAATTTATCCTTCCATAACAAAAAATTCATGGAAAAACAAACTATAAAAGTCCCCAACGGCGTCAATGAAACGCGGCTGGAAAAACTCCCTTTCCTGATCGGCTTCAAGCAGAATACTGAAAAATCCGGTGGATTGACCAGCGATGTTTTAAGTGACAAAGAGTTCTCAAAATTGAAAATCGATTTTGAGGGAATCTTATCTGCCTCAAACCGCTTTCCGGTGGCGCAGATTGTATCGGGCTTGGCCGATTCCGACATTCGCAAATCAGCTCGCAATGGTATTGCCAATGTCAGTGAATTGGAGGTCTCGGAAATGGAGGAAGGCCAATATATCATCAATGTCATCGCAACCCTGAACAAAAATTATTTCCAAAGCGGAAGTCAAGCAAAAGAAACTTATTCCATTTCGCTTGACTGTACTCCTGTTGAAGCGAAGAATAATAAGCCCTTGGCATGGTTCCCGAAATTTCAATGTAATGCCAAGAAAGATATTTATCAGGAAGTTTCAAGCACCGGGTTTGTCCTTAAAGGCATAGACACCACCAATCCGCAACAACGTGAAGAGATCCATATGGAGGTTTTCCGAAAAGCGTTGATTCTGTTTATCGACCATATCTACAACGCATTCCCGGCTGGTGGAGCAATTGTTGAAATTGATGCAGAAAACAAGATGGCTGTACTGAAGGCAAACCGCGCAACAGGACTAATGCCGAATCTGGAGATGGTTATCTATGCCCGGGAGAAGGGCAATCCGGATGCGATGAGGGTGGCTCTTTATAGCGCAACCTTGGAAACGATGGGGCAGGAAGGGACTTCCGAGTTGAAAATCTGGCGTGAGAATTCGTCAGGAAGAGCAACGAAAATTATCGACCAAATTGAAAAGGACTGGCATGGCGCGAAGGTCGGTTATGACTTTTTTGCCGCTTCTGACGGTATTGCGGAACGTCCTGATTTTATTAAATCGGCGGGAGACCGTAAATGAAATGGCAAAACGCAGGTCTTTTTTCTTCATTAATTGGGCTCGTCCTCCTCTTTGGCTGTGCCAACGGGGAGACCTCCTTTAAAGTTGCTTCCGAACCAGTCAATGCGACAATCCCCCAAGCGGCGACAGTCAAAGGCGAAGAGTTCTCTCCTGATGCGTTGCTGGAGAAATTGACCGCGAAAAACCAGCAATTTGCTACTGGGTGGAACCCGGCAACCGGTATCTGGGTGATCTCGGTTCAGGAAGTTTCATTGCGCAAAGGGATGACGGAAGCGGAAGCGGCGGATATCGCCGCAGTCCGGGCGAAAAATCAAATTGCATCTTTCATCGGCAGTTCCGTTACTGCTCAGGAAGAACTGATTTATATTGAAGAAACGATGAATGGCAAGGCCATTGCAAAAGAATTTTTTAAATCGGTACAGAAAGTGGATGTGAATCAGTTTTTACGCGGCGTTACCATTTTCAATCAGAAAATAGAAAACGATATACTCTATGCCGCTTTCTATGCCACCGGAAAGTTGGTTGACGCCTCTCTGGAATTGGAAAAACAGTTGGCCGAAGTACCACCGGGAACAGTCCAGGCTGTCGGTTTTGGGATCATCATCGATGCGAAAATCGCCCCGGCAAAGCAACTGGCATTGCAGAACGCACTTCGCAATGCGGTTGAACAAGTCATGGGCACCATGCTCGTCGGACAAAGCCAATTGATGGATAACGAAAAAGTCAAATCAAAAGTTATTTCGCAGACCGTGGGGAACATCAAGCAATACCGGATTGTCAAAGAAGCTCAAAACGGTCATAATTATCAGGTTGTCGTTAATGCTCAAATCGCGGAAAAACAGATCCTCGATAATTATGCCGCGATGGTTCGTTCCATGGGGAATCCCGGATTTTTCATCAAAACGGTAGACCCCGATTTGCAGACTGCTCTGGCAGGATTTTTGGCTGACCTCGGTTTTTTCGTAACGACAAACCAACGTGACGCCCAGTTTATTGTAGACGCCGACTGCAAATACATCATCGTAAAAGATGAACACTATGGCGACGGTATTCAGATTGACTTGGAGTTACGTTTGCATGATGTAACAACCAATCAGCAGTTGATCGGCATACGCAATGTTCCACGCCTGACCACCACCTATTCCGGCAGTTTCCATCAGCTCCGGCAAAGCGCTGCCGGAAAAGCATTTAAAACCATGAAAAAGAACCTTCATGAAAAGCTGAATCAGGTTGTGATGGATTGGATTTTAAACGGGCATAACGTTAAAGTTGCTTTTCATGGATTTCCCGGGAATCAAGAACTCGTCCGGATTTTGGAAGATGCGATCGCTGGAGTCCCGTGCGCCAAAATCCATACAAAATCCATCAGTAGAACCACCATTGAATTTCTTTGTTCTTATGTTGGTCCGACCGCTGATTTTGAATACTTTTTACAGGAACGCCTGAAAAAAGATTTGCCTGCGACTGTCCCCCAGCCGGAAACGACTCAAATTCAATTGAGTACGCTTGAATTCAACTGGGAGGGAAGCGCCAAACGATAATCAACAAATCAATATTGAAAATCAATCTCCCGATAGACGCGGCCGCTCAAACGGAATTCAGGGCTGCCACCGCCTTATTGGGAAATGATGCTCAGGCGATGAGGAACAGCCTGGAAATGTTCCTGCGTGACCGGATGAACAAAGATATGGATAATCCGGACATGAAAGTAAAATCACTTGAAACCAACCGGCTGATATTCAGCTATTGAAAAAAAGGAGATGGATGTATGAAAAAAACTGTTTTGCTGATGGCTTTGACCGGATTTTCGGCGGGCCTGTTTGCGCAAATGGAACCGGGGCAGAAAACGGTGACGAACAACTCACCGGAAGCGTTTGTCCAAAGCGGAAACCCCATCAGCGAGGATCGCAATATCCGGGATATGATCAATGATCTCTTGGCATCAAAGGGCTGGAATGAAGGGAAAAATACCGGCAAGGACGGCAAGGAGTTTTTCATCGCGAGCGGCATCGGAGCCATTGACGCGCCGAGGGATCATGCCGCATATATTGCGTCGCGCACAATCGCTTACAACAAGGCGATGCTGGCGGCAAAACGCGACATGGCGGAGTTCATCAAGAATGCCATTGAAACCAAGACCGAAAAAACAGTACAAGAAGACGATGAACTCACCGACGCCGCTTTCTGTAAAATGATTGAAACAGAGGCCAATCAATACATTCTCGGCATGCAATCTCTCTGTTCTTTTGAGCACACGCCCGCCGGAAAAAACGGTCAGATCGGCGTTATTGCCGTCTGGAGTCCCAAGCTTCAGCAAATGGCGGAAGCGATTTCCACCGGCAAGATGGTTGCAACCGGTATGCCGCAAAAAACGCTGCAGGAACAGATTCCCGCCGATCCCTTGGTCCTGATGACAACGTTTGGGATTCAACAGAAGCTGGACGAAAAGGGTAATCTGGTACTGGTGGCGTTCGGACAAGACGGCGCGGTGCGGGACACTGACCGGGCGGCCGACGCGGCCACCCGCAAAGCCCAGATGAATGCCCAGGCTGCGATCCGCGAATTTGCCGGGGAAAACATCGCGGTGAACTCGGTCAAATCCGATGCAGAAGACATTACCGAATTCAATAATGCCGCCCGCGAATTTGCCAACGACAGCCGTTTCGAAGAAAAAATCCGCACGGTCGCCTCCCGGATGGAGATCAGCGGCATTTCCACATTCAAACGCTGGCAGGTCAAGCATCCGATCACCGGACAGACCGTTTACGGTGTGGTCTGTATCTGGAGCCCTGAATTGTCAAAACAGGCTAAAGACCTGGGCGGAATTCTGAATCCAAGCGGGAAACCGGGAAAATCCGCCGCCACGCCGTCCGGGAAGAAAACGCCGGTTAAAGTCGAATCGGGCAAATCCTTCAGCGGAACCGGTCAGAACGCCGATGAAAACGCCTTTTAAAATCCGGGGCGGTACATTGCCGCCCCGAATATATCTTTCAGGCTGGATGCTGGCTCTTTTGCTCCCCGTATGCGGGAGCGGAGCCGGTCCGCACGAACTCTTCAAAGCCGACTCAAAGAAAATTCTGCGGGATAATGTGACCGAGCGTTCCGGGTATGTATTCCTGGCCGGGCAAGCGCGTTCGAACAGCACGGACCCGCAGATCGGTTTTCGGCGAGCACAGTTGAACGCGCATGAACAGCTGCTCCGTTATCTGGGCGGAAAAATCAATTATCCGAAGTCCGTTCCGACGTCATTGCGTCGTCTGGTGTTTGAAGAATATCTGAAAGCGGCGGGAATAGCGTTTTCCGTTGAAAAAGGTGAAGTCGTGTACCGCCAGCATTCCGGCAATCTCTACACGTTGGTATTGGCGGTTCCACACGCGGGAATCGACTTCGAAACCCCTTCCTATGAGGCAATGTCCTGTATATTGCTTTCCCCCGCCTATGCCTCCGGCCCGGTGGCCCGGGTTTCCGTGTTGCTGGAAATCAGCGACAATCCGCAGGAATTGCTGCTGTCTTTCAGCCATCGGATGCAGCGGGATTACGGCGACAACCTTGCCGCGATGTTCACCGGTACCATTGCGCCGGGCTTCAGCCTCCGTACGTTCCGGGAAATCGAACGGACAAAGACGTTCCGGGATAACAGCATGGAAGAACTGTTTGTACTGCTGAATCAGGTGCCATACCATCCGCGCCTTTGCTTTGAGCTGGCTGAACGATTGGAAAAGGACGGCTTGTTACGCAATGCCGAATTACTTCGGACCTGTGGCAGTATCAGTCCCGCGCTGTCAAGTGAATATGCGGAAAAATGCCGGCGCAAACTTCCGAAAACCCCATGGCTTGCCATTCCCCCATCGCTCGATTTCGACCTGAAACCGTTCAGTTCATGGCTCGGCAAGACAGACTTCAAAGATGACTTGAGCCCTTTGAATAAACTGTCCGGCCGAATTCCGGGCGGAATGATCTGGGCGGTTGATGAATATTATCAGGCCGGGCTGAACGCTTTTCAGGCCAATCAGCTGCCGGAGGCTTACGAATATTTCTGCAAAAGCCTTGCAGAAAATATTTCATTCGACGCCTGCAACATGGGCGGCAACACCGCTCGTCGGATTGGCAGGCCCACCGAAGCCATCGCCCTGCTGTTGCAGGCCGCCGTCCTCAACCCCAAAAGCCCTTACCCCTGGGTAAACCTCGCCCTTGCATTCGACCATATTCAAGAAAAAACGCTGGTTGAATATTGCCTGAAACAGGCAGAGCAACGCCCTCTTGATGACTGGAGCAAACAGCAAATCAAGCACCTGAAAACCAAATAATTTTTCCGCCTCTTTCCTGTACCTTTGAAAATGAGCTCTCCCTTTCTCAACTTCTCCGCAGGAAAGGGGCTTTTCTATCGCGCCAAACGGAATATATCTTGAAAGTTGTTAATGAAGAAGTATTTTACCGTAATGAATTTGAGTTTTGACATTAAAACAGGGATTGTCTTGAGAAACAACATGTCGCTACCCGAGGCATTTAAAAAACCGTTTGCCATCGGCAGCATGGCGGGTTTCAATTGGGCAAAAACAAGAACATAAGGATGCTTTATGATTTTTGAAGGCATCACGCGCAAAACGTGGGAGCGCTACGAACGCAGCAATTTCCTTTATCAAGCGCATCCGGTCCGATATCGATTGAAGTTGTGCCTTCTGCTGTTTCAATCCTTGGTCGCCGCCGTTTTGATTTTTGGCGGAATGCTTATGCTCGTCCTGTTGATCATCGGCCATCCCGGGAACCATGTCAAACTGGCAATATTTCTGGGGATAAACTTGATCATATTGCCCCGAACTTTAATCAGCTTGCATAGCAGACCGAATCTTTTAAGAACAGATTTTGAATAATTCTTGGTTTCTTCTGAATGCTTCTCATGATCGTCTTTGCATTATTCTCCAACTCGCCCTTTCGTCTACTTTCAGGTTTCTTTCCGAGATTGCTTTTCAAGGTACTATTCAGAAGTTCATCCGGATTTAAATCCGGGCTGTAACTCGGCAGATAGAAAACCTCGATGAAAGCGGAATTCTCCTTTAACCACTCCTCAACCATTTTACTGTGATGCACTCGCAGGTTATCTACAATCAAAAAAACTTTCTTACTGGATCTTCGGATAAGGCGTTTCAGGAAGGAGATGAATAATTGTGCCGTCATCGTCTCCCGATAGAACATAAATCGGAGTTGACCTTTATTGGTCACCGTGCTGATCATATTGACTTTTTCCGTTGTTCCCTTCACGCGCTGAATCGGAGTTTTGCCTTTCGGGGCATAACTCCGCCCATTGACATCGTCACTTCGCAACCCGGTCTCATCACCCCAGTGAATTTCAGCCCCTTCATGGCGAGCTCTTTGAGCAATTGCCGGATACTCTTCCTCAAGCCAAATTCGAACCTACAGAATTAAGACCAAGGTCCCATAAATTGCTTACCTCCTTCTGCAAACCGGAGGCTACAGCAAGACGTTGTCTTATTTCAGTTCCCCATGGGCGCCCAAGTCCATATTGATTAATGTTATCAAGGCGGCGCATCAAACCACCCTCAAGGCTTTCAGCAAATTCGCGACTCCGGTTTTTAGCGTATTCATCAATATTTTCCGTAGCCTTGTTTATTCGTTCAAATGCGGCCTCTTTTTCTTCCTGCGGACATGGACAATCTTCCCAATCAGCGGTACGGGATGTCTTGACCGCTTCGTAAAATGCTGGACAATGTTCCCTCAGATAATTATCGCACTCTCTTTCCTCCCGTTCCGTAAATGAAATGAAATCCCTGATCTGGTTGCCGTTGCTATTAATGATGTTTTGAATGCCGTAAAGCCCGTCCCAAGAAATATTTCCATTGTATGATGAATATAGAGAATGCCGTTGTATCATCTGCTTAAACGCTTTTTCTAATTCATATTTGGCATTTCTCTTATCTTCTTCAGTGATTTTGTCCATGATCGAACTCCTTGTTTATGAGAAATCTCTTTTGCCATTACACCAATGGTCAACTTTTCCTTAAAATCAAATGATTTTTTTCATTGGCTGGCGGAAAAAACAATGCCAATATTTTATGTAAGAAAATCGCCATCCCGGCCTTTCAGCCGGGATGGGTGTGTGTTGTTTTACCGCTTGAAGATGCCGGCGATACTGACGATCGCAATGGTTGCCAGGGCTCCGAGGCCGAAGCCGATGGCGGCATCGACCAAACCGTCGTCCTGAGTCGGCCAAGGGGTGATTTCCTGACTTTCGAAATCTGCTTCGGGCAGCGGGTTTTCGTTGGGTGATTGGGCGGGGTTGACGTTTTGGGTGGTGTTTTCTTCAGACATGGGATTCCTCCGTTTGGGTCTGGTTTTGGGGTTTACGACTGGAGCGAAGGTTTTGATTTTTCGCTCCACGATTCATTGTTTTTTTAGATTTGGAATTGATGCTTGCAGCACGGGCATTTATAGACGGTGATCACGTTTTCGTCGATTATTCGCCCGACGTTGGCCCCGGCGATCCCTCCGGTCGAGGCCCCGAGCAGAACGGTCAGCAGTATGCCGCTCATTCCTCCGGCCACGGCTCCGAACGGGCCACCAAACAAGCCGCCTACGGTTGCGCCCGTGGACGCGGCTCCGGCATAGGCCATGATGCCGCCGACCGTGGTTCCTGCAGCGGTTCCAAGCTTTTGGGCTGAATGTTGCATGTATGCGGTTTCGCCGCATTTCGGGCAGGTGGTTTCGTTCATTGATATGTCCTGTTTTAGGATGAAACCGGCGGTTTTTCAGGCCGCCGGGGTGCTGATTACCCGACCGGGCGCACCGGTTCCGGCCGGGGGCGTACCTCTGTTGCGAGAGGGATTTTACCACAATAATGCCGGTTGCCCGTCCAGACCGAACAATCGGGTCAGGTTTCGGTAGCAGACATCGGCACGAGCAGGACTGTACTTCTTCGCATTTTGCGTGAAAGCATTCAGCAAACTCCACTGCGTCGGTTCCGCAAACTCCTCGTGTCGAGGCTCCTTGAACTCTTTCCAAACCGGCAGAATATCGCTGGAATTGATCGCCTGGGCTTCAGCGGCTTTGACAAGGACCGCTCGGGCCTCGTCATCGGCAAGGTAGCCGGTCTTCAAGTCTTCGGCGATGTTTTCGAGCAGCAGAAACTCCATTTCAAGCGAATCAATTGCTTCAACGATCAAGCCGTTGAGCTCGATCCGGCTGGTGTGGCGGCGTTTTAAAACCATGCTGCCGCCAAACGCAAGGTTACTGCAAACTTGAACGCTGATGCCTGCGGTTAAACCGACCGCAAAGCTGCGATCATGGCTGTTGCGGATACCGATGCAGCGGCTCCATTCGGTCGAACTGCTGCGGTTGATCCGGATCACGCCGAACATCTTCTGCCCATCACGGGCCAGTCCGTATTGCTCGTCCAGAATCATCCAATCGCGTTGTCGGATCATTTCGGTTACGGAGTCGATTACCTCAACATGCGGTACGGGTTTCCAGCTCGCAGTTGCAGCCGGAGTCGGTACCAGGGCGATTTCATCGCGCCCAACGTATTTGGCGTTTGAATCGATCATCAGTCCCATATTTCACCTCACTTTATTTTTACAGTGCCAGGAACGGCACTTTTTTGCGTAGGGGCACTCGGCGCAGGCGAACGATGTTTCGCTCGGCAGAAACACCCCTTGGTTAATGGCTTGCTCAACCCGTCCGGCAAGAAATTCAAACCGGTTGAAATCGTGCCGGTCCCGCACCGTGTAATGGCTCTCGCAGACCGGCGTTTTGGCCTTGGTCGTTACGTCGAACCGGAACAACGGACGCTTGCCGTTCTGTTGCCAATAGGCATAGCTGAACACGGTCGCCTGAAGGTCACGGTCGGCCTTGCTCGACGGCCAGCGGCAAGCCGATGTTTTCCAGTCCACGATACAGGCGTCGGGCCCGTCGTGAACCACAAAATCGAACTCTCCGATCAGCTTTTTGCCGAGCCCCGGCACTTCAATCGCGAATGCTTGTGCTATGCCTTTGATCGTATAAAAATCCGACCAATCCGCCAGTGCGGCATCCAGCATTTTTGAAGCCAATTCAATCATCGTATCGAAGTTCTCACCGTCCTTGTAAATCAGGTTCGGCGTAGCCTCAATTTCGACTTCGAACGCCTCAACGAACCGTTCAATAATCTCCTCGCGGGTCAACGAACCGCCCATCACGCATTCCCACGCCTGAGCGGTAAGCGCCGCATGAAACGCACGTCCAAACAGCAGACAGGCCGAAGTCTGTTCGACCTCGGCTCGCTCGATATATCGGAAATAATACTGGAGCTGGCAGATATTGAGGTACGTATTCAGACTGCTGTAACTCCAGTGCGGCTGTTTGCGCAAATCGTCCAGTTCGTTCATGCCGCCCTCCTGTTGATTTCGTCAATCAGCTTGCTGCATTGTTGACGGGTCAACTGCTTGATATCACCGACCTGAAACCGGGCCGCGATCTGCTGCGGATTCATGCCGATGCCGCGCGCCAGGTCCAACAGATAACTGAGCTGTTTAGCGCTCGCCGGCGGATCATTTTTGCCGGGCGAAGCCGCAGGCACGGCGGTGGTGGTCGAGGGCGGTCCCGACAATTCCCTTTCGACACTGTTGCGGACCAATTCGAACGTCTCATGAATCTTGCCCTGAAGCTGATCCGAGGACAATCCATCCGGCAGTTCCACTTCGACCGAGGCATGATAACTCTGACTGGAATACTCCCCCTCAGCCGGTACTTTCTTCGAATAGGATGCATTTAATTTCAACATGATTTTCTCCAATTTCACCTGATTTTTCTGTTCACCTATTGACATATTCAGTACGTACATTATATTAACAATGAAAACAGAATAAAGGTTGGTTATGAATTTTGTTTGGGACGATAACAAAGCGGCGCTTAATCAGCAGAAGCACGGGGTCGGTTTTGCCGAAGCGGCTACCGTGTTCGATGATGAAAACGGTTTGGTGATTTTCGATCCGGACCATTCTCTGGACGAGGACCGGTTCATCATTCTGGGAATGAGCTATGCGTTGCGGCTGTTGGTGGTATGCCATTGCTATCGCGAAAACGATGAGCAAATCCGCATAATTTCCGCCCGGAAAGCAACCAGGAATGAAACATCCAACTACGACAGGAGGAAGTAATTATGCGTAAGGAATACGATTTCAGCAACGCGGTTAAGAATCCGTACGCCCGGAAGATCAAGACGCCGGTTACGATTCGTCTTGACCAGAAAACGGTGGAGTATTTCAAGGGCCTCTCCGAGCAGATTAATCTGCCGTACCAGACCCTGATCAACTCTTATCTGACCGACTGTGCCCAGCGTGGGTTGAAGCCGAACATCTCATGGAAGTAACTGAAGACCGAGGGCAATACGCCCTCGACTTCAGTTGTTTTTAAGCATAATCGCAGCGGGTCGTACCCGCTCATGGTCCAGCGCATGAACTGCGCTGGTCGCCCATCGGGCGAAATCCCCTGCTCAGAATCCCGACACCATCTTAATCCGCTCAATGGCACGGCGAGCTTGGATGAATTCGCGCTCTTTCTGCTTCTGCTGGAGGGCGGCTTCCTTAACTTTACGGGTCAGGAACGCAGATTCGTCGAGCAACGTTTTGAGCTTCAAACGCAGTTCGTCAAGGCCGTGATTCAGCTCATCCATAACATTGACCGGTTCAGATGTAATTTCGACTTTCGTAGGTTCCGTTTTGACTTCCATTTCAGGTTTCTCCTTTACAGGTTGTTGATTTATTATGACAGGCTTACAATTGATCGGCATGACCAACAAATTGCCCATGCCGCCCGAAGCCAACACCGGTGCGAACACCTGGCAAGCCCGGATCGTGTCGTGACCGTGATGAAAAATACGGATCAGCGCATATTTGTTGAGCACCAGCGGCGAGGTCGGCAGCTTGCCGGAGAAATCACACGAAAACTTCCGCTTCAACTCCGGGAAATCTCTCGAAACCATCTCCATGCAGTCCACCTGAAAATGCAGCTCAACCGCATGATGCGGCGGGCAATCCGGAATCTTCCGCAGGAACTCGACGCAGCCTTCGCGATCTGTAATTTTCGCGGTATAATCCATCGCTTCGATGGACGGCATCACCTGCCGCCAGTTTGGATAATTTCCGCTCAAAACCTTGCCGTACCAGGTCCCGTTCCCGACCTTGATTTCGGACAATCGGTCCTGCTTCGACTGCCAGACTGCCAGCGTTCCCGGACCTCCCGGATTCGCGGTCAACAACGCCAGCGGAAACGGAATCGTCACATCCGAATCGAGCTCCAGTGGCACTGGAATATTCAACAGCTGTTTGCCGTCCGTGGCAGTGATGCCGTCCCGGCTGAGATTGATCCCGCGCAACGGCGACCGCGCCTCCTGCCGGTTGACGATCTGCGCCGCATGCGCCAACATCCCGACCACGCCCTCCGGCAATGCCACTCTCACAGTCGCTTCCGGCACGACTTCCCGCTCCGGCCATTCGGCCAGATCAACCGCCAGGAACGTCTTCTCCGTCAACCGTCCCCGAACGACTTCTCCGACCGTAGCGACTCCCGCCTCTATACTCAGAATAATCTCTCCGGTCTTCCCATTTCCCAACGCCTTCTTCAACTCCGCGAACGGCACCAGCGCCTCAAACGCCTCCTTCAACGTCGCGTTCAGCTCGACCGTCACCAGCTCAACGCCATCCGTCGCGCTGATCCTGACCAAACCGTTCCGCCCCTCAAACCGCAACGCCCGTTGCGCCGCGACCGGCGACAAACGACTCACCAACTTCCCCAAGACCCTCAAAGCCTCAGCCAACACCTTTTTCTCGATTTTCAACATCATAAATACCTCCGGTTAAAAGATAAAACCCCACCGGCCCAAAGGCCGGCAGGGCTCAATTAAAGGAATTCTCTTCCTACATCACCAGAGTAATATATGCCTGTAAATCAATGAATAGCATCTGATCAAGAGGGTGCGCCTACATAATAATGTTTTGTTACGAATAAATTTCGATGGGATCAAGAA
>ENA-UOOK01001014-UOOK01001014.1-fermentation-metagenome-genome-assembly--contig:-NODE-1014-length-37779-cov-6.298192_pt1 | contig 37779 bp, 27 predicted proteins | sample MGYA00245777_ERZ724023 | MGnify/ENA primary metagenome ERZ724023 (study PRJEB28704, sample SAMN03018312) | fermentation metagenome | biome: anthropogenic terrestrial biome; feature: soil; material...
ATTTACGAAAGAAGCTACATACGTATGCTTTGGTGTGATCAGCGGGCTAACATCCTCCACACCATCTTTCTTTAAGATTTCCTCAACCTTTTTGTCCGGGCGCGGTGTGATCTTATCGATCATCGTCCAGGGGAACGTAACGTCCGCCTCGTTGCGCAGGTAGGCTGGGAAATCCTTGTCGACCAGGCCGCCCGCGGCCCACTTGTCCGCGACTTCCAGAACGGAAGCCTCGAGCTTTTCCCCGTTGTGGGAACAGTTGTCCATGCTGACAAGCGCAAGGGGCAGTTTTCCCGCGCGGAAGCGCTCATACGCCAGCGCGCAGACTTTTGTCATCACGTGCTTCGGTGCGGCGGGACCGTTTTTCAGGTCGCCCGCCGCGTCCGGCAGATAGCCGCCGTCCATGCCGCGCAGGCGGTAGCCTTTTTCCGTGATGGTGAAGCTCGCCATCTGCAGCGAGGGCGAGCGGAAAGCGGCTTTCAGCCGCTCCCAGTCCCGCGGGCACTCCGGGTCGCCGTAAAGCGATTCCCCCACGCTGGCGAGGATTCGCTTTTCCAGCGAGCCGTCCGCGTTCATCAGCACAAGGATGCTCATGTTGTCGTGCGGGCGGTAGACCCGGTCGATCACCTCGCGGTCGTAGGTGTCCACGGCGACGATGCCGGCCTGTGCTTTTCCCTCGTCCAGAAGCTTCTGGTCCAACGCCGCGATAAAGCTCCGGAAGATGTTCCCGGAGCCGAAGTGAACCCACTGGGGCGTTTCCCGTGTGCGCGCGGCGACGCGCCCGGGCTCGAACTTCGGCAGCTCGAATCCCCGTTTCCGCCACGCGGCGGCGTCCAGCAGGGACGTATTGCCAAGACTCAGCAACTTTTATCAGCTCCCTTTTCTTAGTTTCGATTTGCGGCTGCGCCCGCATGCGCGCAATCCGGTGGAAGACCGCAACGGATTTTCCCGAGAAACGGTTCAAATCCAATAGAAAACGTTTTCTAAACGCCTCTGAAAAAACCGCGTTCCCCGCTTTTCGGGAAAAAACTTCCCACGGCGGAAATCCCGGTGCGTTCTCTTTCCTATCCGCTTTTCAGTATAAGAAAGCGCGGCCCGCTTGTCAAGACGCTTCCTTGTTTAATTTTCCCTTTTTTCGCCGACGCTTTTCACGGAATCGCGCTCCACCAGCTCGGGTTTCAAAAGAATATCGACGGGGGCGCCGGCCTTTCCCCGGATGCGGTCGACGAGCACGTCCGCCGCGAGCGCCCCCATCCGGAAAGACAGGTGGTTGATGGTGGTGAGGGCCGGAGTCGTCATCGCGGAAAAGCCGATGTTGTCGAAGCCCATCACGGAGACGTCGTCCGGCACGCGCACGCCGTTCTGCAGCAGCTCCCGCACCACGCCGAGCGCCGTGATGTCGTTGAAGACGGCGGCGGCCGTCGCCCCGCTGCCGGAAGCGAGGAACATCTTCGCAAGGCGGCGGCCGTTTTCAAATTCGCGGATGCCCGTCTCGCCCATTTTGCCTTCGTCCGGCGAGACGACGAGATTTTTCCTGCGAAAGGGCGCGCCCTGCTCCGCGAGCGATTCCCGGAAGCCCCGGAAGATCGCGCGGCGGCTGAAGCGGTTGAAGGGGGCGCAGAGGAACGCGATTTCCCGGTGGCCCATGCGGACCAGGTACTGCGCGGCGATCCTGCCCGCGCGGACGAAATCGAAGCTCACGCTGTCCCCGCGGAAGCCGGGGATCGGCTGGTCGAACAGCACGATGCTGGCGTCCTCGTCCATCAGGCGGTGCAGCAGCCCGCTGTCCGCGTGGATGGTGGAGATGAGAAGGCCCTCCACGCATTTTTCCCGCATCAGCGCGATCAGCTCCAGCTCTTTTTCCGGCTCGTGGCCGCTGCTGCAGAAGATGGGGTTGTAGCCCTCGGCGCGGAACCTCCGCTCCATGCCGGAGATCACTTCGGAGAAGAACGGGTTCACCAGCGAGGGAACGATGACGCCGACGTCGCTGCTCTTTCCGCTTTTGAGCGACCGGCCGAAGAGGTTCGGCGCGTAATGCAGCGCTTCGGCGGCTTCCAGCACGGCTTTCCGCAGATTGTCGTTCACGGGGTAATCCGCGCCGTTCATCACGCGGGACACCGTGGCGATCGAGACGCCGGCTTTTCTGGCGACGTCGGAGATGGTTATTCTTTTTTTTCCGTTCATGGAGGCATCCTCTTTTCCCTTCTCCTTGTTTTGGCGTTTGTCCCGAAAATCATTGTACTCGCCCGGCCCGCGCCCTGTCAACGGCGCGGGCCGGGCGCGGCCGCAGAGCTTGCGTTTTCTTTCGGCCGGGGCTTGCGGTTTTGCGGCGGCTGTACTATGATAACAGCAAACCGGAAAAACAGGGCGGATGCAGCCGTTTCGCCGGACGAGGGAAAAGGGGAGCCGCGCCCTTCCGCCAACCGGATGAAAAGCGAAAAACAAGGGGAGGAAACCAATGAAACTTCCATATTATGAGGATCCGCAGACGACGCGCGTCAATACCGAAGAGGACCGGGCGTATTACGTCCCGTATCCTTCCGCGGAAAAGGCCCTGGCCGGATCGGACAAAGACTCCGACCGCGTGGAGCTTTTGAACGGGGACTGGAAATTTTCCTACTTTCCGTCTCCGGACGGTCTGCGCGAGGAAATGCTGAAACCGGCCTATGACGACGGCGGCATGGACACGATCCCCGTGCCCTCCGTCTGGCAGATGCACGGCTACGACGGCCATCAGTATACGAACGTGCGTTACCCGTTCCCGCTGGACCCGCCGTACGTCCCCTCCGACGATCCCTGCGGCCTTTACCGCCGGACGTTTTTCGTGGGGAAGGAATCGGCCGGAATGCGCCTGTACCTCGATTTCGAGGGCGCGGACTCCTGCCTTTTCGTCTGGATCAACGGCCGGTTCGTGGGCTACGACACGGTTTCCCACTCCACTGGCGAATTCGACGTGACGGATTATGTGCGGGAAGGGGAGAATCTGCTCTGCGCCGTGGTGCTGAAGTGGTGCTCCGGCTCCTACCTCGAGGATCAGGATAAGCTGCGCATGACGGGCATTTTCCGCGACGTGTACCTGATCCGCCGGCCGCAGGACCATATCCGCGACTACCGCGTGAAAACCCTTCTGCGCGGCGGAAAGGCGGAGATCACGGCGGAATTCGCGTTCCGCGGGAAAGAGCAGGCGGTGCGCGCCTCCCTTTACTCGGCGGACGGCGAACTCCTGCAGCGGGCTTCCGGTACCGGGAAGATCCGCTTCCTGCTTGAGAACCCGGTCCTGTGGAACGCGGAGTCGCCTTATCTTTACCGCCTCGTGCTGGAGACGGAAAACGAGGCCGTCGCGGAGCGCGTGGGCGTGCGGGAGATCTCCGTGCGGGACGCCGTGCTGCTCGTGAACGGGAAGCCCGTCAAGTTCAAGGGCGTCGACCGCCACGACACAGACCCCGTGGCGGGCTATGCCGTCACGCGGGAGATGATGGAAAACGACCTGCGGATGATGAAGCGGGCGAATATCAACGCGATCCGCACGAGCCATTACCCGAACGCGCCCGTTTTCCCGCAGCTCTGCGACGAGTACGGCTTCTACCTCATCGCGGAGTCGGACGCGGAGTCCCACGGCACCGTGGAGCGCTACCCCCTCGACTGGCAGAAAAACTACAATGAGCTCGCGGAGGACACGCGCTTCGCCGCTTCCGTGATGGACCGCGTGCGCCGCAACGTGGAGCGCGACAAAAACCGCCCCTGCGTGATCCTCTGGTCGCTCGGGAACGAGGCCGGCTACGGCGGAAATTACATCGCCGCGGCAAGGTGGGTGAAGGACCGCGACCGCACCCGCCTCGTCCACTATGAGCCCGCGACCAGGAACGGGGACCGCGACTGCTCCTGCATCGACGTGGAGAGCGAGATGTACCCCTCGCGCGCGTCCATTGTGGAAAAGCTCGAAAAGCCGCGGGAAAAACCGTACTTCCTCTGCGAATACAGCCATTCGATGGGCAACGGCCCCGGCGACCTGGAGGATTACTGGAGGCTGATTTACCGCTACCCGGCGTTCGCCGGGGGCTGCGTGTGGGAATGGTGCGACCACGCCGTTCAGGACGGCGCGACGCCGGACGGAAAAAAGCGTTTCCTTTACGGCGGCGACTTCGGCGACTACCCGAACGACGGCAATTTCTGCGTGGACGGCCTCGTCACGCCGGACCGCCGGTTCACCGACAGCCTGCGCGAGTACCGCAACGTGCTGCGCCCCGCGCGCGTTTCCCGCACCGACGACCCCCGCTGCTTCGCAGTGAGGAACTGCCTGGACTTCACCAACCTGAAGGATGCGGTGGAGATCCGGTGGAGCGTCGTTTCCTGTGTGGGGGAGCGCGAAACGGAGACGGCGTCCGGCACGTTGGCGGGCCTCGGCGTCGCGCCGCACGAAAGCCGCTCTTTCCGGCTGGATTTCCCGGAGCCGGAGGGCGGCCTTGCGCTCATCCGCTTTTCCATGCGGCAGAAGCGCGGCCTTCCTTGGGCCGAAAGCGGATACGAGCTCGGATTCGACCAGTTTGTGCTCGGCGGATGCTACGAGCCGGGCGTTCCGTGCCGCGCGGCGGGGGACGTGGATCTCGCGGAGACCGAGACGGAGTTCTCCGTTTCTTCCGGCGATTTTGCGTACCGCTTTTCCAGGCGGACGGGGACGTTCGTTTCCTGCCGCAGGGGCGGCTCGGAATTTTTGGAGAAGCCGATGGAGTACAACATCTGGCGCGCCCCGACCGACAACGACAGGAACATTGTGAACGAGTGGCGGAAAGCGGGGTTCGACCGCACGCAGGCGCGTGTTTTCCGCTCTTCGGCGCGGAAAACGCCGGAAGGCGCCGTAATCGAATGCGAGCTGGCCCTCGCGCCCGTGTTCCGGCAGCGGATTCTGACCATCCGGGCGAAATACACGGTGTGGGGGGACGGAGCCGTCGGCGCCGAGATCGCCGCGAGAAAAGATCCCGCGTATCCGTCCCTGCCGCGCTTCGGCGTCCGCCTGTTCCTGCCGGCGTCCATGAAGCGGACGGCCTATTTCGGGTACGGCCCGGACGAGAGTTATGTCGACAAGCACCGCGCGTGCTGGCTGGGGCTGTTCCATGAGGAAACGGACCGCTATCCGGCGGAGTATATCCGTCCCCAGGAAAACGGCTCGCACTGGAACTGCTCCTATGTGAGGCTCAGCGGGGAAAAGAGCTCCGCCGCGGTCCTCGGCGAAGCGTTCTGTTTCAACGCGTCGCAGTATACGCAGGAGGAACTGACGCGCAAGGCGCATAATTTCGAACTGGAGCCCTGCGGCAGCACGGTACTCTGCATCGACTCCGCGCAGAGCGGGATCGGCTCCAACAGCTGCGGCCCCGCGCTCGACCCGGGATACAGTCTGAACCAGGAAGCGCTTTCGCTCCGGTTTACGCTCTGCTTCCGGGAAGAGTGAGCGGGCGGGGTGCGGGGTAGCCCCGGCGGACGAAGCCTGCCGCTTCGGTCTTTGGGCGGCGCGGTCTGCGGCGGCGTTCCGTCCGCTCCGGCTTATGGCCTCAGACCAAAATTCACCTTTGGTGGAATGAAACGGAGGATGATGGACCGATGGGGAACCCTTCCCCGCGTTCCTTTCAAACGGACGGAAGCGCGCCGGTCTGGGGCGCGTCTCCGATTCCCGAACCTTACGCCTACGTGCCGGCGGGCGGCTTTTCCGGAGCGTCGGACGAATCCTCGCCCGATCCGCTGATCGGTTACCGCTGGAGCAACCCCAGGGCGGAGGACGACTTGGAGATCTTCCTGCGCAGGCCGGTCCGGGCCGCGACGGAGAATCCGGCCAGTTTCGGCAATTTGGCGTCCCTGACGACGGAGCGGCCGAACGTCGAGGTGACCGGAAACGGGACCGTCGTCCTGGATTTCGGCGCCGAATTTGCGGGGTGGCTTGAAATCGACAGCCCGGATCTGAGCGGAGCCGTGGAGCTCGGCGTCAGCGAATACAACCGGCCCGCCTTTGTCAACGCGGGGCCGAAGTCGCCGTCGAAGACGGCCGCGCCTAAAAAATACGGCGCCGCCTCCTACCGGCTTGAACTGAACGACGAGCTTTACGAGGGCGTTCGCTTCGGTTTCCTTCGCGTGGCCGGTTTCCGGAAACCGTTCCACGTCACGGGCGTCCGTCTCGTCTGCCAGACGAAGCCGGTCAATTATAACGGCAGCTTCCGCAGCGACAGCGGGATGCTCAACCGGATCTGGGCTGCCGCGGCGTACGATGTGCGCGTCAATCTGAAAAAGGACTATTTCTCCGCGATCCTGGTCGACCGGGGCGACCGCTATTCGTGGACCGGCGACGCCTACCCCGCGCAGGCCGCGGCGCTCGTTGCCTTTGCGAATTACGACTTCGTGCTCGGCAATCTGAAGTTTACGGAGCGGCACTCCAACGGGATCGAAAGCTACGAGCTCTATTGGATTTTCAGCCTGATCGACTACTACCGCTACACGGGGGACCGGGACGGGACGGCCGCGCTTCTGGACTGCGCCTGCCGGCGGCTGGACCATGCCTACGAGAGTTACGGAACGGATGCCAGGCTGAACTTCTTCGGATGGGACGAGCGCCTCGGCGCCGGCTTCGAGAACCCGGAGATCCCGGAGAACCGGGCTTCCTACCAATTCCTCGCCATCCGGGCGTGGAACGGGTTCGCCGGCGTTCTGTCCCAACTTGGGAGAGAGCGCGAGGCGCGGAAGTACCGGGAATGGGCCGCGCGGAAAACGGCGGAGTGGAAGGCCGGCGGCGGCCGGCGCCGGAAGCTTGGGCTCCACGCCGGCGCCGACGCGATCAATGCAGGCCTCCTTTCGAAAAGCGAGACGGCGGAGTTTTCCCGTAAATTCTTCACCGACCGGGTCAACCGCCTTTCGTACTCGCCGTTCAACGAATTCTTTATTCTTCAGGCGATGGGAAAGGCGGGGCGGTACGACGACGCGCTTTCCGCGGTCTGCGACATGTGGGGCGGCCAGATCGCATACGGCGGAACGACGTTCTTTGAAACCTACCGCCCGCAGTGGAATGACGGAACGGGGCGGAACGGCCCCGTCCCGAACAACCAGGCGGGCTACACGAGCCTGGCGCATCCGTGGGGCGCCGGTGTTTTGCCGTGGCTTCAGGAGAATATCCTCGGCATCCGCCCGTCGGCGGCTGGCTTCTCGTCGTTCGTCGTAACGCCGCATCTCGGCCGCCGGCTCAAACGGGTGTCGGGCACCGTGCCGACTCCGCACGGCGGCATCTGCGCTTCGTTCGACACGGCCGCGGGAAAGTGCTCCGTTACGGTTCCCAGGGGAACGGTGGCGGATGTGGGGATTCCGAAGACGGAGCGGACGATCGCCTCGGTCCGGATGAACCGGCGCCCGGCCGACTGCCGGGATGAGGACCAAGATTTCCTGTATTTCCGCGGCCTGCGGGAGGGCCAGTACGAGTTCGACGTCGTATACAGAGGGGAAACGCCCGCGCCCGAAGACGCCGGCTACCGGTACGGCGCCGCTTTCGAGGGGGAGGACAGGAAGACCGGCGGAGACTGGGGCGGCGTGTACGGCTCCGAGGGTTACGACCTTTTTTCCTATGACGGGCCGGGGAGAGACCGGTCCGCTCTGCCGGGATACATCTGCGGCGTTTCGTACCGCAAGGCGAGGTGCGCCCAATGGACGCGGGGCACGGACGACGTGCGCGCACTTCCGGCGGGCGGCGGTTCCGGCACCCGGAAGCTCGGCGCGCTTCTGACGAACGATCCGGTCGCCTGCGACCAGACCTTTACGCTGGATATCCGGCTGAAGGAGGAAAGGGAATACACCGTCGCGCTGTATTTCGCGGACTGGCAGAAGAGCGGCAGGCAGCTTGCCGTCGAGATGTTCGACGGCGATACGCTCGATCTTGTCGCGCCGGTCAGGTTCGTGAGGGATTACGCCGCCGGCGTCTACCTCGTCTACCGGTACGGCAGGTCGTCAAGGTTCCGCATCGATCAGGTCCGGGGAGAGAACGCGACGCTGAGCGGGATCTTTTTCGGGCCGGCTGGGAGAAATGCGTGAAAAAAACCGCCCCGGAATCCCGGGGCGGTACGGACGCCGCATCAAAGCGGCGCCCGTCTTGCGCTTTTCCCGTCAGAACCAGCGGTACGAATGGACCTTTTTGTCGTTGCCAAGCCATTTTTCCGGCGCCATGCAGGCGTATTCGCGCCCCGTGGCGGGGTCGCGGCGCGGGAAAGAGTATGCGTCGATCCAGTCGAGGGGCTCCGCCGTGCCGGCGGGCGAGGCCGCGCGCCCAAACGCGGCGGTGAGCGCCTCGCGCACCGCGCCGTCGTACGCATCCTCCGCGATCGACACGAAGAGGGGCGTCCCGCTGACGGAAAGCAGGTCCAGCCACTGCGCCGTCCTTTCCCACGGCACCTGCTTCGTGATGCCCACGCAGTCGGCGTCGGCGGCAAAGAAGGCGCCGTGCTGCGGCAGACGGTAGGCGAGCGTGTTGACGCCCATCGCGACGGTGCGCTCCCACTCGCGGCCGCTGGTGTCGTCGCCCGTGCGCTGCGCCTCGAAAATTCCGGCCGAAAGGTGGCCGATCACGTCGCAGCCGAGGACCGCCATGTCTCCGGCGGCTTCGCGGATGGCGCGGTACAGCCCGAGGACGATCTCGGCGGTGGTGCGGCTTTTGTCGCTGAAATGCCCGCAGCCGCCCAGCATGTCCGCCCGCAGCGCCGGCCCGTATTTCCCGGTGATGTCGTAGGTCGTGAAATCGTGCTTGAGAAGCCGGAACCCCCAGCCCCGGACCCTTTCCACCTGCTCTTTGATATAGGAAAGCGCGCTTTCCGAAGAGGGGTCCAGATGCCTTCCCGAGTCGCTTTCCATGTAGCCGTCCGGGAGAAACTCGGCGGACTGCAGCGGGCGGATCCACAGGCCCGGTTTGACGCCCAATGCGGAAATCTCGGACGCGAGAGCCCGCATGTCGCCGAACTTCCGGTTCGGGAGCCACGGTCCCCCGATGAAGCCCCGGTAAGCGTCGCGGCACAGTTCCCAGCCGTCGTCGACGACCATATACGGGCGGTTCCCTCCCTTCGGCGAGCATTCCGCCACCCGCTTCGCGTGCGTGACGATCTTGCCGTAGGAATTGTCGCCGTAGCAGCAGTACCAGTCGTTGCCGCCATAAATCGGTTCCCTCGGCAGGCGGGGATCGGCGCACATCGCCAGGCAGAATGCGCGGGCGGCGGCGAACGGCTTCTCATCCGAATGGATCGTGACGACCGTGCAGGCTTTCAGCGTCCTGCCGCGCAGCTCGACCGGATCGCAGCCGCAGCGCAGGTCGAGGTGCAGGGAGATCGTCTTTTCGCCGATCGTCCAGCTGCACATGGCCGAGGGCCTTACCGCCACGCCCCATCCCGCGGTGCCGCTTCCGTCGGAGCAGAGGAAGTACCAGGGGATCGCGCCGTATTCCGAGAGGCGCCTCCAGCCGAGCGAAGCGTAAGAGCGCTCCCAGTCGTCGCCGAAGACGAGCGCGTCCGCGGGCACGCGGACGTCCCAGGTGACCACGGCCCCGAGCAGCGGAGTCCGCAGGGAAGAAACGGTTACGGCGCCGTCGCGGCAGGTGAGCTTTGCGTCGGCGTGCTCGAAGCTGTTCCCGCTGCGCACGGCGTCGGCTTCGCCCGCGGGAGTCAGGAACCGGACATGGGACGGACTTTCACAGAAAAGCATCGTTTTGCCTCCATCTGCTGAATTTTCCAGCTTTTTGGTTCCGCGCGCCGGCAGGAATCCGTTCCCGGCTTGCGGATGAATTGACATAATGACATTATATTCGCTTTTTTCGCCGCTTATCGCGCATAACGAAAAATGGATATTCCCGCTCCCGATTTCCGTTCGCGCCTCGCGGTAAAATATTGAAATCTATGGTCGAGGAAGAAAATCATCCCTGGTTTTTGCCTGCGCAATGCCTTATAATCAGATCGTAACAGTCGAAAATACGGCGCCTTTTTCAAAAAAGTTGAATGGAGCATGAAAGCATGGAACTGAAAGGAAAGACGATCAATTTTCTGGGGGACAGCATCACGGAGGGGGCCGGCACGAGCGGGCCGGAAAAAATTTACCCGGCCGTGATCGCGCGGAACGAGGGGCTCAAAGTGGCGCGGAACTACGGGATCGGCGGGACCAGGATCGCCAGGCAGACGGGGAAATCCGCCGAGGAGAAGTTCGACCTCGATTTCTGCATGCGTGTGGACGAGATGGACCCGCATGCGGACGCCGTCGTCGTATTCGGCGGGACGAACGACTGGGGCCACGGCGACGCTTTCCTCGGGTGCATGAACGACAGGACGCCGTGGACCTTTTACGGCGCGCTTCATTTTCTTTACGCCAGGCTGTATGAAAGATATCCGGAATCGGAGATCGTCGTCGCCACCCCGCTGCACCGCGTGGGGGAGGAGAATCCCGCCGGCGACGGGAGCGGCACCCGGCCGTCCACCGCGCCGCTTTCCACTTATGTGGAGATTATCCGGGAGGTCGCGCGCTACTATGCCCTGCCGGTGCTCGACCTTTATGCGACGAGCGGCATCCAGCCGAACCTTGCCGCCTGCCGGGAACGGTACTGCCCGGACGGCCTGCACCCGAACGATGCCGGCCATGCGATCCTGGCAAGGAAGATCGCGGCGTTCCTGAAATGTCTGTAAGGGGGATTGCAGAGGTATGGAGCTTTATCTGAACATTCCGGAAACGGATCTGAAGGTCTGCCGGATCGGCCTGGGAACGGCGAATGCGGGCCTTTCCGGGAGCGGGGAGGGGACCGGCCGTCTGCTCGACGCCTACCTCGGCCTGGGGGGAAACCTGATCGACACGGCACGCGTCTATTCGGACTGGGTAAAGCCGGAGACGGGGCGCTCCGAGCGCGTGATCGGCGATTGGCTGCGGAGCAGGGGCCGGCATGACGATGCGGTGCTCCTCACGAAGGGCGGCCATCCGCGGCTGGATTCCATGGGCGTCGGCCGGCTTTCCCGGGAAGAAATGCAATCGGATCTCGACCTCAGCCTGAAAGCGCTTTCCGTCGATTGCATCGACATTTACTGCTATCACAGGGACGACGCGAAAAGACCGGTCGAAGAGCTGGTCGAGACGATGGAAGGTTTCCGCAGAGCCGGGAAGATCCGGTATTACGCCTGCTCGAACTGGACGGTCGGGCGGATGCGGGAAGCGGACGCCTACTGCCGGAAAATGGGCTATCGGGGATTCGTGCTGAACGAGGCGCTGTACAATTACGGCTCGGATGACATGAAACCGATGGCGGACCCGACGCTGGCCGTCGCCGGCGGGGAGATGCTGGCGTATCACCGGGGAAACCCGTCCAGCGTGCTGACGGCTTACACGAGCATGTGCTCCGGCTTTTTCAGCAGGCTGGAACGGGAAGGGAGAGAGGCGGTGGCGGGCAGCCCTTATTTCACCGAGGGGAATCTGAAGCGGTTCCGCAGACTTCGGGAGATCGCCGGGGACCACGGCGCGACGGTTTCGGAGGCGCTGCTCGGATTCGTCCTGACGCGCAGGCCGCGCATGATCGCGCTCGCCGGCGCGGGGAGCCTCGCGCATCTGAAAGAGATCATGGAGACGTTCCGTTTCGATTTCCGGGAAGAGGAGTACTGAGGGAACCGGCGGGATTCGGCCGGGCTGTCCCTGGCCCGGAGGGACGCCCGGGGCTTTTCGGGGACTTTCCCCGAGTCCGGGAACCCGGCCGCGAAATAATTGCCTGCCGGGATGGGATGATCGTTTGCGGGAATCAAAAGGATGCCGATCGATGCTATGATCGCTCACAAGCAGGATGAAAGGGGACGCGGCTGGCTGTCGTTCCTTTCGCCGCAATTTTTTTGCAGGAGGAGCAATATGACGTTGGATTTCAAGACTTACCGGGACAAGGTAAAAGGGTGCTGGCAGGGAAAAAATATCGGGGGAGTGCTCGGCGCGCCGTTTGAGGGGAAACGGCAGATCGTGGACGTGGATTTTTACACGCAGGATCTGTCGAAGGGCGCCCCGCCGAACGACGACCTGGACCTCCAGATCGTGTGGCTGGCCGCGGTGGAGCGGTACGGCAGAAATGTCAACGCGTCCGTTTTGGGGGAATACTGGCTCTCCTTCGTCATCCCGAACTGGGTGGAATACGGCACCGGAAAGGCGAATATGCGCGCGGGGCTTCAGCCGCCGCTCTCCGGCGTGGTGGACAACGTCTACAAGGACAGCGACGGGTGCTACATCCGCTCCGAGATCTGGGCGTGCCTCGCGCCGGGGCACCCGGAAATCGCCGCGAAATATGCCTATGAGGACGCCATCGTGGACCATGCCGGCGAGGGGATGTACGGCGAGATCTTCTTCGCCGCGGTGGAGAGCGCCGCCTTTGTGGAAAGCGACAAACGGAAGCTGATCGGCATCGGTCTTTCCTATATCCCGGAAAACAGCGTTACGGCCGGGGCGGTCAAAAAGGCGATCGCATGCTATGACGGCGGGGTGGACTTCCGCGAGGCCAGAAAGCAGATTCACAATGCTGCGCCCGGCACGTTCGGGGTACAGAGCGTGCCGACGCCGAAAATCCCCAAGGAGGGGAACGAGGGCCTGGAGATCGGTGCGCCCGGATTCGACGCGCCGGAAAACGTCGCCTTTACCGTTGCGGGGTGGCTCTACGGCGGGGACGATTTCGGCAAAAGCCTCTGCACGGCGGTCCGGTTCGGCGAGGACACCGACTGCACGGCGGCGACGCTCGGCGCCCTGATGGGTATCATCGCCGGTGATTCGGGAATCCCGGAGAAATGGAAGGAACCGCTGAACGACGAGATCGCCACGATGTGCATCGACAAGACGTGGGGAGGCATCTGGGTTCCGAAGACCTGCGGGGAGCTGACGGACCGCATCTGCCAAATCATGCCGTCGTTTCTCGGTCTCGGACTGTGCGGCATCCTGCCGGAAGGCGGCGTGACGATCCGGTGCGGCGAGGGCGACGCGCTTTTCTGCGAGCAGGCGTCCGACTACCGCCCGTATCAGAATTCGTTCCGCGATGAGCTTTCGGTGCGGCAGCTCTGCGAGCTTTCGCCGTATGTCGTCCGCTATTCCTTCCCGGCTTTCTCGCTGTATGTCGACTATGGGGACTCGGTCGGCTTCCGGTCTGGGGAGACGCGGAAGATCGGAGTCACAGTGATCAACGCGGCGGCGATGCGGGAGCAGCAGTGGGTGAAGATCACCGCGTATCTGCCGGAAGGCGTCCGCACTGTCGGCAGCAGGGAAGTCCAGCTTCCGCTGAACAACCTGTACGGTTCCAAGGCGGAAACGGAGTTTGAGCTTGACGTAAGCGAATATGCGCCGGCCAAGCTCGAGTTCGTGATCGACGCTTCGCTGGTCGGCAGGCATTCCAGCGGACCGGTGAAGGTTACGCTGATGAGGGAAAAGTAAGCCGGCCGTTCGGCCGGACAGGAAGCAGCCGGAACGTGGAAGAGGCCTTCCCATCGCAGAAATTCTGCGGTGGGAAGGCCTCTTTGCGTCTCGGTTCCCGGCGGGCGTTTTTGCGACCGTGTCAGGCCGGCGTGCCCTTTTCCGCCGCCTGCTCCCCTTTGGATTCGGCGGCATCTGCGGAAGCCTTTGCGGCACGGGGAGCCGCGGGCGCTGTGGCAAGCGCAACGCCGAGGTTGAGAATCATCGGAAATAATCTGTAACTTTGCTTTGATTCCGCCTGGTTTCCCGCGAACAGATTTATCGGTTTCGGATCCTTGTGCGGTTACCTTATATACCGTCGTCGCAATTCCACATGGAATTTCTGTAAGAGCGGGCATTTTTCCAAAAGCCCGCGTCAAGCGCCAAATGGGAAATTTAGTAGAAAATTATCGAAATAAGTAGAGAATTCAGTTCAGCGCCAGGATTCCGCTGCGGCAAAACAGGAGAAGATCCTAAATGGAATAGTACATAAAGATGAAAAGAATAAAGTGGAAAACCGTGTGCAAAATAACTTAAATTAAGTATATGATGTCGGAACGAAAAAGTCTACTTTATCGCGCTTTTCAGGTATCATCAGGCGAAACGAATAACCGGGCATTGTTCAAGGCCGGATTGCCAACATCAAAAAAAGGGGATGCTTCATTATGATAAACAGCGCGCGCTATCTCCCCATGGACTTATGTTAAATTTTGCATTCCGTGCAATCCCCCGGACGGAATTGGATTATCCCCGGGATGGCGGATGGCAGGCCGCGGCTGCTTTCCGGGTCTCCGGTGCCGCAACTGCTTCTGCAGAGCCGTGCGTCTTTTCAATACGTTTTCCCACCGCCGGACGCCTCCCCGTTCCGGGCGGGCGGATTTCCGGTTCACGATTTTTCCGTTTTATGATCGGCCCCCCTTTTCGTTCTTTTTGCGCTCTTTTTGATCGGTTTTTTCTGTCCGTCTCTTTCCTTTTCCAACGCGTCCATCCCGAGGCGAATCAGTTCCAGTGTTGCCGCAGAACGGCTTGGATAGCGGTTTTCAAACCGAAAATCATCAATCTTTTCCAGCAGCTCCTCGTCAACGATCACAGTATATCTGGGCTTTTCTGTCGGCATTTCAATCACCTCAGTTCATATTATGAAATAGTTCATAAATCCTGTCAAGAATAAATGTGGCAAATTTGGAAAATATAAATATGCAAAATGTACAAGAAAGGCTTGACTTGATATGAACTTATGAACTATAATATCGATTGGGTTCAGGAGTTCATAAGATGGGGAGAAAAAGGAGGCGAAAATATGGACAAACGTTGCAAAAGGCTTTCTTTTACCATAACCCCGGATATGGAGCCGCGCTTCAACGGGTTGAAAAAGGAAGTTTTCTACAATTGCACTCGGTCGGAGATGATCCGTGCCCTTGTGGAAGCCGGTCTCAATTCCATCGCGGTTCCAAAAGCCCCTGAATCCGGAAGGAAACAGGAGGAAGTGTGAAAGCCCGCGACAAGCCTTGGATTTTTCTCCCGTGTCCATGCTTTCCACCGCAAGGTACGAAAACATGATCGTTCACTATTTTGGGAAAAGAGGATACCGTATGAAGTCAAAAAAGTGTCTCAAAATCGGCGCTGCGGTGCTTGCCGCCATGATGGCTCTGTCCGTCGGAATGACGGGATGCCAGAAGGCGGAGAACGCGTCGAGCACGACGTCCGCTTCCGGTTCGACCGCTTCGGGTGGCTCCGCGTCCATCACCTACAAGGGAACCATCAACTTTTATCCGCAGGCTTATAACCCGGTTGCCCCCACGCAGGACAACCCGAATCCCCCGACCAAATTCAAGGAAGTCGCCGCGGATTATCAAAAGCTGCACCCGGATATCAAAATCAGCTTCGTCGCCAATCCTCCTGCCGGCACGGACTATGAAACGTGGCTGAAAACAAAGGCGGCCGGCGGCCAGGTGCCGGACCTCGTCTGGGAACAGGCGCCGAACGCCAACACCTCCGCCAGCGGAATATGGACGGATCTGGTGCCTTTCATGAACAAGGCGAACCCGTATGTGGAAGGCAACAAGCAGTGGATCGACCTCTTCCCGAAAGCGGTCATTAACCAAATCAAGGATGTCAGCGGCAAGATTTATGTCATTGACGCCGACTACGTCGACACCCTGATTTTCTACAACAAGGCAATGTTCCAAAAAGCCGGCATCACGGAGACGCCGAAGACTTGGGAAGAAATGATCGAGGACTGCAAAAAGCTGAAGCAGGCCAACCCCGGCGTCGCCCCGATGGGCATCGACATGAGCACGTCCAACACCGTGTACAGCTGGTTCGCGCGCGTGTTCAACTCCAACCTGTATTACAAAGATATTGACAAGATCGATATCGACGGCTCGAAGGGCAACAGCACCCTGAGCAAAATCGTCGCCGTCAAGAAGGGCATTTACGGCGCGAGCGACCCCAGATGGTGCACGGAATGGTTCCAGGTCATGAAGGATTTCTCTCAGTACTGGCAGCCCGGCTATTCCACCGCTCCGCAGGGCGGCATCATCATGAGCTTTGTCAATAAAAAAGTCGCCATGTACTACGACGGCACGTGGGCGAACAAGAGCCTGAAGGACGACAAAGCCCCTGATTTCGGCAGCTTCCCGGTTCCGCAGATCACCGCCAATACCTGCAAGGGCGGCAACGATTCCATCAACACGGCCGGCGCAGCCGGCGGTCCTTATGCGGCGTGGCAGTATGCGATCCCGACCAAGAAGGCGGACAACTCCATGACCGATGAAAAGCTGCAGGCGGTCGTCGATTTCGCCATGTTCACCACGACACCGGAGAACAATGAAAAGGTCTGCAACGAACTGGGCGAGTTTATCCCCACCATCGTCGGCGCGAAGCCGCCGGAAAGCCTCTCGGGAATGGCGGAAGCCGCTCAGCACGAACTGCTTGCTCTTGACGGCGCTTGCAACCTGTCAATGCCCCTGCAACAGTCCCTGACCAGAGAGCTCCAGCAGTATCTGCTGGGCAAAAAAACACTTGAGCAGGCGGTGCAGGCCTGCGACCAGGTGACGAAAAAAGAAGTCGACCAGCAGATTAAGCAGCATCCCGACTGGGACATCGACAAATACCTGAAATAAGCTTTATGCCAGCGGCTATTCTGATTATGTATAGGCAGGCCGACCCCTGCCTATACCTTTTTCAAAAAGGGGGAACTCCGGGTGGTATCCACGAAGTCCATCAATTCCTTTCGGCGCGAGGACAAAACGCTGAAATCGAAGGGCGAAAAAAGCCAGCCCATTGCGTACTTGCTGCTCCTTCCCACATTTCTTTTTCTGATTGTATTTTCTTATACGCCCGCCGTACAGGCGATTCTGTATTCCTTTACAGACTGGGACGGCTTCAATGCGCCGTCTTTTATAGGGTTCGATAATTTTATCGAGGTATTTCAGGACCCGGTCATGCTCCAGTCGTTTGAGAACCTGCTGATCTGGACGGGGATCACGCTGGTGATCGGGCTGATCGTTCCGTTCATTGGCGCGGAACTGATTTTTCATTTGAAATCGAAAGGCTCCCAGTACTGGTACAGGGTGCTCTTTGTCATTCCCATGGTCATTCCCGGCATGGTTACCCTGCTGATCTGGGGCTTTATTTACGAGCCGAACATCGGGTTGTTGAACAACTTCCTGAGAGTGATCGGCTTAGGCCATATGACGAACGACTGGCTGAGCAATCCGGGCACCGCGCTGTTCAGCCTTGCGTTTATCGGATTCCCGTGGATTTCCGGCCTCAATTTTCTGATCTATTACGCCGGCCTGCAGAATATTTCGGAATCCATTCTCGAGTCCGCAATGCTGGACGGCTGTAAGACTTTGACGCGCGTTTTCCGGATCGACATCCCGCTTCTGCGCGGCCAGTTCAAGCTGCTGCTGATCCTTGGCCTGATCGGCGGCCTGCAGAACGTGACGACGCCTCTTGTCCTGACGAACGGCGGACCGGGCTACGACACCTATGTGCCCGGGCTGTACATGTATGTCTCCGCGTTCCAGCAGAGTCGTTTCGGCTATGCGATGGCGATTTCCATTATTCTGTTCCTCATCACCATCCTGCTGACCGTCATCAACCTGAAATTCGTCAAGACGGACACCGATGGGATGTAACGAAAGGAGGAATTGTTATGAGCAAGACGCTGAAGCATGATCTCATCTATCACTTGATTCTGTTTATTCTTGTCGTGATGACTCTGTATCCGCTGTTCCTGATGTTCTTTACCTCGTTCAAGAACAACGAGCAGTTTATGCAGAACTTCTGGTCCCCGACTCTGCCCGCCCATCCGACCAACTATATCGACGCTTGGAACGCCGTTTCGCCCTATGTTTTCAATACGGTTCTGGTCGCCGTCATATCCGTCGGTTTCGGCCTGCTCTTCGCGTCGCTTTCCGCCTATGCGTTCGCAAGGCTGAATTTCCGCTTCAAGAATTTCCTCTTTATCGCGCTGCTCGCCCTTCTCATGATCCCCGGGCTTTTAACCCTGATCCCGCAGTTCGTGGAGATTAAGGCGATGGGGCTGTTCGACACTTATTCGGCGATGGTTCTCCCCTATATTTCGGGCATGCAGGCCTTTGCCATCTATGTGATCCGCAGCTTCTTCGAGTCCCAGCCGAAAGAGCTGTTCGAGGCGGCGCGCATCGACGGAGCGACTGAAATCCGCGCCTACGGTTCCGTGGCCATCCCGCTGGCCATGCCGATCCTGGGGACGCTCGCCATCATGAACCTTTTGAACGTATGGAACGATTATCTCTGGCCGATGATCTCCGTGTCCTCTCCGGCGAGATGGACCATCTCGGTCGGGCTTCTCAACTTCAAGGGGCAGTATAGCACGCAGATGTTCTACGGCCCGCTGTTTGCCGGCTATGTTCTGGCTTCGCTTCCGCTGATCATTTTGTTTATCTTCTGCATGAATTATTTCATCGAAGGAATGACGAGCGGCGCGATCAAGATGTAAGCCTTTTCCTTCGGGTTCCCCCGAACGCTAGGGGGAGCCGCCTTTTCTTCCTTTCCGAGCGGACAGACCGGAAGGGGCGGGGATTCCGGACAAGCCGGAGTCCCCGCCCCTTATGTTTTGCGTCCTCCGAGAGGGCGGATTTCACCAGATTTTCACAATACGAGGCGGCAGAGATCGTTCCGTCGGCGAGTTTCCTTCTCCGGATTCCCGCGCCGTTCGACTCGGCCTGAGGCGGTTCAGCCGTTGCCGAACTCGTTGTCGCCCGAAGCGTCGCGGTCGCCGTGGACGAGCGGTGGATCCAGCAGGTAGTCGAACAGGTCCTCGCCGATGAACGCGCGCGCCTTTCTTACCGCCTCCGGCTCCTTTTCGGTGTCCATCGCCGCCACGGAGGCATAGATCGGCTTTTTTTCGCCGACATGGTCCGGCAGCGAGGCGTCGTAGCGGAAGATGCCCAGGTTCAGCCCGAACTCGTGCGGGTTGTCGATGCAGGCGTGGTGCGTGAACATGTCCACCGTTTTCATCTTTCTCGCCTTCAGGTAGGCCAGCACGTAGCCGGCCTCGGCCATCTTTTCGGTCAGGTCCTTCAGCTTCCCGTTCTGCGAGTTGAATCCCTGCTCGCTGAACAGAATGCGGCGCGGCTTGCCGCGGTAGAGGAAATCCGGCTGGGAAAGGTACGCCTCCAGCACCTCCATGTTTTTGAAGGTGATTTTCGGCGTGCTGAACGTGAAGTCCGGCGTGCGGTCGTGCCAGAAGTCCGGCCAGCGCAGATCCTCCGGGTAGGGATGAAACGCCACGTTCCAGTTGAAGTCGCCGTCCTCCGCGGCGTACTGCCGGATCAGGTCGAGGACGCGGCGCCCGCTGTAATATCGCCCGGGGGAAGAGACGTCGAAATTGGTGCCGTGCCAGAACTGGTCGAGCGACACATAGACGCGGAAGCTCTTCCTGTGCTTCGCGCCGCAGATCCAGGCAAGGCGCATGGCCTGCGTATATTCCCGCACGTATTGCTCCACCGGCATCTCGCCGGCGTTGCCCCAGACGTACTGGCTGTTTACCTCGTTGGAAATGACGGCGCCCGCGGCGCAGCCGTACTTTTTATCCGGGCGGGAATACCGTTCCACCAGGAATTCCACAAACGCACCGTAGCAATTCTGGCCTTCCTCCGTTTCCATGTCGAAGGCGCTGATGAAGGCGTTGGGGCAGTTCCAATCGTACCGAGGGTGGATGCAGGCGTCCAGCAGAGCCTTTTCGCCGGTTGCGCCGAACAGGCGCGGGGAGTTCAGCAGGATCATCGTGTTGACGGGGGCGGAAAGCATCTGTTTGTCCAGCGCCTCGACGGCGGAGCGGATAAAGTAATAGGTGCGCCCGTTGAACCGGTAAGGGATGGCGTTTTCCCCGGGCGACATGGTCATCAGGCCGGGAAGACTGACGTCCGGCCTCGACTGCCGGATGCCAAGTTCCTTCAGGACCCGTGCCGGGCCGGTGAGGGTTTTGATCGTCGGCGGCTGGGGGTAGGGCGATGTGTCTTCCGGGACGTCGTCGGCGATGTCGGTGACGTAGCGGACGCCCTTTGCCTCTTCGTTTGCCTGGAAGACGGTAAAGCGCGAATAGATGCGGTCGCGGGCGCCGTCGAAACGCGGCAGCGAGACCGTTCCGCTTTCCACGGGGAGCGGCAGCATGGCCAGCGTGCGCCCGGCTTTTTCTCCGATGGTGGCGGCGCTTTCCCGCACGGTCACGTCGCCGTCGCCGTCTGGGGTATGGAGGCGGATGGATTCCCGTGTCGCTTCGATTTTGCTGATCTTCATGTGTTAAGTTCCTTTCTGTTGTTTGCCGGCCGCGCGCCGTCAGCTACCGCGCGCGGTAGAGATAGGAGAAACGGCCGTACGGCGCGGTGTCTCCGTGTTCGTAGAAATCTTCGATTGTTTCGTTCCTGCCGGTGTGGTCCGCCCACTGGAAGTGCAGCTCGAATGGGCCTTTTTCAAGCCCCAGGGCGGAACGCGGCACGGCGATCATCATTTCGTTGCCCTCGAACCGGTAGGGAATGCGGGTGTTTTTCCCGAAGCGGTACCCGCCAAGGCAGGTCTGCAGAAAGGTGGCGCCTGCGTCCAGGACGATGTCGTTGACCAGATAATGGTATCCGTGCCAGTGCGGCGCCCACGGCCGCCCCTCCACGCCGATGTAGAGCGTCATCCATTTGGTAAACATGTTGAAAACGATATTCTCTTTGGTCCGGGCATAGAAATAAACGTTTTTGGCGTCGTGCGCCACTTTCAGGCAGTCGAATTCATTGCGCCCGGTTTTGTCCTCATAGATGACGCCGCCGCAGCCTTCCGCGCGGCGCGGCAGGGTCCCGAACGGCATGGCCCAGTACGCCGGCGCGGTTTCCCACTGGCTGAAGCCGTCCTGCAGATCGATGGGGCGCTCGCCCTGCGCCTCGGGGAGAGCGGGGGCTCCCTTGTAGCGGCGGATGTAGTCGCAGAGCTGCATGTAGTAGTTGTCGAAGTGGCCGCCGCGCATCGGCTCCACGTCGCGGGAGTATTCCTGGTCCGCCTGGTCGACCATCAGGACCGGCCGCGGCGGGTCGCCCGGAATCTTCCCGGCCGTCCACTCGTTCCAGCCGGTGAAAAACACCATTTTGGGGTCCAGCTCCAGCGCCCGTTCCCACTGTTCAGCGGCGTTGTAGCCGTAAAGCTCCGCCTCGGGCGTTTTGTCGTTCAGCCAGCCGCGGAAAGCGCGCCCGCGCGTGGAGGGCTCGCCGTAGAACGCCGCGTCGCCGAAGCTGATGTTCGGGTGCTGCGCCACGCTGACCGGGACGACCTCGTTTTCCCCTTCCGCGTTTTTCCAGACGCGCTGCGGCCGCTCGAAGTCGATCCACGGGCAGCCGCCCTGCTTTTTCTTTTCCGTCGGCCACTGCGGCAGGCGGAAGGTGAAGAACGCCTGCTGCTCCGGCGTGCACTGGGAGGGATCGGCGATGATAAACGGCTTGCCTTCCCAGCGGAACCATAGGTCGCGGAACAGGCCCGGTTTGTAAAGGTCGTTCCAGATCTCGTTCAGGGTCTCTCCGGATTTCGTGTTGGTGTAGTAGGCGACCTGCGGGACCTTCCATCCCTGCAGGCGGTATTCTTCCAGCACCTCCAGCAGGGTGCGCACCTCGTGCCAGAAGGTGGTCCGGTTGGTGGTGTCGAAGACGAGAAAATCCACGCCGGCCTGCGTCAGCAGCTTCACATGGCGCCGCAGAACCCATTTGTCGTCATTGAAGTAATAGCCGAACAGGGGTTCCCCCCAGTACAGGTCGCTGCCTTTTTCTCCCCACGCGGGATGGTCGAAATCCTGCAGGGCTTCCGGCTTTTCTCGGATGAGCCTCGTCACGTTGACCGGCGCGGGCCTGGGGCGGCTTCCGGCGCCGTGCGTCAGAAAATAGAATACGCCGACGACGCGGTCCTTGCGGAGCGGGCCGGCCTGCTCCGCCGTCGGCAGGCGGCGTTTCAGGTCGTCTTCCGCGAACAGCGCGCCAAAGCTTTCATTCTTTTCCATAGCCTTTCTCCTTTTGTTCCGTCAGGGGGTATTTTCTTTGCTCTATGAACCTTACCATACCGTTTCGCAAAAAGCTACCGTTGCCATAGCAGAAAGAATCCCGCTATTTTTGTGCAACCTTGTAAATCGCCGTGAATTGTGAACGGTAGCCTGACCTGTGGAATCACACAGAAAAAGTTAGAATTATTTCATGAAAAGGGGTTGCAATCTCGCGGCGTTTCAGTCAAAATAGAAATGCAGCGATGAGGCCGCGTTGCTGCGTGGAAGGGATCGGCAGGGAAGAGGAATGGAAGACCGGAGAGCGCAAAAAACTGCCCCAATATTTACCCGGGTAAATTCCACCCGCCATTTTGCGCCGACGCGGAAAAATAGGAGAAAAAGGGTGCTTGCAGCATGAAGCTTTTGCAGAAAATCAGGATGAAGTCCGGGGAACCGGCCGCCGCGCCGCCCGTCAAGCTGGCGTTTCTGGGGGACAGTGTGACGCACGGCTGTTTTGAGATCCTGGAAAAGGAAGACGGCCGCTTTGACTGCGTCTACGACCATGCCGCGGTCTATCATGCCCGCCTGAAAAGAAAAATGGAGACGGTGTTTCCGAACTGCCCGGTATGCGTGATCAACGCCGGGATTTCCGGTGGAGACGCCGTGCAGGGCGCGGAGCGCGTGCGGCGGGACGTGATCGACGCGGGGCCGGATCTCGCGGTGGTGTGCTTCGGCCTGAACGACGCGCTGGCGGGCGAAAAAGGTCTCGACAGGTATGGCGACGCGCTGGCCTCCATTTTCCGGCAGCTCCGCGCCGCGGAGATCGACACCGTCTTTCTGACGCCGAACATGATGTGCACCGCACGCAGCCCCGAGCTGGCGGCCGGGTGGCTCCGGGATACCGCCGAGCGCTGCGCCGAGGTGCAGAACGGCGGAGAAATGGACCGCTACATGCAGCGCGCGCGGGAGACGGCGGAGCGGGAGGGCGCGTTGCTGTGCGACTGTTATGCCGATTGGAAGCGCCTGTATTCCCTCGGCGCGGACGTCACCTATCTGCTTGCCAACCGGATCAATCACCCGGCGCGCGAAATGCACGCGCTTTTCGCCGAGAAGCTTTTCCGCACGGTATTCCTGCGTGAGAACGATACAAAATGATGAGGAGGCTTTTGCAATGACTGAAATCAAACGCGACGAGGATCTGGTCCAAAAGAGTTACGACGCGGCCCGGAGGATTTACGCCGGGTATGGGATCGACACCGGGAAAGCCATGGAGGAATTCGCCGGGATACCGGTTTCGCTGCACAGCTGGCAGGGCGACGACGTGCGCGGGTTCGAGGGGCTCAGCGGCGTCGCGAGCCAGAACCTCGTGACCGGCAGCTACCCCGGCGCCGCCCGGAACGGCGACGAGCTGCGCATGGACATCGACACGGCGTTTTCCATGTCGCCCTGCAAGCCGCGCGTCAATCTGCAGAGCATCTACGCGGAGCCGGAAACGAAGAAGGAGCGCAACGAATTCACGGCGGAGGATTTTTCCAGGTGGATCGCGTGGGCGAAGAAGCGCGGCTACGGCTTGGATTTCAACGAATCTTACTTCACGCACCCGATGATCGCGGACGGGTTCTCGCTCGCTTCCAGGGATAAAAAGGTCCGCGACTACTGGATCAAGGCGGGAAAAGGCGCCCGCGGGATCTGCGACGCGATCGGCAGGGAGCTGGGCACGCCCTGCTGGAACGCGCTCTGGGTTCCGGACGGCCTCAAGGATCTGCCCGCCAACCGGCTGCTCTACCGCGAATATCTGAAGGATTCGCTGGACCAGATCTTCGAGAAGAAATACGATAGGCGGAACACGATCGACGTGATGGAAGGCAAGCTGTTCGGCATCGGCACGGAATGCTTCACCGTCGGTTCGCACGAGTTCTATCTCGCCTACGCCGCGAAAAACGGCCTTGGCGTCTGCATGGACACCGGCCACTACCGCCCGGCCGAATCCGTCGCCGACAAGCTTTCCTCCATCGCCCTGTTTGTGGACGACATTTTCCTCCACATCAGCCGCGGCGTCCACTGGGACAGCGACCATGTGCTGATCCAGGGCGACGATCTGCAGGATCTGATGACCGAAATGAAGCGCGGCGGCTTTTTCCACAGGGTTGCCATGGGGCTCGACTATTTCGACGCGAGCATCAACCGCGTGGCGTGCTGGGTGATCGGCCTGCGCGCCGCAGGGAAAAGCATCCTCGCGGCTCTGCTCGAGCCCACGCAGCTCTTGGAGGAAGCGGAGGCGAAGGGAGACTTTACGACGCGTCTTGCCCTGACCGACGAGTTCAAGAACCTGCCGGTCAACGCGGTCTGGGACATGGCGTGCCTGCGGGCGGGCGTTCCGGTCGGCACCGAGTGGATTTCCCGGCTGAAACGGTACGAGGCGGACGTCCAAAGCAAGCGCCGCTGAGCGCTTCCGTGCGAAAAAGGAGGATGGCAAAATGACTGAGATAACGGAAATTTCGATGAATTACAGTCCCCTTCGGGGCCCTGCGCGCTGCCGCATAACGGAAGGAAACCCGGTCTTTTCCTGGGCGGCGGAGGCCGACCACCGCGAAGCGTTCCAGACGGCGTACCGCCTGGAGGTGCTCTGCGGCTCAAAATCCCTGTGGGACACCGAATGGGTGGAGACGGACGCCCAGAGCGCGTCGTACGCCGGGGGCGTCCTGCCGGCGGAGCGGAAGCTCGTCGTGCGCGTCGCCGTCCGCGACGATCGGGGCGGGGAGAGCCGGCCCAAAGAGGAGGCGTTTTTCGTCTCCGGGCTGGCGGACCATGTTCCGGACTGGATCGCCGCCGCGGAGGATAAACCCGGGGAAGCCGTGTATTTCCGCCGGGATTTCCGGTTGGGCGGCAAGGTCGAAAGCGCCGTCCTGTATGCCTGCGGCCTTGGCTACCACCGGCTTTTCCTGAACGGCGAGCTGCTGGACGGCGCCCGGCTGGACCCCGTTTTCTCCGATTACACGAAAAGCTGCTACTATGCCATGCTTCCGGAGATCGGGGAACGGCTGCGCCCCGGTGAAAACTGCCTCTGCGTCGTCCTCGGCGAGGGGTGGCGCCGCAACGAGGGCATCCTTTTCCCGAACCGGGACCTCAAGGTGCCGTTCTTCGGCCGGCCGCAGCTTTCCGCGTCCCTGCGCGTCCGGTACGCCGACGGGCGCTGCGAGACGATCGATACCGATGAAACCTGGCGCTGGACGCGCGGGGCGATCTCGTACAACAATCTGTTCAACGGCGAGACGTACGACGCGGGCAGGGCTGTGGCGGGGTGGAACCTCCCGGGATCTCCGCCCGCCGGATTCCTCCCGGCGCAGGCCGTTCCGGCTCCGGGCGGCGCGGCGCGCGTGATGACGGTGGAGCCGGTCGCGGAGCACGAGGTTTACGCCCCGCTCACCGTCACCCCAGTGGACGAGCGCACCCGCGTGGTCGATTTCGGCCAGAATATCGCCGGCGTGTGCCGGGTCCGCCTGCCGAAGCCGATGCGGAAGGGGCAGGCCGTAACCATCGAGCACATGGAAACGCTGGACGAGGACGGCCGCCTGTACCTCGCCCCCCTGCGCGGCGCAAAATGCAGGGACACTTACATCGCTTCCGGCGACGGGCGGGACCCGGACTTCTGGCAGCCGGCCTTCACCTACCATGGCTTCCGCTATGCCCAGGTCACGGGCCTGCCGCTTCTGGAAAAAGACGACATCCGCGCGGTGAGCCTTTACACCGACGTGCCGCAGGGCGGATTTTTTTCCTGCGGAAGCGCGCTTGTCAACGCGATCCAGAAGAATGTGGTGCAGACGGAAAAGTCGAACCTCATGGGCATCCTGACGGACTGCCCCCAGCGCGACGAACGCCTTGGCTGGATGAACGACGCGACGGTCCGCTTTGAGGAAACGCCGTATAATTTCGGCGTGGGGCGGCTGTTTCCGAAGGTCGTTCAGGATCTGCTGGACGCGCAGTCGGAGGACGGGGCCATCACCTGCACGGCGCCGTTCCTTTTCGGCGGCCGCCCCGCCGATCCCGTCTGCTCGTCGTTCCTGATCGCCGGGCTGGAAGCCTGCATGCACACGGGGAACCTCGAGATCCTGCGCAGGGCGTACGGCGGTTTCGCGGCGTGGGAAAAGTGCCTCGCCGCCCATTCCAGCGGCTGTATCGTCGATTACTCCTATTACGGCGACTGGGCGGCTCCCGTTTATGCCTGCGTCGGCGGGGACAAAGACGTCGACGCCGTGCAGTCCCTCGGCACGCCCGGCATCCTGATGTCGACGGGTTATTTTTACTATAACGCGGTCCTCCTTTCGCGCTTCGCCGCCCTGCTCGGATGGAGAGACGAGAAGGAGAAATATGCGGCGCTCGCGGAAAAGATCCGGCAGGCGATGCTCGCAAAATGGTGGGACGGAAAAACCGGCCGCATGGCGACCGGTTCGCAGGGCTGCCAGAGTTTCGCGCTCTGGCTCGGCATTTTGCCGGAGGAGGGCAGGCGGCTTGCGGCTCGGCGGCTCCATGAGGATTTGGAGGAAAAGGAATACCGCATCACCACGGGAAACCTCTGCACCCGCTACCTGATGGACGTCCTCACGGAGTACGGTTACGTCGACGACGCCTGGCGCATCGTCACGCGGGAGGAATACCCGTCCTTCGGCTATATGATCCAGAACGAGGCGACCACCGTCTGGGAGCGCTTCGAGATGAAGAAAAGCCCGGGGATGAACTCGCACAACCATCCCATGTACGGAGCGGTCGGTTACTGGTTTTACGCCTATCTCGCCGGCATCCGGCCGACTGCGCCCGGCTTCTCCGAAGCGGAGATCCGCCCGTTTTTCCCCGAAAAACTGCTTTCCGTCAACGCCTCCGTCCACACGTGCAGAGGCGACCTGACCGTGCGGTGGATCAAGCGGTACGGCAGGCTCCACCTCTATGTGACGGTTCCGTTCGGCACAAGGGCGAGGATCGTTTTCGCCGGGGAAGGGCACGACGTCGGCAGCGGATTCTGGGTGTATCATGCGGACCTGAAGGCGTAGCCGCCGGCGCGGGGGGACGTCATCCCTTCTGCCTGTTCCCCGCGGGGCGCAGGGATTCCCTCATGCGGGCGACGTCGTCCCCCGCGCATTCGTCCTTTCCGTAGCGTGCCCGCTCATAAATCGCAGCGGCTCCGTCGAGGCTGTCCCCGCCGATTTTGCGGGCGATTTCCGTCGGGGCGTCGCTGCCCGCTGCGCCGGCGGAGCGGTGACGCCGCACGAACGCGAGAAACATCCGGCGGATTTTGATCCTGTTCGAGCGGCGCGCGAAAAGGCCGATATCCCTTGCGGCCCGGCGCAGCCTTTTTCCGGCGGCGGTTCCCGCCCGCCGGCCCGGAAAAACGGAACGCCGCTCCTCCGGAATGTCGCCGGAGCGGCAGAGGCACCGGACGAGCGCGCGGATTCCCGCCGCGGCGAGAAGGATCACGGCTCCCGCGGCGAACACGATCAGGGCGATTTTCAGGATCGTCCCGACGGCGGTCCAGAAAGGGGACGGCGGATTCGACCCCGCCAGCTTGGAAAGCTGGCCGGCCGAAAGGGACGGGCCGGCGCTTGCGTCCGGGATTTCCGGGGGCCGGTCCGTGCTGTTCCCCCTGGAGCGCAGAAAGTCGAGGAGCGCGGCGTCCGCGCGCGAGATCCCGCAGAGTGAGAAAACCAGCCAGAGAGCCGCCGCGCTGGCGCAGCAGCAGACGGTGGCGAGAAACGGAAAGGCGCCGCGGCCGGCCTTCGGCGGGCGCCGCTCCGTGTCTCCGACGGCTTTTTCCCACTGCAGAAAGCGGCTTTCCCCGAAATGATGCGTGTAGACCAGCATCGCGTCGCAGACGGCGACGAACGTGCAGACGCAGAGGGCCATCATCCAGGAGATTTGCCGGGCGAAAGCGAAGAAATACACCGCGAGGCAGATAAAAAAGCTCAGGTAAATGATTTCCCGCCCAAGGTAGGTCTTTTCACCCGGTTCGCTGATGAGCTCTTCCCGCTCCTTTCTGCGCCGTTTCGCCGCGGCTTTCAGCTTGTGCACGCACACCAGCGCTGCAACGAACGCCGCTGCGGCGGCGGACCAGGCTTGCAGCGGGATAAAAAACGCCAGAAAGGCGGCCGTCACCCCGGCGACGAGGAGGCCGAACGTCCACCAGCGCCTCACGCGCAGGCGGACCGCCGTCAGGACGGCGAAATCCGCGGGAAGGGCCGCTGCCGCCAGGTATGCCGAGGGAGGGCTCTTCAGCAGCGCCGCCGGGACGAACAGCGCCGGAAGGACGGCGAGAAAGCGGATCATGTCTTCCGCAAAGTCGAAAGCGGGGCGCTTTTCCCCGAAGTCCTTCCAGCTTTCCGCGACGCTGACGGTCATGTCCCGGTTTCGATTCGCGTTCCTATTCAATATTCCACCTCGCAAAGAAACGTTTTGCTTTGCGGCTTATCATCCACCCGGCGGGATTTGTCCCTGAGCAGGATCCAGGAAACGGCGGTGCCGCGGGAAGAGAGGCGCCGCACCCTTTCGTCGAGTTCCGGCCCGGCGTAGTAGGAGATCAGCACGCACTGCGCGTCCGGGCCGCGCCGGCACAGCCGGTCGAGGATCCTGCTGAAGGGGCACACGGTTTTGCCCGCGTCGATGCAGGCCATCCGGCGCAGCAGGTGGAAATACTGGCTTCGCCCGTTCCTGCAGGAGGAGTCCATCCGGACGCCGCCGCTTTCCGGCGCGTTCGTTACGAGCCCCGTCGCGGCTCCGCTTTTCAGCAGTATGCCGGCAAGGTAGGCCGCGATGCGGATGATGTCTTCCCGGAGCTCCTCGTGGTCGTACTTGTTGTAGCCGTCGAAATCGAGCAGCAGCAGGACGTTCTGCGACTGCGCGCTGCCGAACTGGTTCACCTTGAGCGCGCCCGTTTTGGCCGTGGCGTTCCAGTTGACGTGCCGCATGCTGTCGGCCGGCGTCCAGTCGCGGACGCCGCGGAAAAAGAACGGGTCTTCCACCAGCGTGCGCCGCGCAAGGATCTGCCCGGTGAGGCGCTGAAAATCGATGTGGAAGTTTTCCACGCCCTTTACCCGCGGATAGACGAAAACGCTGCAGGAGGCCGGGGAGCCGCAGATGTATTTTGCCCGGAACAGGGGGTCGATGGCCGCCGCGCCGGCGTCGTCCAGCGTGTAGCGGCCGCGCCGCAGCGCGGTGAAGGGGATGCGCCGCGCGAGACTCTCGTAGGAAAAGACCGAGACGGAATCCTCCCGGTAAAATTCATGGGCGAATTTCTGCCCGTCGTAAGAGAGGAACCGGGGCGTCCGAAACGACACGCTGGCCGAGAGCAGCGGCGTCAGCTTGGCGTTCGTGACGGTTTCCACGATCTCGCCGGTCTCGCCCTCGAAAATGCCGTCTTCGGAAAAGCGGAGGTCGAGGGACAGGTTTTTGTTCCAGATGCGCCGGTACCAGCGCGAAAAGGCGGCGAAGCCGATCAGGAACGCCGCCCCGATCATCAGCAGAATCATGTTTCGGTCCCCTCCCGCTCAGCCGGAGACAGTCTGAAGGGGCAGATCCCATTTTTCCGACGGCACTTCCACCGCCGCAAGCACGGCCTCCACCGCGGCCGCCGCTTTTTCGCCGCCGGAAGCGAAGCTGTCGCGCATGATGAGCCGGTGGGCGAAAACGGGGCGCGCGAGCGAGCGGATGTCTTCCGGAACGACGTAGCCGCGGCCGGAAAGAGCCGCGCGCGCCTTCGCCGCGGCCATCAGTGCCAGGCTTCCGCGCGGGCTGACGCCGAGCGCCGCCTCCGGCAGCGTCCGCGTCTTTTCGGCGAGCGCCGCAATGTAGGCCATCAGGTCGGGGTGGACGTAAACGCCCCGGACGGCTTCCTGCGCGGCGACAACCTCCTCCGCGCCGCAGACGGGGGAGACGCCGTCGTAGGGGGAGCCGTGCGCGCCGCGGCGCAGGATTTCCACCGCGCTTTCCGCGGAGGGGTATCCGACGGAGGTCTTGATCAGAAAGCGGTCGAGCTGCGCTTCCGGAAGCGGGAACGTGCCCTGCGTTTCCACCGGGTTCTGGGTGGCGATGACGAAGTACGGCCTTGCGAGCGGATACGTTGTGCCGTCCACCGTCACCTGGCGCTCCTCCATGCACTCCAGCAGGCTCGACTGGGTGCGCGGAGCCGCTCGGTTGATCTCGTCCGCCAGCAGGACGTTCGTGAAAACGGGACCGCGCCGGAAGACGAAGTCCCCCAGCTTCTGGTTGAAGTAGTTGATGCCCGTCAGGTCCGAGGGTAGCAGGTCCGGCGTGAACTGCACGCGGCGGAATTCCCCGCCCACCGTTTTCGCAAGCGTTTTGGACAGCATGGTTTTCCCGGTGCCGGGCACGTCGTCCAGCAGCATGTGGCCGCCGGCGAAAAGCGCCGTCACCGCGAGCAGGATGACGTCGTCCTTGCCCGCAATTACGGTCGCGACGGATGCGGTGATCTTCTTTCCCAGCGAAGAAACTTCCTGAATTTCCATCATCGGGTTGCCGGTGCCTTCTCCTCTTTTGATCCGCCGGAGGCGGGCGGGGAAAACGCACCGTTTCTCCTTTCATTTTGTCCGGCCGAGCGCGGATTGCGTAGGGGACAGGCCGTGCTGCAATGCGGAAAAGACCGCCGGATTTGCTTTTTCTTCCAGTATATCACAAAACGAAGCCCGGCGGCGTATCTTTTTAGGCCATATGCGCCGCATATTCCGAAGCCGAAAAGAAAAAGGACGTTTTTCCCGCCTTCGGTTGCTTTTTCCCCCGTTTCCTCTATAATGATGGAACAGCCGCGGGGGTCCCGGCAGCCGCGCTGCGGATCGCCGCGCCCCGGGCGATCCAACCGGGATGGTTCGGCCGAAGGCTGACGGAGGGGACGAGGAGAGGATCAATTTGAAACAGGATTATCTGAACAATGCAAAACCGATTTTTCTTGCGGGACTCGACGAAAGGCTGAACGTGCAGGCGGGGTTTCGGAAGAATCTCTGCCTGACGGCCGTGCCGTCCGCCGCCGTCGTGCAGATCGCGGCCCGGTCCTTTTACCGGCTGTATGTGAACGGCCGCGTTGTGATGAACGGTCCCGCCCGCACGGCGCGGGGGTACCTGCGCGTGGACGAACTGGACGTGCTCCCGTTCCTGCGCGCGGGGGTGAACTGCTTTGCGATGGAGATCACGTCTTCCTGCGGATGCCTGCGGGGATATTCCAACGACATCTGTGCCGACGGCTCCATGCTGCTGGCCGAGATCCTGATCGACGGGAAGTGCGCCGCCGCGACGGATGAGAGCTGGGATGCGCTCCGGCTGACGCAGCGGGACGAGTATTCGGACATGATTTCCCACTGCCGCCAGAACACGGAGGTCTATCATCTGGACGCCGCCTATGCGGCTTGGCGCACGGCCGTGCCGGGCGCGGCAGGCTTTCCCTGGCGGAAAGCCGCCGTCTGCGGGGAAAAGCCGCGTTTTCTGCCCCGGCGGATGCTGCTGCCGGAGATGAAAAAGGTCAAATCCGCGCGCCTGGTGGAGTGCGGCAGGGCGCATATCGACCGTTCCCTTCCGGTGCGCGACGCGTGGTACGAGGCGGATCTCGCCGAATATTATCAAAGGCTTTCCGACCGCCCGATCCACGATTATCTGCGCACGGTGGACGAACCCGCGGACGGCGTGGTGGATTACCTGCCGGACGGCGTGCGCTGCAGCGAGCGGGAGGAAAGCGGCACGGCCTATGCCCATTTCGATTTCGGGGCTCTGCAGCTCGGCTTTATCGGCTTCACCTTTTCCTGCGACCGCGACGGGATGCTGGACGTCGTCCACCTGGAATCCTATGGGGAAAAGGGGGAAAAGGAGCAGTGCGTGGGCGGCGCGAACCCGACCACCCGCCTTTATGTGAAAAAAGGCGCGTACTCTTTCCTGACGATGGAGCCCGCGCTTTTCCGCTACCTGAAGTTTTATTTCCGGGGCGTGGGGAACTGCACGCTGACCGACGTTCATGTGCGCACCTACCACTACCCGGACAGGGGCATGGGTTCCTTTCAGTGCAGCGACGACGACGTCAACCGGCTCTACGAGGCGGCCCGCCGGACGCTGCTGCTCAACACGCTGGATATTTTCATGGACTGCCCGGAGCGCGAGCGCGGCGGCTGGCTGTGCGATTCCCTGTGGACGGCGCGCGCCGCGGCCCTGATGCTCGGCGACCTTTCCGTGGAGAAGGCGTTCCTCGAAAACTTCCTGCTCGCCCCGGAAGAAGAGCCGCACGGCTTTTTCCCGGAGGTTTATCCTGCCACCAAGGCGAAAGGCGGGCCCTCCATCACCACCTGGTCCTTCTGGCTGATGATCGAGCTGTACGAGTACGCGCAGCGCAGCGGAGACGTGGACTTTCTCCGGGAGCACCGGGCGCGCGTCGAGCGCTTCGTCGAGGGCAGCGGGGACTACATCGGTCCCAGCGGACTGCTGGAGAACATGCCCTGTATCTTTGTGGACTGGTCGCAGTCGAACGATGCGGAAAACACGCAGCCGATCTCGACGGCCGCCAACGCTCTGTATGCGCTGGCGCTGAGCCGCCTCGGCGCCCTGTACGGCCGCGAGGACTGGCTGGCCGGGGCGCGGAAGGTGAGGAACATCCTGCGGGATTTCCTCCTGTCGCATCAGGACCCGGCGAAGCCGTGGATCTGCGATGCGATCCGCGTCGGGCCGGACGGATCCCTGCGGCCGGGCGGCCGATATTCGGAGGCCTGCCAGTATACGGTCCTCTGGACGGGGCTTTTTGAAAAGGAAGAGATCCCGCACATCTACCGCGCGGCGGTGCGCACCATGGGGCCGTGCCCCGAATTCGCGCCCAACCCGACGGTGGGCCGTTCCGGCCTGTTTATCGGTCTTTGCGTCCGGTTCGACATGCTGGCGCGCTTCGGCGAGTACGAGACGCTGTTTCGCGAGCTGAAGGCCGTGTATGGGCCGCAGCTCCGGGAGGGCCCGGGAACTCTCTGGGAAAATCAGGTGCTGGAAACCTCCAGCCGCTGCCACGGATTCAATTCCCATGTCGGCGTGCATTTCACGCGCGATTTTCTGGGGCTGGACATTCCCGCCGTCTATGACGTGGAGCGGAAGCGGCGCCTGACGGCGGAAGAGACGAAAAAGCGCATGCAGCGTCCGGCGCATCTCTGCGGCCTGCGCTGGATGCGCGGCTGTGTCCGCACGCCGTCGGGCGCGGCGACGCGCTATGTGGAGCGATAAGGAATAAGGACGGAAGCTGACGGCGCTTCTTGTGCAAGCCCTGCGGTTGGTTTCCGGCACGAACCCGTCGGCGGGTGAAAAGATCGCGATAGAAAACGGGCGGGGCGCCCTGCGCTTTTGCCGCAGGACGCCCCGCCTGTTTCTGTGTAAACCGGAAATACTCTGCTTTGGTTTCCCGCGGCGCCTTATCTCAGCTTTTTGCTGAGATAAAGGTTCAGATCGTCGTCGTTGCAATACGGCTCGTAAGGCCGCGCGACCTGATCTTTGTACCATACGCCTTTCCCGTCCGGAAGATACCCGCGCTTGCAGTACATCCTTTGGGCGCTTCCGTATCCGCTGTGCAGGCCTACCCCGAGATAGACGACGTCGGCGTATCGGGAGGCAATTTCCTCGGCAACGTCCATCAGCCTGGAGCCGATCCCGCGGCGGCGGTATTTCTCCAGCACGCCGAAGTCGACGATTTCGCAGTAACCGCGGCCTGCGAAAGAGCCCCAGTGCGAATCGATGTATACGTTGATATACCCCGCGACGCCGCCCTCATATTCGGCAACCAGGGAAACGGCTTTTCCGCTGGCGTTGTCGGCCACCCTCGTCCAGTATTTGTCCTCGGTCGCATGCCACCCCTGCGCTGTTTCCTCCTCGCAGATGATCCTGGGGTCCGTCTCCTTTATCGTCCTGATCAATATTTTGTCGTCCGAATCATAGATCATTTCGCCCTCCGATCGTTCCGTCGGTTCCTTTTCCATTTTTTCTCCTGCCGTGGAAGCGGCGCGTCCCGTTTATGCTATTTTCTGTAATCCTTTCTGACAAACGGTTCCTCGATTTTTTCAGAAACGAGCAGTTTGTATTTCTGCGGATGGCGGTATGCGTTTCCGTGCACTTCGCATCGCCTGTATTCCCGAATTTTATCCATGGGAAAATCGGCCATATAGATTCCCTCCCGTTCCCCGGCTTCGATCACCAGCGTATCTCTGGAGACTGATTCGGACGGCCGGTACGCGATCCCGTCGAACGCGGTGGAATGGCCGTTGCAGTCGGTTTTGCCTCTCGGGTAGTTCACGGTCGCGATGCCGACCATATTTTCATACGCCCGTGCCCGCAGCTGGGAGATTCGGTTGATCTCCATCGGGCAGGCGTTCGGCACCAGAATGATCTCGGCGCCTTTCAGCATCAGAATCCTCGCGCTTTCCGGGAATTCCCTGTCGTAGCAGATCATAGCGCCGACTTTTATATTGCCTTGTGCGGTGTTGAGGTCAGTAACGTAAAAATCGTCGCCTGCCGTCAGCCGGCATTCGTCGCCGAAATCGCAGGTATGTACTTTTGCGTAGGTAAGCGCCCTGTTTCCAAAACGGTCGAACAGGCACAGGGTGTTCCTCGGCAGCGGCTCGTACTTTTCGAGGAAGGTGATGCCAATGGCCATATCGAGCTCTTTCGCAAGCCTGCCGAACGAACCGACAAAGTCACTGTCCGCTGTTATAGCGCTGCCTTTCAGCTCGTCCGTGTTTTCCGGTATGCGGTAGCCGACGCTCCACATTTCGGGGAACAGCGCGATGTCCGCGCCCCTTTCCTTTGCTTTTCTGCAAGATTCCAGCCCTTTTCGCAGATTTCCGTTCAAAGTGTCTTCGGGCAGGAGTTGCAGCAGGGCGACTTTCAGACTTTTCATGGTGGATTCTTCCTTTCCAATTTTGATTTCATCGCTGATCAGAGATTGTCTTTGCTATATCGTGATTTGTCAGGGAAATGCGTTAACCGCAGGGAAAAAGCGTTGAAAAAACGAGACTTATTTTCTCGCCAGGTACAGGTCGATCGTATCATATATATTGATTCGTCCGCCTATCTGATCAAGCGACGCTTTCATATCTTTTTCAAAAGCAGTCTTTATGTCGGTGGGCAAAGCCCTGTGATCGGAATAGGTATTCAATAAAGAGATGTACGCATCCGAGGGGAGCGTTCTGACACGGTGGTATAGTTTCAAAGCAATTTCCCTGAATCCGAAACGTTCCAGCTCGGCCAGACGTTTTTGGCAGTCTTTTTCTGAAGACTCAACGATTTCTTTGTTGGAGGGCCGGTATTTATCATATATTCTTCTGTTTACTCTATTGCTTATGTCGTCTTTTCTGTTTGGAAATGGATGATTCCAGAATAGCGCCGCCACGCCGTCTGGCCGCAGGATACGCAGCAGTTTTTTATAGCCTTCCCCGGGAGGAAGCCAGTGGAAAGCTGTCGCGCAATACGCAAGGTCGATGGAACCGGATGCGATCGGGAATTCCATAAAGTCAGCATGGATGACACGAAAATTATTGAATTTTTCGAATTTTCGCTTGACGTATCGGCTTAGCCTGTCGCCCAGCTCGATCGCCGTAACGTTGTAGCCCTTTTCTAAAAAAGGCAGGGTCGCCTGGCCCGTGCCGATCCCGATCTCTAAGCCTTCACGGCCATCGTTGCATTGCGCATAATTGAAGATATCCGTGAACAGTTCGCTCGGATAAGAAGGCCTGAACCGGTCATAATTGTATACATCCTCATTGAACTTTAGCCGTAAGTCCATAGACATCCCTCCCTTTTCCCGGATACGTACAACCTACTCTGCCAATCCTGCCTGAATTCCCCGAACATCTATCCTGCCGTATTTATCAATTTTCGGCAGCTGTGAAATTCAAGCCCGGCGTGAAGATAGATGCGATTAAATTAAAGAAGAACAATGTCATCTATCTGTTATATTTGAAATTCAGCAATCCTTAAGCATTTTATAATTCACCAGCATGATACCTTTTCGAATAACCTGATTTTCAGCCTCAACCATATAGCCTTGTTTCTCAAAAAAGCGCTTGGCAGTAATGGAAGCGTAGGTCTCAAAGCGGGAGATTCCGGCTTCCTTTGCACGCAGTTCTAATTCTTTTACCAGTGCCGTTGCAATGCCGATCCCTTGATAATCCTTATGAACAAACAGTCTGTCCAAATACCCGGTGTGATCCATATCCGCAAAGCCAGCAATTTTCCCGTCCATCTCTGCGACCAGGGTATTATGTTCCAGAAACGAGAGATTCCATTCTTCCAAATCAACTGAGCCCGTTGCCCATACATCAAGCTGCTTTTTTGTGTAATCCTTCGCATTGATTTCATGAACCGTATCAAAAAAGAGTTGTGCCATAGCTGGACAGTCGCTCGTTTTGTAGTCTCTGAGTAACATGGTTTTCCGCCAACTTTCTTCTTATGGTTGAAAAGCAAGTCGCTTCTTGTGACATCTATCCCGAGCACCCAGCGCAATTTTGGCGTCTATCCTGTCCACTCAATTTTGAAAAACATCCCTCTCCAGTACCTGGTGAGCTTTTTTACATCTATCCTAAAACACTGAAAACACGGCATCTATCGCGGCTACACAACCCTTTGACATTTCTGAAAATTTTGTCTTTGGATAGATTCGCAATGTGCCTGCCGTTCCTCGAGAAAATTCATCCATATCGGAAAAAGGCGCCATTTCAAGGCTGTTAAGCCGCTATTTTTTCACCCTCGACATCAATACCACGCACTCAACGTGGAACGATAGCATCAGATTAATGTCAGGTATGTGTTTTGCTAATTTTCTGTGCGAGGGAATAAGGCAAAGGCGGTTTTTTGCGTTTTTCCGCGCGTGGGAATATGGCTACGGCCTTTATTGATTTTATCTGTTTTGGTAAACAAATCAATACGTTCATAAAATGCACCGATGCCTATTTCAAAGCAAGCGCTTCTCTCAACACCTCACGCTCTATCGGAACATATCGACCAACGAGCGTCCTAAAATCCCAGAAAGTGGCACAGACATCCCTTCTAGTAGTCTCGGATTGCTCTCCAGTATCGCGTTAATGTTGTTAACAAACTGCGGAGTGCTTAATCTCTTAATCACTGCTTTGCCTTCTATGTAGACACCTGTTTTATCGCCTTTGTCCCTGATACGAGAATTCGCCAGTTTTTTCATCTTCGCAGCAACAGCAGCAGAAAACATGAAGATGCCGAGCAACTCTCGCTGTGCTCCTTTGCCGGAAATATCATTTGTATATTTTTCGTAGGCTTCATCAAGTTCCTGCGTGAATAATTCTGGAACAGTCTCTCTTGCTTCGCTAATCTGAGCAGCACGAAGCTGTCGCTTACCAGCGCCTTTTTGCGGAGCCTTTTTATCGTACAATCCTTGCCATGCTTTCTTTATGCTCGGTGCTACCTTTTCTTGCCACCAGATTTTAACGCGAGGGCAACGACTTCATTGAGTACCCCAATCGTTCCTTCGGCAATGGCTTTTCCTATCATTGCAGCCCGTTCTCTTTGCTCCTCGGTTAATTCCACATCGGCGTGGGACTCTTGATAATCGTATGGCGAACTGTGGTCGTAATTAAGCTCACTCTCATCGACCTTAATCCATTCAGTCTGATCATCGACCTGATTGTTGGCATCGGAAAGTTGGGATAGTGTCAAGAGAAGTTCGAAATTTAGGGGCTCCGAATCCATGAACTATGCTGCGCTTAACAACAGTGTCTGAATCGATTTTGGGTGGAGTGTTATAAAAAAGCGTACACCCGCGAAAGTGATAAAATAAGGACGAGGTGTGCGAAATGGTA